>JACCDW010448250.1_pt1 | contig 13328 bp, 13 predicted proteins | sample 7449781 | NCBI WGS metagenome assembly JACCDW01 (sample SAMN15323449, study PRJNA562643) | freshwater metagenome | isolation source: river surface water | place: USA:Blue River Watershed | collected 2017-08-18 | reverse complement strand
ACGCATGGCGTAAGTTGGCCGATATACCAAAGTGCTTGTTGCCTAAAATCAATAAGGCCGGGACAATAAGTCCGATGATAATTCCTGCCGTATACCAAGGCCAGGGTTGGGTGATTGTTTCCATCATAGTAAGTTAAATTAGTCACTAGTCGTAAGTCACTAGTCTGTTTTTGAATTTAGTTTAAAATTTATAAATCTTTTTGCACTTCTTTAAATGTACGCCATTGTGAGATCGTGCCAATCATAAAATAACCCAAAACGGCAAAGTATACGATGCTGTTTAGGGGTTTACTGGTAATTGGACAAGTACCTGTCGCACAACCAATATCTCTCCAGTAGAAATATCCAAAGAGGCCACCAAAGAGCCCTCCTGCGATAGACCAGATGTTATTTAGCATGAACTTCTTCATAAGATACATCTTCGGATTCTTTTTGAGTTGATTTATTCATGGGTACACCACAGCCTTGCGCGCCACAACCTGCATTCAATAAGGCCATGCCTACCAATACTAGTCCGAGCATGGCCATCAGTGTATCGTTTCCACGATAGGCCTCCAGCAATGCGTATCCGCCAATAACTAAGCGGATGATGCGCATGATGCCCCAATTTTGAGTTAGATTCGTTAGCATAATATGAATTTAAAGGGTAAAACCCCAGGCTTAAACCTGGGGTTTTGTTAGTTAATCTTGATAAACGAGCATGTCATGCAGACCTCCACCATTGTAAACTTCGGATAGGCCGGCTTGCTTCAACAAGTTCATGGCCATGCCTGAACGATTTCCGCTCCGACAATACACCACGATTGGTCCCTCCATCGATTTAAATTGGTCTAATTTTAAAGGAACAATTCCTAAGGGAATATTGATAGCACCTTCATAATGTCCACTCGCAAATTCACCTGTTTCGCGAACATCAACTACCGTAGTAGCGGGATTTTTCAATAAATCTTCCATGTTACAATAAAGTTGATGGACATACATAGTCCGTGATTTTAAATTTCTCTGATTCTTTGATGGCTTTAAAACCACCATTTACGTCGATCAAATTATCATATCCACGTGCACGAAGTGTCGAGTTAAAGATCATTGAACGGTAACCACCTGCACAGTGTACGAAGTAAGTCTTGTTCTTGTTAATTTTCAACATACTATCGTTGATGAAGTCCAATGGTGCATTTTCAGCATCTATTACGTGTTCGCTTAAATACTCTGAATTTTTACGTACGTCGATGATTTCACCCTCACCTGCCTCGAAACGAGCGAACATTTCTTCCGGGCTGATCGAAGTGATCGTATCCACTTCCATGTTTGCAGCTTTCCAAGCAACAATGCCACCTTTTAAGTAACCAATAGTGAAGTCATAGCCTACACGCGCTAAACGTGTGATTACTTCTTCTTCGCGGCCTTCATCTGTTACCAACAAGATTTCTTGCTTGATATCTGGAATCATCGCGCCCACCCAGGGTGCGAATGAACCATCAATTCCGATGTTAATCGAATTTGGAATAAATCCAGCAGCAAACGTTTGTGGATCACGCGTATCTAAGATTAATGCACCAGTCTCATTAGCCGCTACCTCAAATGCTTCCGGAGATAAGGCGTGTTGGCCTCGCTCCATTACTTTATCAATAGAATCATATCCTTGGATATTCATCAATACGTTTAATGGGAAATATGCCGGAGGAGCAACTAAACCTGTTAAAACTTCTTTTTTGAATGCCTCTCTTGTTAAGGCAGGATTCAAAGCGTAGTTGGTTTTCTTCTGATTGCCCAAGGTATCCGTCGTTTCCTTACTCATGTTTTTTCCACAGGCAGAACCTGCACCGTGCGCTGGATATACGATGATATCATCAGCCAAAGGCATAATCTTATTTCGTAACGAGTCGAATAGGTGACCTGCTAATATATCTTCAGTAAGATCAGCTTTTACTTTTTGAGCTAAATCTGGACGACCTACATCACCGATGAACAAGGTGTCTCCAGAGAATAAACTTGTTGCTTTTCCTGACTCATCAATCAATAAGAAACACGTAGATTCCATCGTGTGTCCTGGTGTATGGATCACTCGGATTGTTGCGTTGCCTAATTTGAATTCTTGGCCATCTGTAGCTGTAATGCATTCGAACGCACAAGCTGCATTAGGACCGTAAACGATAGGAGCCCCCGTCTTTGCAGATAAATCAATGTGTCCAGATACGAAATCCGCATGAAAGTGTGTTTCAAAAACGTATTTGATTTTAGCGCCATTGCGTTCTGCTTTCTCGATGTAAGGCTGAACCTCGCGAAGTGGATCGATGATCGCTGCTTCGCCATTGTTCTCGATGTAGTAAGCACCTTGTGCTAAACATCCTGTGTAAATTTGTTCTACTTTCATGTTATTTTTTTTGTGCTGTTATTTTAAAGGGAAGGCTAATTGCTGTACTAAAATGTAGATACCCATCACTAGTACAAACCAACCAAATCCCACTTTTAATTTATTTCCGTCTACTTTTTTACTGATAATATCGCCTATGAAAATTCCGCCAATGGCTAATGCGGTAACAATTAATAATAAGTTCCAATCAATGACTGTATGACCTAAGTCACCTGTAAATCCAATGAGCGATTTGGCAGCAATGATTAACAGTGAGGTGCCTACTGCTTGTTTCATGGACAGTTTAGAAAGCATAACCAAGGCTGGAATGATTAAGAAACCGCCGCCAGCGCCAACTAAACCGGTCAAAACACCTACAACCGCACCTTCTAATAGGATCATTGGGTAATTGAATACCTGCTCTTCTTCTACGTAAGTACCTAATTTTTCTTTTTCACATTGCTCACACTTTCCCCGAATCATAGAAATCGATGCGGCTACCATCAAAATGGCAAATAACACCATCATGAGTATGGATTTTGTGACCACAAAATCTCCTAGCATGAAAACTTCAGTTGGGATTAAGGGTACAATGAATTTGCGTGTAGCATATACGGAAGCTATGGAAGGGATACCAAAAATGATCGCTGTTTTTACATTGATTAATCCTTGCTTGTATTTTGGGAGGGCGCCAACTAATGAACTCGCACCTACAACAAATAAAGAATAGGCTGTGGCTAAAATTGGGTCAACGCCAAACAAGTAAACCAATACTGGAACTGTTAAAATGGAACCACCGCCACCGATTAGGCCGAGTGAAATTCCGATAAGTAAAGAGGCAAAGTAGCCGATAATTTCCATGTGATTTTTTGTTGTTTTTAATATTACAAATGTCAGGGGTTTTCCAAAGCTATTTCGTGATTTTTATCACAAGCCTCATTTTTTTGTAAGCGTTAAAAATGAAAGTTTAAAACGACGTTATAATTGCTCATATTGACCTTATTAATGATGTATTTCTCATTTGAATAGGCTTCCCCTTGATTTGATTTGTGTACGTATAAGGCTTGAATTTCTAATCCTTCTAAGAAATTTTCGAATTCGTATATCATTTCCAGGTTTAATTGGTCATAGCTTGGTAAGCCATATTTATTTAGTGCCACTTGTTTAACATCGGGTAATTTAAATACACCATAACTTACCGATGTTTTAAGTGGAAAGGCGTCAGCCAAATAGCTAATCTTTCCCACGATGGCATTTACATCGCCAAAGCCTTCATTCCGTTCACGCGGCATAAAGGTATAAAAGGGGTCGCGCCCCCATTCGCGTGGCATTAAATAGCGTCCTTCACCCGTAATGCGAGTGTAGTTAATGGAAGTTTTCCACTGGTTATTTTCCCAGCCAAGTTTGGAGCTAAATACGCGTGACATCTGAGATGGATCGAAATAAGTTTTGGAAGGGTCTTCGTTTCCGCCAAAATTGACCGCATGTTGTTCTGTATACTGAAAGCCTGCTACCCAGTTTCCTTGTTTGGTATCATATTGCGCGTGAGTGGTGTTAAAAACATTATCCACATAGACATTCCAAAGTTTCAAAGAGTGTCCTTTAGGGAGTGTATGCGTATAGCCAATTAAAGCAATGCCTTTGGATTCAATGTGCTGGGCATAATTTCCTTTGGTGCCATTAATATTCACTCCATTCGAATAAATTCCAATCGACTCGCCGATTCCATACCAATCCACCGTTCCGCGCGGAGAAATTTCGTATAAATAGCCTCCTTCCAATTTATTATGCTTCCCAGGATATATTTCGCTGTAAATACCACCTACTTCTGTTGGCCGCATTCGCCCATCTTGCAAATTAATGAAGGGTGTATTAATCAATTGCTTACCTACTATAACATGCGATTTGCCCCAATTGTATTTTAAATATAATTCCTCTAGACGGTCTAAATCATGTTTGTTGGCTAGGTTCTCTAGGTCAAAGAGCGCTGTTTCATACCGACTAATTGTATTGGTATATGGATCAATACGTGTCATGTCTGACGAGCCAATGTTATAAATGAAATAACCACCCACACCCATTTGGAAGCCTTTATAGGAAGCAGTTTCATAAAATAATCCCCCACCTGCTGCATGTGCATAGGCATCGGTTAATCTATTTTGATTATCCGTAGCCATGAAAAAATACCGTAAGTTTCCGTGAACTTTACCGTGTTTGAACGCAAATAGGAGGGATGAAGAATCCTCGGCAATACTTTTCTTGCCTTTCCACAGATGTGGAGGCGTGTGCATTTCTTGATGCTGTGCGTAAAGATTAAAGACTAAATGGGTAAAGATTACTAAATACCAAAGGCGATTTTTTTGCATAAAATTTTGTCAATTAATATGCAAAAATTCGCCTTTTAGGTTTGTTATGGCGTGATAAGTATCACAATGACCTTAGGTCGATAATTTCAATTTGGTTTTTGATGATTTTTATATGCCCTTTTTCTGCTAGTTTCTTCATCAAGCGCGAAATGACTTCTCGGGAAGAATTTAATTCCGTGGCGATTTCAGTAAACGAAACCTTAATCGTATTGCTCTTTAAACTTTTTTGATGCTGCTTGAGGTACCATAACAAACGCTCGTCCAAATTACGAAAGGCAATGTGGTCCAAGGTGTCCAATAATTCTTCAAAGCGTGATCGATACGTCTCCAAAACAAATTGATACCAAGATTTATATTTAGAAGCCCATTCGTCCATCAGTTCCACGGGTATGGTCATCACTTCGGTATCGACCAATGCCTTGGCCATAATTTGGCTATTGAGGTTTCTGGCTGCACATGTCATCGAAATGGCGCAGGCTTCTCCTGGATGTAAGTTGTACATGAAAACTTCATTGCCTTCATCATCTTCACGGAAAACTTTGATAATCCCTTTGGTGACAAATACGGCTGAACGGATGCTTTGGCCTGTTTTCATGAGGAAATCATCCGCCTGAAACTTGCGAATCACGCCTACTTGTTGGATCTTCTTTTGTAATTCCGGTTCAAAATTAGTGAATATGTCTGCTTCCATGTGCTGTTTGTGGAGATGCGAAATCTCACGGATTTTTTTGTAGAGACGCGATACCTCGCGTCTGTTTTTTTGTAGACACGCGATACTTCGCGTCTATTTCTAATAGTTAATAACTCTTTTCTCCCGACTACTTTCCATCGCCGCATCAATCACCCGCATGCTGTTGATGCCATCTTGAACCGATACCGCGGGTAACGCATCGCCGCGTAAAGATTGGTAAACATTCTCATAAAAGGCCATAAAATCACCTTTTTCAGAAACTACCCGTTCAGGATTTGATCCATCTACATGTATCAAACCGTAATCTGAAGGACTATCCAGTCCCCATTCTTTTCCTTGTGGCTTTTGACCTGCATCTAAGTCGATCTCTTGTCGGTCCGAGCGAGTCTTGATAAAACTGCCCAACTTCCCATGCAACTGAAACGCAGGAATTGGCGCTTTAAAATAATAACCAGCTTTCAAACGAACGCGCATTTCAGGATAATAAAGTAAAATCTCAAACAAATCTTCGACTTCCGTTCCGGGTCTTGTTTTCCTTAAATCCGCAAAAACATGGGTTGGATTTCCAAACAAATGCAATGCCTGATCAATGATATGTGGTCCCAAATCAAATATGATTCCAGCCCCCGGCCCAGGAACTTCCTTGTGCATCTTCGGAGATTTAATCCCATTAAACCGGTCAAAATGAAATTCAGCTTCTACGATTTCACCCAATTGACCAGATTCAAATACCTTTTTGACTGTTAAGAAATCGGAATCCCAACGGCGATTTTGGTAGACAAAAATATGTTTACCTACTTCTGAGGCTATTTTCTGAAGTTCTTTTGCCTCTTCGGTCGAGTTCGTAAATGCCTTTTCAACCACGACATGTTTTCCCGCTTTCAAAGCTTGAGAAGCATATTCGAAATGCGTGGGGATGGGGGTATTGACGATAATTAATTCGATATCCGAATCCTGTATGACTTCGTCCAATGAATTATAGGAATGCGTTCCTGGATAAGCTTTTTGAATGTTTTTTTGGCTACGTTCGTAGGAGCCTACAAGTTCGAAGCCGGGATGAATTTCGATGAAAGGGGCGTGAAAAATACGTCCCGACATCCCATACGATAATAATGCGGTTTGAATTGCTTTCATGAAGTAAAAATAAGAAATTTAGGGCTTTGAACTACAAACCTATTCAGATGAAAAAAATACTCATTTTTGCTTTAGTGAGTTTTGGGGCATTTGCTCAGCAACCACTTGTTTCACATATCTACACAGCAGATCCTTCTGCACACCTTTTTCAAGGAAAAATCTACATTTATCCATCGCATGATATCGATGCCGGTGTCAAAGAAGATGATATGGGTAGTCATTTTGCGATGAATGATTACCATGTTTTATCCCAAACCACACCGGCAGGACCAGTGACAGATCACGGAGTAGCTTTGAAATTGGCTGATATCCCGTGGGCGGGTAAGATGCTTTGGGCTCCTGATGCAGCTGAGTCCAATGGTCAATATTATCTATATTTCCCTGCTAAAGATAAAGAGGGCGTTTTTCGCATCGGAGTAGCTAGTTCTGCTAAACCCGAAGGTCCATTTAAGGCGGAACCGAATTACATCAATGGAACCTACAGCATCGATCCGTGTGTCTTTAAAGATGCAGATGGATCGCATTATATGTATTTTGGGGGTATTTGGGGAGGCCAATTGCAACGTTGGAAAATGGGACACTACATGGCGAATGACGATAGCCAACCGGCAAACGATCAACCGGCTTTAATGGCTAAAGTAGCTAAGCTCGATAAAAACATGAAGGTGTTAGCCGAAAAACCTCGCGATGTGCAGATTTTAGATGCAAATGGAAAAATACTTTTGTCATCTGATCATGACCGTCGGTTTTTCGAGGCTGCCTTTGTGCATCAATATAACGGCAAATACTATTTCTCCTACTCAACAGGAGATACTCATAACATAGCCTATGCAACCGGAACGAGTCCTTATGGGCCTTTTACCTATCAAGGTGTTTTGTTGAAACCCGTGAAAGGCTGGACGAATCACCATTCGATTGTGGAGCAAAATGGCAAGTGGTATTTGTATTTCCATGATGTCCAATTATCAGGCAAAACACATTTACGTAACATCAAAGTAACTGAATTAAAGTATCGCGCGGATGGATCAATTGAGCCCATAACAGCTTATTAATTTTTCCCCAGATGAATCAGATAGACCTTTCGTGGATACATTCGATTAAGCAAGTAAGACAGCCCGATGGACATAAGAAATCCTTTGGTCATGTCTTAATTATTGCCGGCAGTCCAGGAAAAGTAGGTGCAGCATTATTATGTGCGCGGGCTGCTTTGCATGCAGGTTGTGGGATGGTAACCGCCATGATTCCTGAGGAGGGCGTTGGACCTTTATTGGCGCATAGTCCCGAAATCATGTACCGGACTGAATCTGATTTATCCACCATTAACCTAGAACCTTACGACGCCATTGCCTTTGGTCCGGGTTTAGGTTTTTCGATTCAAGTACGCCGTAATTTGGAGTTACTTTTGCAGCAATATTCAGGTCCGATTGTCTTTGATGCCGATGCTTTGACGCTGTTGGGGTCTTATGAATCCTTAATTTCCCAAGTTAAACGGCATCATATTTTAACGCCTCATCCAGGTGAATTTGCGCGTTTGGGAAGTTTGGAATTTGATAATGCGCAAAGAGAAGAGCAAGCCAAAGAATTTGTATCCAATTATCCTTGCCAGTTATTATTGAAAGGGGCACCCACGATTGTGGTGACGGATTCCGGTGATTTGTATACGAATACAACAGGTAACGATGGGATGGCTACCGCCGGATCTGGAGATGTACTGACGGGTATTATTGCCGCTTTATGTGCCCAAGAATATGCACCCGATGTGGCTGTTCGCCTAGGAGCATATATTCATGGTTTATCGGGGGATTTGGCCATACAAAAAAAATCGAAGGCCAGTTTAGTGGCCTCCGATTTGATTGATCATTTGAGTGAAATTCGTTTGCTAGACTAAGATCGCTTTCGCGTACTCCACACATTTTTTAACTTCTGTCACCGCATCTGAACCTGCTGGAATGTCATATTCCAATTCGATCGTTGCAGGGAATTTGTATTTGTTTTTCTTCATGGCCGTTAATAACTCTTTTAAAGGAGTTTCGCCCGTTCCCCAAACAAGATTCTTAGCTCCGTTTTCTTTCGAGGTACGGTCTTTGATATGCATAGAGGTTATGCGGTCTTTTTTTGCTTCGATTAATGCCAATAAACTTGCTGTATTGTGCGGTGCGCCTACAGCGATGTAGTGTCCAGCATCTAAGTTAATGGAGTTATAAGGCGATTGCGCCAAAGCCTCATCATACACAGTGTCTTTTACTTGGGTATGCGTGTGATACCCAAAATAAACGCCGTGTTTTGCTCCTAAATCGCCTAAGCGTTGAGTTTGTTTTGGGTCTGTAGGTAATTCAACCGTCACAGATTTAGCACCTAATACTTTGGCTGAACGCAATGCGTATTCAACCTCAGCATCTGAATTGTTAGGGCTGAAAGCGTTAGGTTTGTATGCGTATACGCTGATTCCAGCCTTATCTAATTTCGCACGCACTTCCTTGAATTTATCCATGGATACCGTTTCACGCCACGCTTTCACATCTTCTTGGTATTTCTTCATCGCCGCACGTTGCTCGTCAGTGAGCGTAGGGCGCGGTTGGCCTGGAGTCCAACGCATCTGTACCGGATTTACTGGTTTGCCTGCATACTCCTCAACGGCATCGCCCATTAATTCAGTGGCAGAAATCCCAGATTGCACTAAGTATCCAATGATTTCATCAATGGATCCTGGCATACTGCGGAATGAATACGTGATACAACCGATTTGAACACCACCAAATTTAGAATCTGGTTTCGCTGAGCCAAAGGCAAATGCAGCAGGTTTGGCAAATAAAAGGCCTAAAGAGGCAAGAGAACCGGCAGCTAAAAATTGCCGACGGGAGTTATTGTAATTCTTTTTCATAGAAAGTGAGGTTTTAAAAATCAATTATAGGAATCCTTTTTCAATTTTATATCCTTTCGGGTAAATTTTGCGACGAAATCTTTAGTAGGTAAGAAGTAAGCGGTATGAACTAAGAGTTTTACTAAATCAAAACACCTCTTATCTCTTACTTCTTACTTCTCATCTCTATTTTAGTACCTGGCTCAAACGAATTCACCACCTCAACCACCTCCGGTTTCCATGTAAAGGTCCATCGATGTGGACTTTCGAAGTAACGAAGCGTGATTTCGATCGATTGATCATCTAAAATTCGAAAGCTTCCAGCGTAATCAAATGGTGCTTTTTTAGCTAAATCTACCCGTGCGGCGCGCAACATGTAGGGACCTGCTAAATTAGATTTTCCAATACCCCAAGTTCTGAATCCTAACTTAAAGGTATGCTGGGTAGAATCTTTGGTTGTGATGATTAATTCGGCCGCATCTCCCTTGGTTTTGATTTGCATGCGCGCAAAATCAAATTGATTTTTTTCTAAGGTAATCGCTGATTGTAAGCTTTTGAAAGGAAGTTCATTTGTAGGCGCATCCAGTTGTCTTGATGCATTAAATTGCTTTAATGCTGCTAATGCTTTTGGGTTTTTGGGAAGCGCTTTGGGCTGAAAAGCAGGTAGTAAATTATTCCAAACTTGGTTTAAATCGTCCGGTAAGTCTTGTGACTCTGAGGTAATTATCAAAACCGCATCTTGTTCTGGCATCATTAAGATATACTGACCAAAGGCTCCATCGCCACGAAAGGAGTTATGTCTACTTCGCCAAAATTGGTATCCATAACCTTGAATCCAATCCGCATATTGGCCAGTTGCTCGTTTTTCTGCCGTTGCATCTGGTTCTTGATCGATATGTTTGCTGGTTGCCTCTTCTACCCAAGCGGCAGGAAGTATTTGTTTGCCTTCAAACTTACCTTTGTTTAGATAGAGTAATCCCAGTTTAGCCATGTCTTCTGTTTTGACACGGATTCCCCAGCCACCCACATTGATGCCTTTTTGATCCGATTCCCAATCGATGCCGGTGATGTGTAACGGCTCCAACAAGCGCGGTTTCAAATATGCCAAAGTCGTTTCACCCGTTACTTTCTGAATGATCGCAGAAAGCATGTAGGTTGCCAAGGTATTATACAAGAATTTAGTACCAGGTTTGGCCACGATCGGATGATTCAAAAATCCACGAATCCAGTCGGGCTGCATGACGATGACGCTACGAAGTGGTTCCTTTTCGTGACCTACGGACATGGTCAAGAGATCTTGCACACGTAAATCTTGAATGAAAGGTTTATCCTTGAGATCCGCATACTCCGGGAAAAACGAAAGGACTTTATCTTGAACTGTGAGTCGTTTTTCAGCGACTGCAAAGCCAATGGCTGTAGAGGTCCAACTTTTCGATACGCTGTACATGGAATGTACTTTATCGGCCGCATAAGGTTTCCACCAAGCTTCTGAAATCACTTTGCCATGACGAATGAGCATGTAGGAGTGTAATTCGTGTTTTTTAGGGTCAATTTTTTCGATGTATTGTTGGATCGCTGCAGATGAAATTCCTTCCGCTTCGGGTGTACTGCGAGGTAATGATTGCGTGAAGGCGGGTAGGGCCAACAAGCTAAATAGGCCTAAGAGGAATAGTTTTTTCATGGTTTCTCGGTTTAAAGCAGGCTAAATGTATGAAAAATGCGGTAAATTGTTGGCTGTTTATTTCTCCTATGTCCCAAGAAATCGTTGCGCGTGTCACTCATTTATCGGCCTCTTATGGGGCCCATGAAGTGTTAAAAGACATTTCGTTTGAGGTAGGTGCCAACGATTGTTTAGCGATTGTTGGTCCGATGGGTTCTGGAAAAACGACCTTGGCCAAAGCGCTCTCCGGTCGTTTATTTCGAAAAGGGGAGGTGTGGTTTCAAGGATCATTTGTGTTGTATGTAGCGCAGCAACATCACTTCAAGAATCGCAGTAATATTTCTGAATTTTACCTCCAACAGCGTTTTAATTCAAGTGATTCGGATGATTCGTATACCGTTCGTGAGGAATTGGGGGAACTTGATGTGGCAGAATATATGACCATGTTTAAGTTAGATGGCTTGTTGGACAAGCCTTTATTACAGCTTTCCAACGGCGAGAATAAACGCTTACAAATTGTTAAGGCATTGGGTCAAAGGCCAGATTGGTTGTTGTTGGATAATCCGTATTTAGGCTTGGACATTGCCGGCCGGGCGGTATTGTCGGCAGGATTAAGTCAATTACAAGCGCAAGGCATTCGATTCATCTTGTTTTTATCGGGAGGGGATATACCTGAATTTGTGAATCGAGTGTATACGCTTCGCAGGGATATTGTTTCGATCTCTAGACTGAAGTCTAGGGATATAAAAGATGATCTTAGTTCTAGGCTTCAGCTTGTGGATCCTATCGTTACATTAAGAAACGTCACAATTCGTTATGGGTCCAAAACCATTTTGGATCAATTTTCGTGGACGATCAACCGCGGGGAGCGCTGGGTGTTGAAAGGGCCAAACGGAGCCGGGAAATCTACTTTATTGAGTTTGATAACGGCGGATAATCCGCAATCGTATTCGCAGGATATCACATTGTTCGGTCGAAAGCGGGGGACAGGTGAAAGTATTTGGGATATCAAACGGAATATTGGTTATGTCAGTCCGGAAATGCATTTGTATTTCAAGGAAACGGGAACTTCGTTTGCGGTGGTGGCTTCGGGTTTGTTTGATTTATTGGGTGTGACGCGGAAGGTGAATGAGCAACAATCCAGGCAGGCGGATGCTTGTTTGGCGATGTTTGGTTTGGGATATTTACGTGATCGTCCTTTTCACACGCTTTCCACCGGAGAGCAGAAGATGATTTTAATTGCGCGGGCATTTGTGAAAAACCCACCGCTATTGATTTTGGATGAACCCTGTCAGGGTTTGGATCCGGAACAAGTGGAGGTGTTGAAAGATGTAATTAATGCAATCGCCGCGAGTTCTGATATGACCTTGATATTTGTGTCACACTATGCGGAAGATGTTCCTTCCTGTGTAAAGAACACCAAAGCGCTGTAGAGACGCGATACTTCGCGTCTTTTCTTTATGCTATAGGCTAGGATTTAGCCCAGGGAATCGATGCTTCGCATCTCAAACTTTGGCAATCCTGAAAGGTTTGCCAAAGAAAAAGAATCGAGGTCTAGCGTCTAGCGTCTGACGTCTAACGTCTAAATAAATGGCTGATTGATCGAAGGGCTCGGCTGACTAAACCATTTCGGCCCCTGCTCCGTCATATACACACAATCTTCTAGTCGGACTCCAAATTCCCCGGGGATCGCAATCGTAGGTTCAATCGAGAAACACATGCCCACTTGCATTGCTAATTTATTTCCCTTGACCATATTTCCCCATTCATGCCCATCCATTCCGATACCATGACCGGTGCGATGTGGAAGTCCAGGTAATTTATATTCCGGCCCAAAACCCGCTTTTACTAAAATTCCTCTAGCTGCGAAATCCACGTTTTCACAGGGAGCACCTAAAACCGCCGCCTCAAATCCGGCTTTTTGGGCCCTTTTTTCCAATTCCCAAATGTCAATTTGTTTTTGCGAAGGCTCGCCAAAAACTACCGTTCGCGTAATGTCTGATTCATATCCATCCACTTGGCAACCACAATCAAGCATGACCGTATCCCCTTTTTTGAGGATTTGCGGACGAGAACTTCCATGCGGGAAGGAAGTTGCCACCCCAAAGGTAACCGATGCAAAACCGTGTTGGGCGCCCAATTCAGTGTGTTTTTGAGCTATTTTTTGGCTTATCTGACGCGGATTGCATCCTTCAGTTAATGCAGCAATACCCGCTTGAATGGCTACGGTGGTGATGTCATTCGCTCGCTGCATCAGTGCGATT
>JACCDW010690821.1_pt1 | contig 13329 bp, 10 predicted proteins | sample 7449781 | NCBI WGS metagenome assembly JACCDW01 (sample SAMN15323449, study PRJNA562643) | freshwater metagenome | isolation source: river surface water | place: USA:Blue River Watershed | collected 2017-08-18 | reverse complement strand
GTTGAGGTCGCGAGTTCGAGACTCGTCTCCCGCTCCAAATACAAGCCCACCGGCGGGGTGGCAGAGTGGTTATGCAGCGGCCTGCAAAGCCGTGGACGCCGGTTCGATTCCGACCCCCGCCTCCATTTCCTAGCGCAATGCCCCTGTTTTTTGGCAAGATTGGCTAACGATGCGCACGTATATCAATAACCCTAGAACTCATCGTTGGTCTGCTGTCTGGTCTGTAGCCCTGGCAACGGCGCTGGTGTTGGGCGCGATGGTTGTTTTGCTCACACCGGATCGGAGTCTGGGATCTCCAAAGCAGGTATTCCAGCGTGTGGCGATCGTGATCGGTAACAGTGATTACAAGCAATCCGCCCTTAAAAATCCGCGTAATGATGCGCGAGCAATCTCGTCTGCATTACGTTCTTACGGGTTTGATGTTTCCGAGTTTTATGACTTACGGGTGTCCGAGGTCGATCGAATCACACAGATCATTAAAACTAAAGTGTCCCCGAACACCACGTTTTTCTTCTATTACGCAGGACATGGAATACAGGTAGATGGCGCTAACTACTTCCCGAACGTTGACGCAGACTTTAAGGATCTTCGGGCGGTTCAGCGGGCCAGCATCAAACTTGATGATGTTCTGTCGGCCATTAGTAGCGTTAAACCGAGGGCCGCCGTGGTGGTGTTAGACGCCTGTCGTGACAACCCGTTTGACACTTCCGCCGATGCGAAAGACGCCCCAAAGGGGTTGGCGCGTGCGGTGTCGCCCCCGGGTTCGGTGATTTTCTACGCGACACGTCCGGGCAGTACTGCGAGTGATGGTCGCGGCGAAAATGGGTTGTTTACCGAGATCCTTCTCAAGGAGATCTCCAATCCGCAGCTTCCACTGGAGCTCCTGTTTCGCAGAGTATCCAGTGGTGTTTTTAAAGTCTCGAAAGGGGAGCAGGAGCCTTGGGTGGAGGGGGTGATCCGGGAGGAGGTGGTCATCGCCGCGCGAGAGGAACCGATTGCACCTACTGCTCAGGAAAGTGCCCCGATCGCGGTAGCGACAGCGCCCTTGGTATCCGCCCCGTTGTCGGTGCCTACCTCTCCACAGGTGCCGATGACCCAATCCAATCAGAGTCCCGCAGCCCCGGTCTTCTTAGCGCAAGCCGAGGCGCTCCGCAGTCTAAAGAAGGTGGATCTAAAGCAAGAGACTCTCGGTACGTATTTTTACTGCGAAAACGGCCAGTGCCAGGATTATCTATCCGCCTTCAGGGAGATGCGGACCAAACGCGAATTTCCCAAGATTGCGGATTCCGCGAAGCTCATATTCTTATGTCAATACGATTTGGAGAAAAATGCCTGCACATCGGATCACTTGAGCTTTGGAACGGGGGTGAATCCCCTGATGGTGTTTCAGGCCATGTTTGGGTCCGATGTAATCGCTCGATCTTTAGAGGTCAAGACGCTGGAGCAATCCAACGGTGGGGGCATCACTTTTACTTCAGAGCCTAAAATCTCGATCGTTCGTAGTCGACTGAATGTCAGTAATGATGCAAAGTGTCGGGATAGCGCAGGTCGCGTAGAGCTGATGTCTGACCGACTGGAATTTGAGCTCGCCACCGGGGTGTGCATTGCCGCAACCCCTCCAATTCCGGCGGGGTTCAAGATCGGTTTTGATGTATTGGCCTATGATCATTCCAATAAGGATTTTTATGTACGATGGAAGGCGACGGGATATTCGTTTATGTACTATTCCTCCAAAGAAGGCACCGCGAAAGTGAGTCTTCGATAATGTCGTTGGATAAAAATATACGGCTCTGATCGATAGTTAAACTCCAACAGTAGCGCTATTTTTACTAAAGATCACCGCAATATTAAATTTATTCTAAATTCACGATTTTTACTCGCCGGTTTTCTCCGGATAGCGGATTCGCCTTGTTGGCTAAGTCCGAAGAACCCTTACCCATAACCGCCAGCCGTTGAGGATTGATGCCTTGGTCTATTAAATACTTGCGAACAGTATCGGCGCGGCTCTTAGAAAGACGTAAATTAAAATCCGAAGAGCCTTTGGCATCCGTATGCCCCTCAATTAAAAAGCGGTCGGAACTCAGTGCGTCGGACGCCATGGCGGCTGCGAGTCGACTGAGTGTGGCAGTGCTTTCTGGCATGAGCACAGCGGAATTGAAATCAAACTGTATCAGCAGTGACACGCTTGTACGTGATTCCGTTTTTAAGGCTGACGCAGAATCGAGAGCACCAGGTGGGGGGCGATCGCCATTCACGCCGGGTGTCACGCCAGTCGTAGGCGTTTGCCCAGACAAACTTGTATCGGAGGGGGTAGCGATACCATCTGCGGTGATTGGTGCTTGTTGAGCGACGCCGTCTTTGGAGATTATCAGGTTGCGCTTTTGACTGAGACTCCGTGTACGTGGCGCCTTCAGCTGCTCCACTAATTCTTCCGTGGATGGATTCGTAAGCGTCTGAGCGCCCGCGGGCTGGCCGTAGGGAACGAGGGCAATCCCGAGCAACCATCCCATCAAGAGAAAAATCTTAGAGGCCTGCATTACTTAACGAGAATCTCCGATGAGTGTGTAGGGTGCCCAGAACATTGGATGGGCGTAGCTGTAGAGAAGCTTATTAGATTTTGGATCGAGGTATCCTGGGCTCTCGATGAGCATATCGGCAGATTGTTTTACGGCAATCGCGCGAGGAGTTTGTTTGGAGTAAAGGGTGAAGATCTGAGTGACGAGGCGTTTGGCGGACTCGCTTTCCACTGGCCAGTGGGTGAGGAGAAGGGCTCGGGATCCAGCGTAAAAAAAGCCACGCCCAAGGCCCGAGGCAGCTTCGTTGCCTAATCCGTCGGCAGCGCCGGTGTTACAAGCACTCAATACCACCCAGTCGGCATCGAGTCGCAGCTTAAGGATGTCTTCTAAAAGCAGTAACGAGTCCCGCGGGTCCTTTTCATAGGCAAGTGTTAGGGCCGGTTGGTTTAGGCCTGGCATATCTCCGGGGATGAGACCATGGGTTGCGAACGCAATAATTCGCTTGTCTGCCAGGTTCATGGCCTTTAGGCGGTCGCGGGTGGCCTCGGCACCGTAGAGGGCGTCTTTATCCGGATCGGCCCCCAGAGAGGCTGCAATTGCACGGATTTCATCACGGGTGTCGGGCAAAGGTGGGATGTCGGGTAGGGGCCCCGAGTTCACCTCTGTGTTGCCCAGATTGCGCTTTGTGGATCCGCCACTGTCCGCAACCCTGGCCACCTCACTGAGCGCTGACGCGCTTTGGGCGTTCGACGCGCGGGTGGTCGATGCCGACTCCGCGCTAGAGATGCTGGCGCTGACGTTACTCTCCTGAGCGCGGGGGATCTTTAAGTTGCGCAGTGTAAACGGGGCAGACGTCAGGCTTCTTGTGCTGCTTGACGCGACCTGGGTATGTCTGCCGAACTGCGGATCGCCGATCCCAAAAAATGCCTTGCGTGAAGCCGATCCTTGCGGCAACTTACGTAGCGCAATCGTAGCAGCGGCTGACGGGTTATAGGCAATAGCCACCTTTCGATTTAACCAAGGTGCAGCCTTGTACTCCGCAAATAGCAGTTTTGGGTCTGGGCTCGCCTTGTAAGGAGCCGTTATCAAGACTGATAGGGGAAGCGAGCCTAGCGCTCCAGTGGTGGATACTGTCCACGTGGAAGCATTGCTTACTATCGGGGTTAGAGGTTTGATTAACTTGTCATAAAGCGAGTAAGCCACCGCAAAGTCAAACGGCGGGATCTGCCCCAGCGGCACTTCTCCGGGATCAAGACTGCGCCGAAGCCGACTCACCCACTGCTCAATGCTCTGCTCTCCAATATCGGCTACATGGACCGTAGCCTGGCCAGTATTCCTGATGGCTGTGACGTACGTTTTTTCTAAGCCAACATAAATTGAGATATAACTCTCGTCGGATTTAAGCACTGCGCTCATTTCAGAAAGAGTGGGCGACCGCGGACGCACAAGGCTGGCGTAATCCGGGAAGTCCTTTGCAATCTGATCGGATATTGCTTTGCGACTGCCTTCGTTAGCCTGGATCTGCTGACGCATAGAGGTTGCAATTTTCTTGACATCCTCTTGGGAGAGTCGCGTTGCATAGAGATCGCCAATCTTACGCTGCAGGTCTTCTATAGATATTGTCAGATCCTGCTCTTGGCGCACCAGATCAGCCAGCCGTGGATTGGCCGCTGCAAAACGTGCTGCAGCCCCACTGATGGCGCGCTGCACTGTCGAGCCTCGAACGGCCTCAGAGAGCCAAAATGCCAGGGCCTGGTTATCTGTGGTCGTACTGCTTTGCTTAGATGATGTGGCTAACAGATCCAAATATGCCTCGACAATGTGCCGTGTTTTAAGCCGCAAGAACGCTGCCCCGGAACCAGATAAGTCACGCTGAGGATCCAAAAGCCGGGCGACAGACTCCCGGAACAAGCTTTCGGCCTCTTCGCGCTTGCCCTGCGCTTTAAGCACCATAGCCATAAAGGCCTGCGCTTCACGAACCCGATAAGAGTCCTTGCCAAAGCGTTGTGACTCGATCTCCAGCACCCGTTTAGCATGAGCCTGTGCTTGATCTAATTTGTTAGCCTTCAGGAAAACCAGCGTGAGTTCTGGGGCAGCGCTGCGCTGACGCCCTTCCGCATCTTGCTTGGCCCGAATCTTCTCGGACTCCTCATGCGCTCGGTAGGCGTCTGACCAACGCTGAAGACCCATATAGATCGGGATGTAGACCGATTTTGCCTGCGCATAACGTAGACTCGTCTCCGGTAGTCCACTTTGGCGTAAGATTTCCTCAGCCCGTTTTTGAACCTTCTCTGCATCTGCCCAGCGCCCCTGATTCATCAGCGTCAGTGCTAATGTGGAAGCGGTTAAGTAAATATTAGCCGGCCTTGCGCCTCGATTGATTTGATCGGTGAGCAGTTGCTTTAACTGTGCCTCAGCTTCTACTGCACGACCCATCCAGCGCAAGGAGTTTCCTGCATCGAGCAACAAAAAGTCACGCGCATTCAGAATCGGGTCTTTCTGGTCGTTGTACTTATATTGTTTTGTAAGGCGGTCTAAATTATCTGCGTAGCGTTGGAAACGATCCGCCGCACCACGAAAGTAGGCGACTGCCTCGGCCACACGCCCTCGTGTGCGTGCTTCTACGGCTTTAGCCCACTCGAAGCTTCCAAGCCAAATATTTACGAACTCGGGCTCTCGGGCTGTCGCACTGGCACTCTTGAGCTCAGACTCCATCTCTTGAAGCTCTTTTTGCGCCCCTTCAAGATCATTGAGATTGCCCATTTTCACGCGGGCAATCGCACCAAGATTACTGATGCGCAAGCCGACGTTATTTTTAAAGAACTCCTTGTTTTTCTCTCTCAGCTCCATGCTCTCCTTTATAAAACCAGCGCTGTGGAGCTCCCCAGCGAGTTGATGCCGAGCCGTTGCGGCGACATTCCCACCCACCGTGTCTGTAATTTTGATAAGTTCTCTATAGAGTTCTATTACCCGATCGGAATTCCCGAATCCTGCCTCCTGTCGGATCTTGGCGTAGAACCATTGGATCTGCGTTTCGTATAGCGCAGCGGATGGGAATGAGCCGGGATCCTGGGCTGATGTGGACCGGCTTTGCAGGGAGCCGACTCTTTCAAGCTGTTTCAGAATATCAGGCGAGGCCTGCGCAATAGGCGTGAACACTATCAGTAAAAACGCCGAAATAAGAGAGTTGCACAACTTCATGAGGTTATCTCCGCTTCAGAATGATCTTCCCCGCCTCGTCCGGGCTCACGGTTGAGGTCGCTGTGTAAGGTGCGGGAGCATCGGGAGTGTGGCTGACGATCAGGACGATAATGAGGAGCAATGCTGCGGCCATTTTGTCTCTAACCTTTGAGGATTTAGGGTATATTCTGTCCTAGACAACAATTAGAAGTCAACGACTTTTCGCCAGAGGAGTCTAAGTGAGCGTGAATAGTTCTAAGGTCGTCATAGCCGACATCCCCTTTTTTAATAATTTGGGGGCGGATGACATCATGGCGATCTCCCGGCATCTCCAGGCGCTTAGCTTCGCGCCCGAAGATATGTTGTTTCATCAGGGAGATGCACCTAACGGGTTATTCCTGATCACGGCCGGCTGTGTCAAGACATATGTGTATGCTCCAGGAACAGTTAAGAAGGTCGTCGTGCGACTGGCAAAGCCTGGAGACTATATTGGGGAATTTGGCCTGCTGGACGGCAACCCAAGATCTGCGTCCGCGATGGCCGAGGTACCCACCGAGGCGTTGCTGTTGCCGTCGCGAGCTTTTGAGGTGGTGCTCAATTCTCGACCCACGGTAGCCGAAGGAGTGTATCAGCGCTTGCTAGAAATGATCTGCGCACAGACTGCGGATGAGGTCTTGCGGAAAGAGGCCGATGCGCTAGCCGCGCGCAGGGAGGGCGTTGCGGACTTGGACGTTTTGAAGGGGCTGTGTGCTGTGCTCCGTAAGATAAATATCAAAAAACTGCAGCGTTGAGAGGGCTGCACATGTACGAATTAATTTATTTAACGCGCGAGCAATAGAAATTATGGATGTCACGTTCTGGGGGGTTCGAGGAAGCCTACCGTGTTCTTCGCCAAAGCACATTCGCTATGGCGGAAATACCAGTTGTGTTTCTGTTCGGTGTGGCTCTACTCACGTTGTGTTTGATGCCGGAACGGGAATTCGGCAATACGGCCAGTGGCTAGCCCTACAAAATATCGACCGAGTGACACTCCTGCTCTCTCATACTCACTGGGACCATATAAATGGTTTTCCGTTTTTTGCTCCGGCGTATGACTCGCGCTTTGAGCTTGCTACGTACGCCGGTCATTTAAAAGATCAACAGCTTTCGGTTAGGAGCGTTCTCGAGAGCCAAATGACCGCACCGACTTTTCCGATCTCGCTCGAAAAAATGTTAGCAGCGAAGCGTTTTATCGATTTTTCTGCTGGTGAATCAATTTCGTTAGGATCCCAGATTGAAATTCTGACTACAAAAATAAACCATCCGAATGGTGCCACCGGTTACCGTCTGAACTTCGAGGGGAAGTCAGTATGTTACGTCACGGATACCGAGCATATCCCTGGAGTTTTGAGTGAAAGCATTTTGAAGCTGATTTATGGAGCGGATCTCGTGATCTACGACTGTACATATACCGATCAAGAGTTCCCTGAACGCATTTCGTGGGGGCACTCTACATGGCAGGAGGGAGTGCGTTTGTGTCAAGCGGCAGAGGCTCGTCTATTGGCTATTTTTCATCATGACCCGGATCATGATGATGCATTCATGGACCAGGTCTCTCTGGATGCTGCGCACCTATGGTCGGGAGCCTGTGTAGCAAAGGAGGGAATGACTATTCATCTGTAGTTGATACCAGCAACCTATTACTTACGATGGTTACGAGCACAATGAACGAAAATATCAGACGTTTGATAGGGTTTGGATGGAGCCTGGCGACTATGTTTTTCTGGCCTCTGAACGCCTATGCAGCACAACTTGTGGTGATGGAGTCGAAGGTACCAGGCCTTAAGGCGGGGCAGTCATTGGACGCATCTGTCTCCCTGGCTTTAAAGCCAGGCGAGAGCCTTGCGCTGATCGCATCTGATGGGAAGGTCGTCAAGCTCAGTGGCCCGTACAGTGGGCCGCCAATTCCCCGAGGCACTAAACCGGTATCGGATTCAAAGCAGGCCTTAACTGCCATGTTAGCGTCGCGCGACGCTCGAACAAGTTCGGTCGGCGTATTCAGAAGCGTGAAGCCAGCGGCTACGCCGACAGACCCCTGGTGGATCAGTCTGTCAACACCGGATGCTTCGCGTTGTGCACGAGCCGGTGCGAAAGTACATTTATGGCGGCAAGATGCTCGACGCTCTGAGGATGTTTCTGTTGCCTCGACGGGTGGCGACGCCTGGCTAACTGATGTCCAGTGGCGTGAGGGGGAGAATCTCTTGTTGATCCTGCCTCCCGTTAGTCTGTCGTTAGAGGCGGTAACCCTTTCCGTGACGCGAGCCGGAAAGGAATCCCAATTTGTTCTCAATTGGATTCCCACTGGTGTGGACGACCCTGTTATTTTGATATCCTGGATGCGTGAAAAAGGATGCCAGTCGCAGGCCGATGCGTTACTGAAGCAGACCACCTCGCTGGGACCGCATGGCCGTTAAAGCCACGCAATCTATACGCAAGATTTTCACAATTGGGTGTATCGTCTCGCTCGCCGCGGGTATTTCCGTGGCTTTGGTGCGACATATTTCTTTCTTTTCCCATCTGGAGCGTACGGCCGCTGATATTCGCATAGCGGCTTTTCAGGAGCCTATTGCTCCTTCACGAGACATTGTGGTGCTGGCCATCGACGAGGAGACACTCGCTCGTTTCCCCTATCGGTCCCCAGTGGATCGGGCATTTTTATCTGAGCTCTTACGACAGCTGGATAAGCGTATGCCTGCTGTGATCGGCGTTGATATGTTGTTCGATCAGCCAACCGAGGCGGCAAAGGATCGGTCTTTGCACCATACAATTCGTAGCCTAAACACACCGCTATTCATTAGTTACACAACGACGCCGTCTGTAGTGACTCCAGCACAGTTGGAATACATGAACGCTTTTGTACCCCTAGAGTTGCGTGCGGCGGCAAATCTTGCAACGGATCCATTTGATGGATCTGTGCGATGGATATTCCCGGGCCAGATCGACGCTGATATGCCGATTGGTTTTGCCCGAAAAGCCGTGCAGTTAGCGGGGCGACAGTTGCCTCCAGCTGAGCAGGTTGAAATTGCATGGCGTCCACAGATTGATAGTGCAACTTCAACGTTTTCAATTTATCCGGCGCATGCATTATCGACACTACCTTCAGAATGGTTCAAGGGAAAAATTGTTCTGGTAGGGGCAGTACTTTCACTCACGGATAGGCATCGAACGCCACTAGCGATTGTATTTGATGATGACCGTGGAATGATGCCGGGAATCTTGGTGCAAGCTCATGCGATTTCGACTTATTTTGAGCAACGTTCGACGCGCCGGCCGTCACAACTCACGGATCTTTTTTTCACAATGGTGATGGCAGCGCTTGGTGCATCCATTGCATTTTTGGCGAACGGGCTTTTTTTAACGCTGGGTCTAGCTGTGATAGTAATTTTCGCTGTTTGGGCAATGGCATTTGTGGGGTACGAACATGGGTTTCCGCTCTTGCCATTAGTGGCACCAACTTTAGCCTTATCCCTGTCGCTTTGGGCACTCGAGATGTGGCTCGGTCGTCAAGAGCGTTCCCAGCGTCAGTTTGTTCAAGGGGCATTTTCGCGTTACGTATCTCCCGATGTGGTGCAGCAGTTGATTGACGATCCTTCGAAGTTAACAGTCAGCGGTCATCGACAGATGGCAACATTTATTTTCACAGATATCGCGGGATTTACTTCGCTCTCCGAGAGCCTTGACTCGCGACAACTGTCGGATCTGCTGAACTCCTATCTGGACGGCGTATGCCAGATTGTCTTGCAGCACCAAGGAACTATTGATAAGTTTATTGGTGATGCCGTTATGGCTGTTTTTAATGCCCCGCTTACCCTGGCGGATCATGCAGAGCGCGCGGTCCGTTGCGCAATTGAGCTAGATAAATTCGCTGAAGAGTTTCGGGAGACCCATAACCGACAGGGTGTGCCTCTTGGAATTACTCGTATCGGACTCCACTGTGGACAGGCGGTGGTGGGTAACTTCGGTTCGCATACACGAATGGACTTCACAGCGCTCGGGGACTCCGTTAATGTTGCAGCTCGAGTCGAGGGCGTTAACAAGTTATTTGGAACGCGCATTTGCTGTACGCAAGCGATCGTGGATCAGTGTAAGGAAGTGACGTTCCTTCCGTTAGGTGATGTTCTATTGAAAGGCAAGACCCTCACAGTCGCGCTATATACCCCTCAGTTGATAAGTGGTAATTTCAATACCCAATATATCGCAGCCTATTGTGCAATTGAGCAGAACCCTGATGTTGCGATAGGGCTATTTCAAACGTTGATTGATACTTATCCGGACGCTGAGTTACCGCGTTTCTATCTCGAACGACTGATGCGAGGTGTAACGTCAACTCGTGTAGTCATGAACGACAAGTGATTTTGATCAGAAATTATTTGTGATTAGGCGAAATCGACTGCACGATCGAGGGTAATTTGCCACCGGTGACTTCCTGGACAAAGAGCGACTGACCTCACCCCAAAATCTTGGGCATATGAAAACTAGAGATTTCCGGCGAAACTACCCTCAGAAGGGGGTTCGCCATGAAGCGCTCGAAGTTCACCGAAGAGCAGATCGCCTTTGCACTGCACCAAGCGGATACGGGGGTCTCTGTTGAAGAGGTTTGCCGTAAGGTCGGTATTTCACAAGCCACGTTTTACGCCGGGAAGAAGAAGTTCGGGGGGCATGGGGTCTCAGAGCTTCGGCGGCTGCGCCAGCTCGAAGAGGAGAACCGTAAGCTCAAGCAGCTGGTGGCCGATTTAAGTCTCGATAAGGTCATGCTACAAGATGTTCTGCGAAAAAAGCTCTGAGGCCGACGCAGCGCAAACAGCTCGTCAGCCATCTCATCGACCGGTATCGAATCAGTATTCAAAGGGCCTGCAAGGTCTGCTTGCAAAGCCGCTCGGGTTGGTATCAAAGATCGAAGGGCAAGCCGCTTGATGAACCGCTTCGAGCTCGGATGCGTGAGATAGCTAGCACCCGTGTTCGGTTCGGATTCTGGCGCATCTATGTGCTGCTTAGACGCGAGGGCTGGAAGGTTAATCACAAGCGCATCTATCGGCTCTATAAGGCCGAAGGTCTTAATTTAAGGACTAAACGACCCCGACGAAGAAAAGCGGCTGCGAATCAAATGGATCGAATCGTACTCACAATACCCAGCCAAAGCTGGAGCATGGATTTTGTGTCGGACGCTTTGTTTGACGGCAGAAAGTTTCGAGCGTTAACCGTAGTTGATAACCACACCCGAGAATGTCTGGCCATCGAAGTAGCCCAATTACTAACCGGTGATGATGTTATTCGAGCGCTCACAAATATCGCAAAAGAGCGTCATCAATACCCGCTTCGTATCCAGGCGGACAATGGACCAGAATTTGTCTCCTTGGCACTCGATAAATGAGCGTATGAAAACGGTGTGACGCTTGATTTTTCGAGGCCAGGCAAGCCAACCGACAATCCCTTTATCGAATCCTTCAACGGCAGTTTGCGTGACGAATGCTTAAACACCAACTGGTTCATGTCACTGGACGACGCCAAAGAAAAGATCGAAACCTGGAGACAGGACTATAATCATTTTCGACCGGATTCATCTCTGGCCGATGTCCCGCCAGTACTGTTTGCCAAGCAATTTTATGAATCTCAACCCAGCCGGATTATCTAGGTCTGATATGTCCAGTTCGTGGGAGGAGGTCAACGCGAATCTCCAATTAAGGTGTACGGTGCCCAGAACATGGGGTGGGCATAACTGTAAAGCAACTTATTGGATGCCGGATCCAGGTATCCCGGACTGGCAATCAGAGCGTCCGCGGCTTCCCGGACGGACTGGGCACGCGATGTGTTTTTGGAGTAACGCGAGAAGATTTCAGTCACCAGTCGTCGGGCCGATTCACTTTCCACCGGCCAGTGGGTGAGCAGCAGCGCACGGGATCCGGCGTAGAAAAACCCTCGGCCCAGACCGGAGGAGGCCTCGCCACCCAGACCATCGGCAGCCCCCGTGTTACAGGCACTCAAGATGACCCAGTCGGCGTCGAGCTTCAGTTTCAGGATGTCTTCTAAGGTGAGCAGCGAATCCCGAGGATCCTTCGTGTAAGCCATGGTGAGCGCGGGCTGTGTGAGTCCGGGCATATCGCCGGGAATCAGGCCATGGGTCGCAAAGGCGACAATCTTTCGATCCTGCAGGTTGAGCCCCTTTACGCGATCACGGGTGGCTTCTGCGCCGAATAGGGTGTCGGCATTCGGGTTCGCTCCCAGCGAGGCCGCAATGGCCAGAATTTCGTCCCGCGTGTCCGGCAGCGGTGGAATGTCGGGCAGGGGCTCGGACGGGCTATCGGTCCGTGTAGCGGAGCGTGTGCCCAACGAGGGGGTCTCGTCTGGCGCGCGATCCGCCGCCTGACTCATGCCGGCCAGATTGCGCTCCATGGCACGCGGAATTTTCAGGTTGCGCAGCAGGGTAGGAGACGACAGCGTGCTGCCGGTGAGCGACCGCGAGGCGGCGGCCACCGTGGTACCCGCCTGACCGAACTGGGGGTCTCCAATTCCGAAGAATGTTTTACGAGAGGCCGAACCGGCCGGAAGTTTTCGCAATGCCAGTGTGGCGGCGGCCGATGGACTGTAGGCCAGGGCAACTTTCTGGTTTAACCACGGCGCTGACTTGTATTCCGCAAAGAGCAGTCTGGGATCCGGAGCGGCCTTAAATGGGGCCGTGGTGAGCAGCCCAAAGGGCAATGACCCAAGAGCGCCAGTAGTGGAGAGTGTCCAAATCGGGGCGCTGCCACCAACGTCGCCGAGCGGGCCGAGTAACTGTTGATAGAGCCGATGGGCAACGGCAAAGTCAAAGGACGGAATCTTGCCCAGCGGCACATCACCGGGATCCAGACTACGTCGCAGTGTGGCCACCATCGTGGAAATCTCGGATTCGCCGATTCCTGCGACATGAAGCGCGGTGCGGCCGTCTGAGCGGATCGCGGTGACATACGTCTTGGATAGCCCTGCATAAATGGACACATAGGCCTCGTTGGGCGCCAGGATCTCGCTCATCTCCCTTAGGGACGGAGAACGCGGGCGCACTAACTCCGCGTAACTCGGGAAGTCGCGTGTAATCGTATCGATCGCCTGCTTACGTTCCTGCTCGAACTGGTCGATCTGACGTCGCATACCGGTCGCGAGTGTCTGAGCTTCCGCAATCGGCAGGCGCCCAGAATACAGTTCGCCAATTTTGCGTTGGAGATCGGCCGCCGCGATGGCCAAGTCTTGTTCGCGTCGAACAAGGGTCGAGAGACGGTTGTCCGCCGTGGCAAATCGGGCTGCGGCACCGGAGATCGCCCGTTGGACCGTCGATCCACGAACCGCCTCGGACATCCAGAATGCCTGTTGCAATGTGGCGTCATCGATGTTGCTTTGATGCGGAAGCTTAAGACCGCCGGCAAGCATATCCAGATAGTCTTCGATAATGTGGCGCACTTTCACGCGCAGGAACGCCGCCCCTGAGCCGGAGAGGTCCCGATTAGGATCCAGAATGCGGGAGGCAGATGCCCGAAATAAACGCTCGGCCTCATCGCGTTTGCCCTGGGCTTTTAGGGTCATGGCCAGAAATCCCTCGGCCTCTTTTACACGAAACGAGTTC
>JACCDW010379437.1_pt1 | contig 13330 bp, 18 predicted proteins | sample 7449781 | NCBI WGS metagenome assembly JACCDW01 (sample SAMN15323449, study PRJNA562643) | freshwater metagenome | isolation source: river surface water | place: USA:Blue River Watershed | collected 2017-08-18 | reverse complement strand
GCTTTGGCGACTCAGATGGAGGTGCCGCGATGACATTCCCTAAAAGTTCATGGCCATTGCGCGCCGTCCAACCTCTCAATGACCCAGTTCCACTTATTGTTCCAAATAGTATGACTTTTAGCATAAGCACAGCAAGAAGCCACTGCATCCCTAATGGTTATATGCACTTACTTATAAGCCATTAGTGCGGCTAGGCAACAAATATCTAAAGCCCGGCAGACGATAGATTTAATAATGGCTACACCGAACGCGAATGGAAATCTGCTTGAGCTCAAAACAGTGCAAAGCGGTGCGTTCAGAACTCTTATTGAAGCGCTCAAGGAAATCCTGACTGAGGCGAACCTGGAGTTTGACTCTAATGGTCTGAAAATCGTGGCGGTGGATGAGAGCCATACCATCCTTGTATACCTGAAGCTTCATGCTGACCGTTTTGAGCACTATTACTGCCCTGTGAAGCAGGTACTTGGTCTAAATATGATGTACCTCTTCAAGCTAATCAAGACGCTGGAGAACAGCGAGTCACTCACATTCTATCTGCCGGCGAAGAACCCTAATAAGCTGGGTATTACAATGGAGAATGCGGAAAAGCAGACGACGAAGAATTATTTCCTGAAGCTCTTTGACACAAATGTGGAGGATATCCAGATTCCCGCGGTTACCTTTACGAGTATTATCCATATGCCGAGCACGGACCTGCAGAAGATTTGCCGTGATATGTCGGCGCTCGGTGAACGCGTGGAGATTACTAGCTCATCCACGGACCTTATTTTCAAGTGTCTGGGCGATTTTGCGGACCAGGAGACAATTATCCGTGAAAATAGGCTCATGCGAGTGCAGAGCTCGGCGTCTAATGAGATTATCCAGGGCGTCTTTCAGCTGAAGCATCTTTTCCTCTTCACTAAGTGTACGAACCTATGCCCGAGCATTGAAATCTATTTGCGCAATGATGCACCACTAATTCTCCGTTACACTGTGGCCAATTTGGGTGAGGTGAAGCTTGTGCTTGCGCCGCTTAAGAATCGGGCTTAAGTGAAGAAATAAAAAGACCTATATTTAGAAATGAACCAATCAGCAGCAGCAGGCGGCGGCGGTGGTGCAGCAGCAGGTGGTGCAGCAGCAGGTGCTGCAGCTGCACAGAATCCGTGTAATATTCTTACTTATTCTGAACTTGTTTCTTTACCAGTTGAATATGGTGCATCGGAAGAATGTTCCCGGGTAACACGAGTCATAAAGGACCCACGCGTCGTATCCTGTGTCAATCGTGTTATTCAACAAGCTCTGTCGCAACTTGAGAGAAAATATATTGGTATACGAAGTATTCATAATGCACCAAATGCAAATATTACTACCATGCGGTATCCATATGCACCGGCAACTGAAGTTCCATTTTCATTAGGCCGACGGGTAACTTATGATGAACTTGAAGTTGGAAAAATTTATTGGACTTGGACTGCTTATGAGAGAGATGATACACATATGAAGGGATTCTTTGGCCGCGTAAGAGTTCTTGAAAAAGAGATGTTTACACCAAAACATTTTAAGATGGGACCTGATGGAACATTAGTTGAAGTTGTAGAAAGCCCCTTCCCTACAGTAAGAGTGAGAACTATTAGTCCATGGGGAGAGGTAAATCGTAGTCGCCATCCTGATGATGGTGACCTATTCTTTGAGGTTCGTCATTTTCCATCTGAGGCAGAGCAGACCCGTAGAAATCGTTCTTCCACGGCAGTTACAATGGCAGGCGTAAAAGGATTACCTCTTAATATACTTTCACATATTGCAAATTACACTCATGGCGCGAAAGGTTTAGTAGAACGAGTTGCAGCACTTGAAGGTACACTTGAAAGAGGAGTAAATAATTTAAGCAATAACAATAACAATAACTGGGCTGGTGGCAAAAGGCGAAGAGCTACAAAAAAAGTACGGAAAAGTAGGCGCAGAATAAACAATTAGGTGTGCATTGACAAAATTCACCACTAATTATTAGAAATGGCCGCAGCTGGTGCAGGCGGCGGTGGTGCGAGCGAAAATATTCATAATATAATTACATCTGCACCAAGTCCACTTCCGGCAAATGTAATGTCTCGTATAGCATCTTTTGTTCCAAATTGGCGCAAAATACCTGAATTTAATGCATTCAAAAATACAGTATTTCATCAAACTCCTCATCAGATTGTTGAGCAGATTCGGTCGGGCGACCAAGCACTATTAATGGCATATCTTGACTATTTGAACTCAGAAGAGTTCAATGCAGCGCGTAGCCGATACGGGCCTGAAAGGCCAGCTGAGGACCGCCAGATACTACTCAGTGACTTATTGTGTGATACATATGGGCGTGCCCCATTTGAATCATTTAAAGCAATTATTGATGCTGGGGCTGATATCAATGCAAATATTCGTTTTTGTTATGGTAGACCTATTACATTAGTATTGCGTGCAAAAATATATAATCGTGGTCGTGATAGTTTAGAAAAGTTCAGATATCTTATTGAAATGGGTGTAGAAACGCATGTGTATAATGAATTAGACCATGAGTGGCTGATTAATCTTGCGGCATATCATAACTTTTATGAAGAGCTCGCCCTAATTGTAAACTCTGGAACAAATATTACGCGTTTATCTGCAAATCTAATGTATCGCCCAAATATGCCCTTTTATTTAGCAGGAATATTGGCTGCATTACTTATTCGCAATGATGTAATTACTGATGAAGTATTTCAGCAACTATTAACTGTTCCTCCTGATGCGATGCAAGAGGCTATGAACCGGCTCGCCGTACTAGCAAAATTAGGACGCATCCCGTCAACAATTACTAAAAATATGATAAATCCTGCATTTACTACTTTTCGTAGGCTTGTTGTTGGTGTATTAGGCAAGGATGCAACAGCAAAAGCAATAGAAACTGTCATGAAAGCAGCGGCTGGCCATAGACGAGCATATGCTATTGCCACATCAACAGGAGGAAAACGACGAAACAGAACAAAAAAGCGTCGTACAAGGCGCACTTAGAGCTCCATACGCATATATCCACCATTATGGTACAACAAATTATCAAAGAGTTTGATGAACTATTCAAAGTCTTAGATACTTTTGACAAAGAGAACTTTTACGACTGGCGTCGCGGCTCGTGGATGTTCTATCCCCATAAAGGCAATGTACGGGTCGCTGCTAATATTTTTGCCTCCATAGCAAACCTGTGGGCGACACATCGCGCTGCGCTACACACATGGATGATGACTTACTTTGAGGAAAATAAACAGGAAATATACAATAAGTTTTACTTAGATGCTGGTTGGAAACTTATGAGTGACAATCTAAATCCTCATTGGCATTTCAAAGAGGCGGATGAGGACTTTTTGACTAACTGTCCCGACTTGGCAGCCTGGCGTGCGGCAGAAGAGCTGGTGCGCGCTGCTCGGCCACGCATGGCCTGGAGCAACTGTGATGACCCGGAAATTTTACGAAAACATGAAGGGGTTCAATGTAATGGAGGCCTTATTTGCATTTTATGTGATGACATGGAGCATGATTGGTGTGACAAAATAGAGGCTGAAGTTCGGCGTGCAGATAACATCTTTCTCAACAAGGCTAGTCGCGCAGCATTTGCTGGCCGCGAAGCCGCCACCTGGACTGGCCCCACTCGCCCTCCGCTAATTGAGGATATTTTTCCACGCACCAATGGTAAGACACCCTTTCAGGCCATGAAAGCTCTGATTGAACATATGCACGATATAAGTTATACATTTAGCAGTTATTGCAATCAATATGAAGACTATGAGCTATTCCTTCGCTTTTGGAGCAAATACGAATATATTGATTATAACATTGAGGCATATGGGGTGCAAGCAGCAGAAATTGTTAGGTTGCTAGAATAGAGATGCAGGTCCTGCTGTCCATTATCCTAATTATTTTAGTTGCAGCACTTGCACTTATGGAGCCGCGACCGCCAATTCCAAAAATAATGTGGACACATTGGAATAGTGCCAACTTGCCGACCAGTGTGGCTACTATTTGGCGTGAACGGCAGCGAGCCCTACCCGGATGGAAACACATAATGGTCCACGATGACACGGTTGAGCAATTTGTCGGACCAACGCCACCAGCAGTGCGCCGGCTCAGTCATCAACATCGCGCAGATTGGATTCGGCTTCAGTTACTGCGCAAGTACGGTGGTGTCTGGGCAGATTCAGGTATTATTTTCAACTCTGAGCCGGCCCTGAATACGCTTTGGCAACAAGTGCGTGGCCAGGATCTAGGTGTATTTGACACATTTAAAAGTAATGGAGCATATCTTGAGAATTGGTTTATTATAGCACCACCCGCGTCGCCACTTATTTGTGCATGGGCAGATGAATTTGACCATGCCATAAAAGTTGGCTTCAAGGAATATAAGCGTCGTCTATTTCGCGACGATATTAGAATTCATGAAAAAATCTATAAAAATGACGGGGGCAATGAATGGCATCATGTTTATTTAACACAGCATGCTGCTCTGCAAGCTGCTATTCAGCGTTATCCGGGTAGGCCACGACTTGTCACCTGGCCTGCAGAAGATAGCATGTTTGGACTTCAGGTTGCTTGTGATTGGGACCATGACCTAATTGTAAAACGCTTAGCTTCAGACCCATCAATTAAACATAAGTATCCTTATATTAAGTTGCGGGGTGGTGATAGGGAATTTGATATAGAAAGGTATTTTGCTTAATTAAACTTCTTGTCTACATGGCGGGTGTAGCGAATCTCATCATAGGTGAGGCTGACACCGAGCAGAGGGATATCTGTAGGCGCCTGATGGTCAACGAAATCCTCGTTCCAGATTGTGATGATATTGAAACCCTTCTTTGGACTGATGCAAACACCATTAATTTTGTTGCCTGCATCCGTCGCTGCCTGGCCGAGCATAGCAGCTAGCATGTACTTCTGATATACATCGGCTGCATCCTTGCGACTGATGCGCATAGAATAGGAGCCGCCGCGAATATTTGCCTTGTTCTCCCAGAGGGGAGGAAGAGGGTCGCGCATCAGGAAGAAGAATCCGTTAAGGAGCGCCTCGTCCGTAAGATGGTCCTGGAGTGCCCAGAACTCACCGAATGTGCTGACTGACCCTACCTGGCTGAAAGTGCTTGGGGTCCAACGACTTTCAGTGGGCGAATGATACCAGACGGACCAAGAGCCGGTAGGAATTGGTTGGTTAGCTTCAAAGGACATGGCGGAACTGTGTGCCGATGCCATACCATTAGGTCACATCAAATTTTTAGGCCCCCTTGCTTTCTGTCCCTCGTAATTATAGTATATATCAATCAACCTCCTCAAAGTAGTTCCTGTCAACTGGAGTGTCTTCAAGAACAATTGGTGAATCAGGCTTTGTTTCCTTAATTTCAGTTACCTGGGTGATTTCATCAGCGCTAGTTGCAGAATCAGTAGAATTATTTCCGTCACTATCCTTTTCCTCAGAACTATTTGGTAATACTACTTCCTCCTCCGTGTCCTCCTCACTCTCCTCCTCCTTAGCATCCGTGGCCTCCTGTTCACTCTCCTCTTCACTCTCCTCATCCGTGTCCTCCTCCGTGTCCTCCTCTTCATCAGATGATGATTCATCAGAAGATGCCTCGGTGCTACTCCCTTCATTTCCCGCTGCAAACCGCCTCCATGAAAATGGACTTGCAGACAGACTAATCGGCACATCATAGCTATTACCATCCGCACCACACATCATCGTGAGTTTCAGCTGATTTTCATCATCATTGTGGAAAGAGGGCCAGATTCCAGTATGTAGTGACCAAGCCGCCACAAGTTGCATTGGATGAGGGAAGATGCCATCAAAGCTAATAAAAGTCACGGAGTCTACCCACTTGGTCAGGTCATAGATAATACGCCGCGTACCATCATCGTCGCCGCGATCTACGCGTTGATTGTATTCAATTGTAAGTGCAGGCAGGAATTTACGACTGATTCCGCGCGCCTTTAGTTCAAATACACGAGTTCTCATATTATAGTACCACTCTCGGTCACCAAGACCGCCGAGCATGTAAAAACGATAAGGGATAGGAGTGGGATTCAGGTCCTGAAATACAACATACTGGTCTAGGCCGGTAAGATTCCAAAAGAGGGTACTGAAAAAAGTCCAGGTGCGCTCTGCAGTTCCATATACAACATCACAGAATACACTCATAATATTGAAAAATCCAACTAGCCAATGAACAGGAATATGACGAATGCCGTACATTTTCTAACTAAGAATATGTAACGCACTGACTTTAGACTACCTCATGGTTAATAGGGTAAATAATCAGGTATAGGACAAGGGTCTTCACCGGGACATAGGGGGCAAGCCGGTGCACATTGAGGCCATCTGCTACCACCGCCACCTCCGCCACCGCCACTTGGAATGGGTACACAATTATCAGGAATTATAGAAGGCGCAGAATCAAAAACACCTCCATGAACCAGGCCAATAAGAACAATTAGCAGTATTATCGCAGCAAACGCGAGCCAGCCACCAAGATTGCCGCCAAAAACACAGCCAAGATGCTGAAGCGCAGTGGCCATGATTCCCATGAAAAATGTCATCTGTGCGCGACGGTTATCTTGTCTTATTATTTGTGCTATGAACAAGGCGCTAAATAAGCCTCCTAGAGTTAGAGTTGATAGGCAAATCATCTACTTTAACTGTTGAAAGTAATGCGGCGCGTCTTCTCATCATAGATGCCCACCGGGTCCTCAATAAGCTCACCCTCCTCATCCACCGTATAGACATTGCAGTCGCCGTCCATGTAATAGTCCTTACCCTTATACTTGAAGGGGGTCAGCTCAGATTCCTCCTCCTCTTCTTCCTCAGCCTCCTCAGCGGCCTCCTCTTCCTCCTCTGTGGTCGCTCCTGCATGAGCAGGAGCTGTAGGCATGCTGCCCCCCAAGGCCTCCTCAGCCTCAGCGGCCTCCTCTTCCTCCTCAGCGGCCTCCTCTTCCTCCTCAGCGGCCTCGTCGGCAGCATCCGACTGCTGCTCAACTTCCTGCTTCTTTACTGCAGCAGGAGTAGTATCCGTAATCTTTGCAGAAGCAAGTCCTTGAATAATCTCATTTACAACTGCATCATTCTGATGAGGCGTAGGCGCCTCCTGCTCATCATCACTATCCTCAGAGTCAGATGGAGTCTCAGGCTGCTTACGCTTCTGTCCAGAAAGACGACTAGAAGTAAGTGCCTTCTCCAGAGCAGCAAAACGCTCATCCATTGCCTTCATAATACGAGATTCAAGATTTGTATCTACAACTGGAGCTGTGGGAGCTGCAACAATGCGACCCTCTAGGACCCGACCCATAAGAGTACCTACTTCACGGTAAATACTCTTATGGAGGTCGGCAAACATATCAATGATATCATTAGGTGTAGACATTCTTTCGTGTGTGACTGTGTATCCTTACTGAGCCAGTCTTTAAAATCAAATTTTTGCCGCAACCCGGACTTAAAGCACTTTAGCTCCGCTGCAAATCTAGCCTCGCTTAATCTGGAGATTCACCGAAGTGGCGACAAGGTCGCCACGAGGGGTTATTGCAAATCTAACCCCGTTTGATTTGCAAATTCATACAGGCATCAAGCGTACTCTCCTTATCCTTGAGTGGCTTAGACCGCTTGAGTCGCAGCCCCTCTTCCACCTTCTTCACCCGCTCAGAGTTGAGTGGAACAAAAGTCTTCGCCATCGTCGTCTCATAAAAATCAATCGGCTTCGTGTCCATCGTCGCCAGCAGCGATACCATTGGTGGGTAATGGATATCCACTCGCACTGACCGCTTCCTTATCGTCATCCGATAATCCTCAATACTGAGTCGTCCACCGAACTGCTTCAGCAAAAGCCGTGAAGGTGCAGGATAAATGCGCCCACCAACAACAGATGCATAAAGACGATGAAGTAACGATACCTTCTCCCAACGAATATGTGTATCCTCCTTTTCATCTAAACAATATGCCAGTGCACATTCAGGACAGCAGAAATTTCCATATACATACCAAGTTCCCTTTTTCTCATCATAGGGAATAAAGACTGGTCGGCCTTCAAACTGGTGAGCGCACCAATAACAGGCAATCTCCGTCTCATCAGGCACTTCCATTTCACCTCGCTCACGACTATAAAGTGACAGGTCGGTGCGCGTAAATACTGGTAGCGGGTCAGCAGGCGCCGCCACAACAGGAACAGGTGCCTCTTCTTCTGCCGCAGCCACTGGAACAGTTTCCATACTAAAAGTTAGCGCATCTTCCGCCTTCATACCCTCATAGTAATTATCTGCAATTCCATCAAATGCTTCCACTTGACCTGGTGGCCTAGGGTCATAAGTAACTGGTCCATCGTGGAAAAGTACTTCCGTTGATGAAAATGGCAGATGTGCAATTAGCGGCTTCTTCTTTTCGGGTAAAAGTGTTCCCTGAATCCCTCCATCTGCAGTTACAACTGCCACCACGGGAAACGACTTTTTTCTACTTGCACGGGGTTCAGTAGAAGTTTTCTTAGTAGCACGAGCCTTCATCTACAGCGTAAACGCTCAAAAGCGTTTAGACCCAATGCGGGTTTATGTACGCTGCGTACTTAAGTATGCTACTTACATAAGTATGCAAAGGAGGATGCCACAACCACCCTCACCGCAAAATCTAGACTTTGTCTGTCCTCGGGTACGCAGACTTTTTACTTACTTTTCTAAGTGTCCAACAAAAATTAACCACCTACTTTTATACGGGAGCCCTGGTTCAGGTAAAACCAGTAGTACTAATTGGCTTTTACGCCAGATTTGGGGCAATGACCCACTTTTCAGCCGTGTGTGCTTTGTTCTTAATGCTGCCGATGAGCGGTCTCTAGAAGCTATTCGCGCCAAGTGCATTCCATTCATTGAAGTTGATTGGCGTGAACGCGGCGAAAAGCGTCCTCGTTTTCTTGTACTTGATGAATGTGAAACTCTCACCGAGAGCGCCCAGCTAGCCCTTCGTCCACTTTTAGACCATGACCCCTCAGAGTTATGCGTTATCTTTTTATCTAATACTCTTAATCGTGTTCATGCAAGCATTCGCAGCGCCTGTCTCCGTATAAGATTTAATCCACCAATTGTTGAAGATTCACTATCTGCTCAGTTCTATCGTGGTGACTTACGATTGCGCCAACATCATAAACCCACTTTTAGCTATGTGCATATTTTTTTGAACGCCGGCACAGAGTTTAGTACTTTTATCATTGAAGAATTCCTAAGTGCACTTATTTTTTTTCTTATCAACACAAATCTTTTTGACAATGAGGAGTTAGCTTTTTTTGATAAATATTGTATTAATCAAGCATTTGAATACATGAATCAAGATATGCAAATTAAAATTTTTAACCGTCTTTATGCCCAGATTCTGCAAAAATTTGATAACATGGTCTGGTCAGAGGAGGTCACACACACAAAATGAGCATTTATAAACGCACGCCTCTTCGCATCAGTACAATGACTGCAACAAATAATGGCCTGTCCTTTGACCTGCCAAAGCTCTTCAATCTCATGAAGGAGATTCTAATCCCCTTATGGTGGCCGGGCGAGGGTATCGTCAAGTTTGAGTATCGCGCTGAGGTTCTCGGTGAGAGTCATCGCGATGCACTGACAAATCGTAAAATTACCGGCAAGTGCTTCTTTAATCAGGGCACTATTGTTATCCGGCGAGCGGTCGCAGGTGGCTTCAAAGAGGTCAATATCAAGCTCTTTGGCAATGGGTCCGTTCAAATGACCGGCATTAACTCTGAGGAATTCGCCATCAGTACTCTAGAGCTTCTTGTCAGCGAGTGTGGCAAGCTGAGCGAAACTCCATTTACTAAGCCACCGGTTATCAACAAGATGAACATTCAGATGATTAACAGCGACTTCTCCCTCGGCGTTCCTCTGCAGAGCGAAGTCATCCATCAGATTCTGCGTGACCGCTATGGTCTATTCAGTATCTTTGAGAAGACACTGTATCAGGGTGTTGATACAAAGTACTACTATAATACCGCTCGGCCTGAAGAGGCCACGCCCGGCGTATGTGCATGTGAGTCACTCTGCACGGGTCAGGGCAAGGGTGACGGCCCAGGACAATGCAAACGCATCACAATTAGCATCTTTCAGACGGGAAATATTATTATCACCGGCGCTCGGCATATGGACCAAATTAATGAGGCATATGAATTCATTAATCGGGTCTTTGATGCACATGAAGCTGAAATTATACTGGCAGCGCCGGCTCGTGCTCCGGTTGAAGCACCAGCACCGCCAACAATCAAAATCAGACGCAGCACTGCTCGTGCGGTTTAATTTGGTCGCATGAACTCTTAGACGGAGCAGAAATGTCCACCCCGGCGCCAAACAATAAGACTTCCACGCCTGCAGCACCCGCCACAGCACCTGCCGCAGCACCCGCCGCCGCACCTGCAGGCCCCGTGCCCCACCCTACAACCCTCACCTATGCCGCTAATATTGCCATTCAGCACGATAAGCCCATTATGCTAGATTATTATGTTGACACTGCAGTGGGTCGTGCTTTTTTAGGTGAGGATGAGGGCGCCAAGCAGCGTGTTCTCGTCAAGAGCAAGGACGAGTTCACTAGCAGCATCACCCGTACCTTCAAGGTCGGTGAGGACTTTATCATCATGACTGAGAACTCTATTTACATTGTGAGCGGCAAGATTACCCGTAAGCGTATCAGCATGGCTGCACTTAACAATGAGGAATAAATAGATGCAGGCACTTGCTATTGCACATAAGGGGCTTATTCCGCCGAATAAAATGAAGGCTTTTTTGAAATCGCAAACACCTGCTAAAAGCACCACTAAAAAGCGCCGTCGTAGAGGTCGCGGTAAGAAGGCTACCCATCATAATACGCGCGGCAATGCAAATGCATTAGTTGATAAGCATGAAGTTTATCAGGCTATGCAGAATATGGAGGAGATGCGCGAACTTGAGAGACAGCTAATGGAGGAGAGCAAGAGCAGGAGCCCCAGTAAAAGTCCCAAAAAAGGCAATAAGTAAATTTGATGACCAGAACATTATCCTAACTGTCACATCACAACAATGAGTCGGTCGCTATCGCCTCCTCGCCAGCCACGCACATGCCGCCTTGGTATTCTCGGCACTCGTAACAAAGTTACCAGTGCCGAAATTACAGCCTTACTTGACCTAATTGTTGATGATAGTGGTCCATTACAAGCCGCCTACCTCCCTCAAGAAGGTATGAGTAGTATTTATGCAGAATCATACTTTGATGCAGCTGATGTGCCGACTTCCGCTCTAGATGCAAATTGGGCGCGCCATGGCCGTGCTGCAGTTGCCCGGCGTGATGCCGAAATTATCCAATCGTCAACGCACTTTCTCGTCTTTGGCGGCCCCAGGAGCCAAAGACCCCTAAAAGTTGCTACTGATTTGGCTAAAAAAGGGCGAACAGTCTATTACTTGGCGCATGATACTCTTGACCTGGAACTGTTAGAGGTTACTTGCCCTGGGCCCACTACTTGCCCTGGGCCCACTACTTGCCCTGGGCAAGTAGAGCCCGATCGCAAAGTAAGTAAAGGAAAAGCGAGTTCACGACAGCCAACGCTAGAAGAAGTATACTCATAATACTATTGCTCACAAGTACACCTTTTGGTAAGCGCAAGAAAGGCAGAACGCCAAATATCATAACGAGAGTAAGGGCCCCGATGATACAGTTAACAATGAAGAGGATGTAGTAATAAGTGCATACGGCATCACTGCTGATACCTTTTGTCCACTCCGGTTCGCCCATTTTCTTATACTTATGCGTGCGTTTTATTCGCAGCTAATTATAGAAAATGGCAAAGAAATCCCATCGTCGTTCCAGCCGTAAGTCGCATCGTCGTTCTCACCGCAAAAATCGTTCCACCTCTCGTCGTATGTATGGTGGGGCATGTGCCCTCGGTGGCGCCCCTTATGGTGTTGATACCATGCAGCCTGCCTCAGCCATGAGCATCGGCCAGGGTGAGCAGTTTGCCGCCATTACCCGCCCTTACCATGGTGGGGGTCGCACTAGACGCCGCATGCGCGGCGGCATGGCCCCCCTCTCCATCTTTGGAAATGATACGGCAGGTGTGGCCCGTGATATGGCGCACATGCGCGGTCAGGATATGGCTCTAAACCAGGCTGCTGCCTACTCCGCAAGCCCCGCCGGGCAGGATAACCCTAATATCCCCACTGTGATTGATAAGCAGGCCGGTGGCCGCAGACGCCGTAATCGTGGTCGCAAGTCTAACCGTAAGTCTAACCGTAAGTCTCATCGTAAGAATCGTCGCTCTCATCGTAGAACGATGAGGGGTGGCGGCATGGCGCTTCTCACTGGTGCCCCCTGGAGCCAGACGGGATCTGACCGTCTCCTTGCGGATTCACCTGCACTCGCTGCTGAGGCTGTGCGTCTTGAGTCGCCGACATGGAAGGGCGTGGAGGAGGGTACTTACCTTGGTTAAGCCATAAGCAAAAAAATCTCCGGTAGAAAATAATCTTCGGACCCCGGGGGTCTGTAAATTATTTTCTAATTACTGAATATAAAATGTCCTCTGTTGGTTCCGTGATTGCTCAGAATCCTTACCGCGCAAACTATTTTGTTTCTGTTGGAACAACTGGTGCAATTGCATATGATCCTGCAACTGTTGAGGCTACTGCACCAACCGGTGTAACTGCAGGAGCCACGACTCAGGTCATCCAGTGCTCTTCTGTTGCAAATGCCGTGAGTGTATCTTCAGGCTACTTGCTTGATACTAGTGGAGGTGTTGACTTTTCTATCGCTACTGCTGGTGTCCTTTTACGAGATATGGGTCGCCAAGTGCATGTACAGGTTAATGGACAGACTGTGTATACATTAGCTAAGGTACAGAACATGACGGGTAGTGCATCTGAAGGTGTTGCTGGCTCTGCCCCTACCACAACTGGTGGTGGTGGCTACAATACTTACTATGTTTGCACATTCTCCTCTGACCCTAGTAACAATTCGGGTGGTGGTGCAACTCCTGCTGTTGGTGTTGCCCGTGTTGGTGGCTTCTAAGCGCCTGGTTAAATTGCTATGCCAAAGAGCGAGGCCAAATAGGCGCGTCCTTCGTCCCGAATCTTTTCACGCTCTCCCGGTTTCGGGTGAACATGAACAGTGACATATAGATTGCCATTGCTTCCTGAATTATCATTCTTAGGCATTCCAAGTCCAGCAAACATGAGGCGCTCCCCATTCATCGTGGCCGCTGGCACTTCCACAGTAACATCTTCACCCTTAGGGTGACCAGGCAGCGTGACCTTCTTACCTACAAGGCCTTCACCTAGTCCCAGGTCCACATCAATCTCTAAATGT
>JACCDW010129100.1_pt1 | contig 13331 bp, 12 predicted proteins | sample 7449781 | NCBI WGS metagenome assembly JACCDW01 (sample SAMN15323449, study PRJNA562643) | freshwater metagenome | isolation source: river surface water | place: USA:Blue River Watershed | collected 2017-08-18 | reverse complement strand
TAGACAATCTAACCAAGGAACGATTGATCATACGTCAGATGCGTGAAGCCTATGAAGGTGCCAATGCAAAACCTTTGATGCCTATGCAGTTTGCAGGTATGATCATAGAAGGTGGTATCATCGGCTATGACACCAGTGTGAACAGTGGTGGTGCTGGACATAGATTTTTAGGCATTGGCAAACAGACACAATGGACACAAGATACTGTAACAGTAAGTTTACGTGCGATATCAGTAAACACTGGTAAGGTATTGATCAGTGTTACTGTGCAAAAAACTATTTTAAGTAGTGCAGATTCTATATCTGCATTAAAATTCTTTGATATGGGTACTAAAGCGTTTGAAGCTGAAGCAGGATTAACCATAAACGAACCAGGAACCTATGCTGTGAAAGCAGCCGTGGAAATGGGAGTAGTGGAATTGATCAAAGAAGGCAAGGCCAAAGGAATCTGGGACTACAAACAAGATGCAGCACCAGTTCCTGTACAGCCTATAGAACCGCCTAAGGTAGAGGAGAAGAAAGATGATGTCAAACCTATTAGCACAACTATTCCGCCGAAGGATAGTGGAGAAAAGAATTCTCCAGCAACAGATAAGAAACCAGAAGCAAAGGCAGAAGTCAAACAGTCCTCAGTGATGTATTTGAAACATGGACTTTACGTGAATAAAACACATGATGAAAAAAGTACTCGTGTGTGGTTTTTTGGACCAGGACTAGAAGTTGAAGTTATAGAACATCACAAGGACTGGGTAAAGATTAAGGCCAGAGACGGCAAGCAAGGGTTTGTTAAGAAAGATGTGCTTACATCTGACAAACCTTGAGATATGTAAGCACGAAAGGAAGGAAGGAAATAACTATAACAGGACACTGTCCAAGGAGCGATTAGGTGATAATAAGCCTAATAAAATAAAAAATGAAAAAAAGAATGACAGGCCATGGCGGGGTGCCGAGAAAATTACTCGCAATTCTGATGTTGGCTGCAATGCCTACATTGGGTCTGGCTGTTGATAATAGTATCTATATTGATCAAACCGGCGACAATGCAACAATCAATGTTACGCAAGATGGAGCAGGTAATATTGTTAGAGGCATTCAAGGAGTAGGTACTGGTAATACAACGCCTGCAAAAATGAAAGGTGACGGCATTGGTATCGACATCAGTCAAACTGGTGCTGGTAACGTGTTAAACTTTGGTGTTGACACAACCACAGCAGCAAGTGCTTCACCTACCAGTATTAACTATACTGTCACAGGTGGCGGCAACACAGGTACCATCAACTTGAACAATGCAGGCACAGGTACAAATGCCAGCACTACATTAGCAATCACACAAACTGGTGGCAACAACACAGCTAGTATCAATATACTAGGCAGCAAAAACAGTTTAACTGCTACACAAAGTGGTGGATCTGCTTCATTGACATCTACAGTTAATGCCAATGAAACTACACAAACTATCACAACCAGTGGCGGTACTGCTAACAGTATCACTACTAACCTAACAGGTAACAAAGGTTCAGTTGGCATAGTTTTAGTAGGCGCCAGCAACACATTTGGTATCACGCAAAGTGGTGGTGGTACTAATGGCCACAGTGCTACATTCAACTTTAATGGATCAAGTAATACAGTAACCACAACACAAAGTGGTACTATAGATACTACCATTAACGTACAAAGTGTAGGCAGCGGCAATACATTTGGTATTATCACAGGCAACTAAGGACTGTAATGAAGCCATGGACGACGATATTTTTTGTTCTTTGTCTGAGTACATCCAACGCCAACGCAGCTATTGGCAAAGTGACCGAGCTGAGCAACAGTCCGCCATCCATTCAGCGCCAGAGCCAAACCCTTACAGGGGCCAAGGGAACTGGTGTGGAGATGTCGGATCAGATAAAAACCTCGCAAGGGAAAGTTGGGATTACATTTGACGATGACACAAAAGTACAGGTCAACGAAAACTCTAAACTAGTCATAGATGAATTCGTCTATGAAGGTAAGAGCAAGGGTGGAAAGTTGGCTGTTAAAGTGGCCATGGGCACGGTGCGTTATGCATCAGGACAGATCGCAAAAAATTCGCCACAGAATGTAGCAGTCAATACTCCTAGTGCTACTATATCAGTTAGAGGTACAGACTTCACAGCAACAGTAGATGAATTGGGTCGCTCCACAATCATACTGTTGCCTAGCTGTCCCACAGGATGGACCAACATAGAACGAGATTGCAAGACTGGTAAGATCTGGGTGGAGACAGACGAAGGTCGAGTGGTCATGGATCAAGCCTTTCAAGCTACTAAAGTCGAAGCCCGAGGTATGATGCCTACTAAACCTGTAATCATAAGTTTAAGTCCAGATGCTATCAATAATATGTTGATACTGGCACCACCTAAAGAATTCAAAGAAGACAAAACTCAAGCTCGAGCACAACTCAAAGGTGTATTGGATGTGGATTTTCTTAGAGAGCAGGGATTAGTCAACGCTCTAGAAGCTCAAGAAAAAGAAATGTATCAAGACAAATTAAGTCGTAATTTTCTTGATTCAGATTTTCTAGCCAACATACTTGATATTGTAAATGCACAGTTGGCAGCACAGATTGACATGTTGAACAAGAACAACAACAATAAATTGCTACCTGATTGGATAGCAACATCGGGTGTCACTGTGGAACTAGATGAACCTAAAGTTACTTTATGTCGTGATTCAGGCAGCGACATACAGTGTGTTACGACACCAACAAAACAAAATACCACTATAACACAGATACAGGGATCAGTGGAAATTCGCAATCGTGTTAACAGCGGCGGCAGCACTATTATCAATCTAATACAAAGATGAAAAATTGCAGAGAAATATTTGGTATATTATTGGCATTGTTTAGTGTTGTAGCTCATGCTGATTTATATTATGAAACATATAGGGGTACCGGAGCATTACCAAACATGCCATACTATGGTACAGGCACATTGACCTATCCTACAGTATTGAGCTCTGGCACAGTTACATCAATTAATCATAATTGGGGTGGAGGTTATGTATTAAATTCAGGAAGAGCTGAACAAGTACTAGTAAAATATTGGGGATATATCTATGTGCCAGGAACAGGTCCACAAACTTTAACATTTTATAATAGCAGTGATGATGGGTTTTATATGCGCATTAATGATCAAGTGGTTATCAATGATTGGCAAGAACAAGGTCAATCATATTATAACGGATCTGGCGCTATCACTCTTACTGGTGGGCAATACTATGCTATAGAGGCTTGGTATTATGAAAATGGTGGTGGTGCTGCGGCCCAGCTTTTTTGGAATCAGTCTGGCGCTATCGCCCTAGTTCCAACTTCTAGCTACTATCTATCACAACCTGCCGCACCGGCGCAACCGCAATACACATCAAACATAACTACAGCACAACAGAGTCGCGTTGATGCGTTTCGTGCGAGAACATCTACAGAAGCTAGTATACACATTGAACAGATAGGAGATAACAATACTATCACTATAGTTCAAAAAGGTGCCAGCAGCATTATGGGCATAGGTCAGGACAAGGCACTGATAGACGGCGACAGCAACAATATTACTATACGTCAAGGAGTCAGTGCCACAGGCAACAACGAAATCAAATTACGTGTGGTAGGGAACACAAACACACTGAATCTTAATCAAGCGAACACTACACAGGGAACCGCCATAGGTGGAAACGGACACTATCTATACACAGACATATTTGGAAGTCTAAACACCCTTACCACACAACAATCAAACACAGGCGGTGTCGGAGGACACTACGCAGAAACTACGATTTCTGGAAACTCAAATAATGTTACAAAATTACAAACTGGCAATGGTAACAAAATAATGTTCACTAACATAGTAGGCAATAATAACACGGTGACTGCAAATCAAAAAGACACAGGACAACATTATCTTGATTTAAAACTCACAGGCAATGGACACAATGCAAATATTGTACAAGAAGGTTCGGCCAGTCATCGTGCTACTATAGATCTAACCAACGCAGGTGGTTCTAGCTCTATCAACTTAAATCAAAATTCTAATACTACTCCTCAGGTCTACAGTATACAGCAGAGCTGCGCTAATGCTGCAGGCTGTTCGGTGACAGTTACACAGAATCAATGATATATTAGCATTTTTATTTTTCTCTATCTACTCTAAATATAATATCATACCCGGGAGCGAACCGACATGAATATAAAGAAAGGCCTTATGGCCCTTGTGATTGCATCAGCTTGTTTTACTGCTCAAGCGGCCAATCAAATACTAGTAAACGAATATGTAAAAGCAGGTGTAAATGAAAGCACAGGTACATTGGGATCTGGTGGAAATACATCACCTGGATTATTATACGATTCCACAGGCACAGGCACATTTAACACCGCTTATGATTACCTAACACCAGGATCACCATTTGAAGGTTACAGTGTAAAAGGATTGAACAGTAGTAATACTTTGTTATTCTACACACACAATAATAATGCTTCATATGCAGCGATCAGTCCTATCACCGGAGCATGGATAGGAACACCTTCTGCATCTAGTGTCATATGGGAATCAACTTCAGACAGCAATTTTAATCTTAGACACACCTACAGTCTACCAACAGGTATACAATATATAGATATCGCAACAAGAATAGAAGCTAAAGTTGCTATTGATCACCTATACTTTTCTAGATTTATTGATCCTGATGCTCGAGCAGCCGCTGGTGATAGTTCATCTACAGACAATGTTAGGGGATATGGTGTAATACCAAAAGCCAATGTTGTATTCTCCGAAGCACTTAGTTCTAGATATGCGTTAGGTTTATATTCTACAACCGCTACAGGAGTTAATACTAGTATCAGTCCTGGATGGTCTACCGACCCAATCGATTATTATACTAATACCAGCGGACACGATGTTGTTCGTGGAGACTACACAATTGGTATTAGTTTCTATAGTACAGGGCTAGCAGTGGGTGATATTGTAACATACAGATATGCATACATTTTTGGACCAAGTGCGTTTGCTTCAGCCAGCACAGCTATCAGTGGTGGTGCAGGTGGCGGCACAGCAGGAACCAGTCCTTTCACAGGAACACTAACTGATGTGGGTTCAGCAACTTCTGCTGCATCTGCACCATCTACACCTACAGTAACTAGTACTACTACATCTACGATCACAGTCAGTGACACAACTGCTGTTAGCACTACGTTACCTGTGATCACTGCTAGTCTAGCTCATCATGAAGCCAGCGAAGGTAGTGGTAAACAAACTATTGCTAGAGAAACTACTACTAACGTCACAACACCTATGGAAAGAGTGTTAGTTACCAAAGTCAGAACAACCACAAACTACAGTGATGGAACCAGCACCTACAGTGACAGTGCTGATACCACAACAACTACAGTAACTAATTCTGTGGCAACATCAGTGGCTAACGAATCATTCAGTGGTCGAATTGATCAACAAGAAAAACTATCACAGTTGAACATAGGTATAAACAGAATGTTGAACTCAGATGCATTCCGTAAAGATCTATTTCAGAACGAACATGGTCGTATGTGGCTTAACATCAACAGATTAAATTCTGGATTAGAAAATGGCTACAATGCTAATTCAAATAGATTTGGTATTGGATTTGAAAAAGACGTCAAAGAAAATTGGATTTTGGGTGTTCAGTATAATCGTGTCAACACTTCAATGAACGGTGTAGACAGCAATACTGCTCAAGATAAAAATCATGCGGGTCTATACAGTATCTACACACTCAATGATTTCAAACTTAAAACAGATCTAGGCATCGCTAACAATCAAATCAAATCCAATAGAACAGTAGAAAATATTTTTGATAATTCACACTCCACTAATGGTCGTGATGTATGGCTCAGTAATAGATTGTATTCACCAGACATGAAAGGATTCCGTCCTTATGTTGGATACACAGTTGGAACCAACAAGCGTGATGGTTATACAGAAGCAGGCAGCATACAGAGTTATAGAACTGTAGGCAAAGTCTCAGAAAGTGTAAACTATGCAGAACTAGGCATGCGCTATGAAAAGAAATATGGCAAGTTTACAGCGGCGGCAGAAGGTGGCATAACTTCAGATCAATACAAAGATCTAAAAGCTTCTTTGAGCTATGATGTGAACAAAGACAGTTTCTTCGTGATATCAGCAGGTCGTCAAACCAACAATGATTTGAGCACAAATGTATTCGGTATCAATGCTGTTATAAGATTTTAACATAAATATCATTGACGGAAACGTTACTTGATGTTATACTATAAAAGTGTCCGATTACCGTCGGACACTTTTTTTATGAAATCTCAAAAGGATTAGAAATGCCAAACTACGATACAAAAAGTCTAACAGACCTAGCTCACGAAGCAGCTATAAAAGCGATACCAACTACAGAAACCAAAAAAGAAGAACAGTCCTCACCTTGTGCACCTAAAGATGTGAACTGTAATAAGCGTTGGATTGAAACTTTTAGCGACTGCGCTTAAACAAGAATTTTTTGGTTAGGTGTAGTTTTGCCTTGTTAAATTGCAAGGCTGAAATCACTAAGCCCGCAGTCCAAGGAACAGTGGCCAAAACCCAATGATCTAATTGATTCCACCAATTGGCCATTAGTGGTTCTTTGATCAACATTTGAAAAGCCACAATAAACAACACAAATGATCCCAAAAACACAGCATCTGGATATCTGTTCAGAATCTTCGAAACGATACTAGATCCAAACACTATAATAGGCACGCTGATTAATAATCCAGCAATGATCAATAACCAATTGCCTTGAGCTGCTGCTGCGATACCCAATGCATTGTCTATGCCCATCACAGCATCTGCGATAATGATAGTGGATATAGCACCCCAAAATGTGGTCTTAGCATCAATCTTGTTTTCGTCATGTTGTTCAAAAGCCAATTTCCATCCAATCCAAATCAATGCTAAAGCACCAACAAGTCTAAGTCCTGGAATCATTAATAGATAAGTGATCACAGCCACCGATGCAAAGCGAATTGCGATAGCACCAAAGGTACCCCAAAATATTGCTCTTTTACGTAGGTGTGGTGGAAGTTTGTTTGCTGCCATTCCGATAACCAGTGCGTTATCTCCGGCTAATACGATGTCTATCAAGATGATAGCTATAACGGCCCAGATGGCCTGGAGAGATAGTAATTCCATTTTTATCCTTTAAAATAGTCTCACCGCTTGCTCTATGCTCCGGGTATTTGTTTATACCGTGTTGACGATAACATAGAACCAACACCTGCTGGCCGGTTACTCCCCAAGAGTATTTAGTAAGTTCTTGATATGGTGCAAATTTTTATATTCTAAAACAGCATCACTCATTGAATTAACACTGTCTAAGATTTTTTGATTCCAAACTTTGTGTAATGGTACAACATCTACTTTGACAAAGAAAAGGCTAGTGTCATTGTCTACTCTAGCAGTGGTCTGTGTTTCATAGCGAAAATATAAATCATCTATACCAACAGGTATAGTATTTTTATAATTGCTGGGATGATTGCTTAAATCTGGATTAACAGTGATTGTCCAAACATATCTACGAAAGCTAGATTGCTCACACATCACTCTAGTAATTCCTGGACTGGCCCGAACTAATGTTTCTCCATCCGCCACTGGTTTATGTATATCTCCTAGCAGCATACCAATACGTTCGGCAGGTTTAAATCCACTGGGGAAACAGAAACAGATAGCAGCTAACCGTCCTTGGTGCATTACTGCAACATCTTCCTCTAACCTTAGTGCTAAATCAACGATGTTATTTGTGTAAACATTACAATATTCTGCGGCCTTGCTGATGACCTTTTCCACATGCTCACTTTGAGCCCATAGGTCTGTACCGTACCTTTCTAATTCTAGTTTCTTTGATTGTATGATTTTTTGATCAGGAGATGAAATAAAAACAGGTCCTGCGTTGCGAACCATATTAGGACCTGTTGTATAAGGAGTTTTTACGAAATCAATCTGCATGCCTGGTTATAAAATTAACTCGCATTTTAGCAGGCGCAAAATATTCTCGAACTACATCTTGTGCTAGTTCTAGGTCAAATTGTTTACAACTGAATATATCAAAATAAGCTGTGCCATCTAATTCCATGAAATGAGCACAGATATTTGAAGTAGTAATTAACTGCATTAAACTGTAACCCTGTTTTGGGTCACCTGGCAGCAGGTGTTCGATAATTGGTTCTCCGTGTGCAATCATGTCTATACGTGGTACTAGATCTTTAATAAAATTATAGATATTTTCTCGGTCATCTATACCCGTACAACCACTGCAATCCAACATTAAATGATATCCCCAATACATTGTAAAACTCCTTAAAACAGTTAAAATAGAAGTGTATTTACGTTAAATATATGATGTTGAAATTATTATTGATAATCTCTTTGACATTAGCGGGCTGTGCTACAGTACCAAAACCTATGCCTGCACCAGCATGTGAAATGACTGTGGGCGGAAAATGCAAATCAATGTCAGCATCGGAAATCAGCGGTGCTACCACTCTAGGAAACAGTATAGAAAATCATGAAAATAAACCTTAAGAAGATACTAGTGAGTCCCTGGACCGCACTCATAACATTAGCACTTATTTTAAGCATAAGGATTGCCGATCCCAGCTTTGTAGAAAGTGTAAGATTACGTTATTTTGATACGCTGATTACCAACAAAGCTCCCACACAAAATAATATCTATACTGTGAACATAGATGAAGATACCATAAACAAATATGGACAATGGCCTTTCAAGCGTGATGTGTATGCTGCTATGATACAAGATCTATATGCTCGTAATGCAGGATTGGTGGTATGGAATGTGTTGATGCCAGAAGCAGATCGCCAAGGTGGTGACAGTGCTTTAGCACAAACACTCAGTAAATATCCAACCATATTAGCCAATACGCCTGCACAAAAAACCAAGAACAAACCACGAGCACCAGGATCGGTGGTAGTGAATTCAGAATATCTAGATCGCATAGTTGTATATCCTGGACTGATAGCCAACGTACCAGTGTTAGAAAATTCCGCTGTGGGTGTAGGAACTACTAACACACTGCCTGAGATTGATGGCGTAAATCGTAGATTGCCTTTGATCGTTGCAGTTGAAGATAAACTATACCCCAGCTTGTCTATGGAAGTCTTACGTGTGGCCTCTGGTGATTCAACATTCCAAGTCAAGCTCAATGAATTAGGTGTTGAAAAAATGCGTGTACCAGCTGTGGGTGCTATCACCACAGACAATCTAGGTCGTGTGTGGATCGATTGGAGTCAACGATCACACTCAGTATCTATGAGTAAACTGCCTAAAGATTTCAAAGGTGCTGTGGTAATAGTTGGTACTGCGGCAGCAGGATTAGGCAATCCTGTGCCTACCAGTATAGGATCAGTATGGCCACAGGACATGCAGGCTGCTGCTATTGGAACTATGTTCAACAAAGTCACCATACAGCGTGCCAGTTGGGCAGATTATGCAGAGATCGCAGCATTAGCCGTATTGGGATTGGCATTACTATTTTTAACGAGGTGGACCTATGTTGGACTTGCTAGTGGTGTTATCGCTCTTGCTGTTTTGTATCCTGTATCTCAGTATGTGTACACGAATTATCTTTGGCTTGTTGACATTACCGCTCTTGCTAGCGGTCTTGTGCTTGTTCTCCTTCATGCTTACGGTGTTAAGTTTGTAAGCGAGTTCTTACAGAAACAGGCCATAAAGAAACAGTTTGCTGGCTATTGTTCTAAAGAAGTTGTAGAGATGCTGCAAAAAGATCCAGACCTAATCAAGCGTGGTGTACGCAAAGACGTAAGTGTTATGTTCAGTGACCTGCGTGGCTTTACTCCTATCGGTGAACACTATGGCGATGACGTTGCTGGGCTAGGAAAATATATGAACGGTTACATGGACGCTATCAGCAAACCAATCATGGACAACAAGGGTATGGTTATCAAGTATGTAGGTGACGCAAGTATGCACATACACGGTGCTCCTATTGATGATCCTAACCATGCTAGAACTATTGTTCAAGTGGGATTAGAGATGCTGGATGCTGTGGATGCTTATACCAAAGAAATGGAAGCACAGGGATTACCGCCTGCCGCAATGGGTTGGGGTTGTAACACAGGTATTGGCTTTATTGGTGAGATGGGCTCAACTGACAGACACAGTTACGACATCTTAGGTGATATGGTTTCAACAGCCGCACGACTAGAAGCACGTTGCAAGGCCTACGGTGTGCTGGCTATTATTGGTGCTGAAACTTACAATCGTACCAAAGACGATTTCTTCTACTTGTTGTTAGACAACCTACAGCCCAAGGGCAAGACAGTAGCGGATTTGATCTATACAGTAATACGCACACGCGGCGAAGATTACTCTAAAGACAAAGAACAGCATGATAAGATGCATGCCTTGTACAAACAGAAAAAGTTTGATGAAGCTGCTGCTATGTGTGCCAAGATGAAAGGTACATTTGGTGGACAAATGGACAAGTATTACAAAATCTGGATCGAACGCTGCGAGTTTATGAAGCAACAAGATCTAGGCGATAATTGGAACGGTGAATTTATAGCTCACGAAAAATAGTAACATTTTGTTTACATTCTATAATGTAAATACTATACAGCGATCTTATTCACTTTGACCGCTTGGAGGTGGTATGAAACAACTAGCGGTATTATTATTCTTATTTTCTACCAGTGTACTAGCAGCAGATTATAGCAAGAGTCAAGAACTTTACATGCCTAATGAATCGGGTGGCTATGTGATATTAACATTAGAAGAATGTAAAATCTCTGAAGCTAGATCCAAGGGCTTTGACAATCGTGCCTATGCCACAGAAACAGATTCAGAAATGCCTACTACACATGAAGGGTGCTGGAACAGTCCAGATACCAGCGAAGCTCCTAGGGTTCCCGGAGTAACTATAATTCCATTGGTGAATCTTTGGTTTGATGGTGATATTGTGTTCTATCCACAAAACATGTTTGGACCAGAGAAGAAACGTTGGGATGTAACTAAACAACCAATCACAGTGAAACCAAACGTATGATACTAAATTCTATTATTGATTATCAAGTTTGGTTATTTCTGCAATGGTATTACTCGCCTTTTATGTTGATGAGCAAAGGTGATGAGATTGATAGATTTCTATCACAATTCAGTCTTAATGGTGTGAAATCCTTTTCTATATGTAAATAGTATACAGGAGGGACCAGCTATGAAACAGAAGAAGCTAGTTAAGAAACTGTATCAGGCCTGTCTTTCACACGATGCAGAAGCAATTTCCAAACTCCGTGAAGCAGAGTTTGCCAAGATACTGAAACACCGCGCTGAAGGCAAACCTTTTACAGGTCGATGGTCGGTGGTAAGGATTTAGTTTGTAACAAAACTGCAATCTTAGCATCAACGTGCTGCGATAAATATTGCTATGCAAAAGACTTATCGCAGCATTTTTATTAGTGATGTGCATCTAGGCACACGTGACTGCAAAGCAGAGCAGCTCAATAACTTTCTCAAACATAATACCTGTGATACCTTGTATCTCGTAGGCGACATTATCGATGCTTGGAAGATACAACAGAACAAGTGGCGGTGGAAGCAGAGTCATACAAATGTGGTCAGACGCATAATGGGGCATGCCAAACGCAATACTCGAGTTATCTACGTTGCAGGTAATCACGACGAATTTCTTCGCCCTCTTATCCCTCTAGGTATAGGATTTGGTATGATAGAAGTTGTAAATCAAACAGAACACATAGGTATAGATGGCAAACATTATCTAGTTACACACGGCGATATATTTGATGGCATTACTAGACTAGCACCATGGTTAAGTTTTTTAGGTGACAAGGCCTATGATTTCGTTCTATATCTTAATGGAAAATTTAATTGGATTCGTCACAGAATGGGATTTGGATATTGGAGTTTATCAAAATATCTCAAACACCGAGTAAAGAAGGCTGTGGATTTTATGTTCCAATTTGAACGCAATCTTGCTGCCTACTGTAAAAAGAGAGGGTTTGATGGTGTGATCTGCGGACATATACATCATGCAGAAATCAAAGATGTAAACGGTATAACTTATATGAATGACGGTGACTGGGTAGAATCAATGACTGCTCTAGTAGAACATCATTCAGGCAAGTGGGAAATTATCACATGGACCAAGGAGCGAGATGATGTGGATACTGATACTACTAGCAGTTCACGTAAACAATCCTCAAGACGTACCAGGAAGGATAATGATACAGTTTCAGACACAGAAGGAATGTGAAGCAGCACAGGCCACAGTCACAAGTTGGTTGAAATTTGATTCATTTAAGGTAACTACAGAATGCGTAAAAAAATCCTCGTTATCACAGACAACACCAGAGATCAAATAAATGGAGTGGTCACAACTTTCAAAAACATCCAAGGTCTGGCTTTTAATGACGGGTATAATATTGTTTATATTGATCCCGGGCAGTTCCCTCATTGCGATGCTCCTGGTTATCCTGAAGTTAAACTCTCCTGGCCTTGGGGCATTGGTAAAAAGATCAAGGCGCTGGATCCGGATTATATTCATATCGCGACAGAAGGCCCGGTCGGACTAGCTGCTCGTATTTGGTTAGATCTAAAAGGTTGGCGATATAACACTTCGTATCATACTAAATTTCCAGAATTTCTAAAGAAGATCTATGGTATACCAGAATGCTTGACCTACAGCTATGTGCGTTGGTTTCACAAACATTCAGGCAGAGTTCTAACTACCACACAGACAATGATCAATGATCTGCGTAAACACGGATTTGTCGGAGAAATTAGAAGTTGGACACGCGGTGTGGATCGTAAGAAATTTAGAAGTTCTAGCTAAGGCAATATCGAATGCGATCGTCCTTTGCTGCTGTATGTGGGTCGTATGAGCAAAGAGAAAAACATAGATGCATTCTGTGAATTAGATTTTCCGGGGGCTACTAAAATAGCAGTAGGCGACGGTCCCTATCTTGAAGAATTAAAACGCAAATATCCCGATGTAGACTTTCCGGGATCAAGACAGCCCGAAACATTGGCACATTATTATGCCAATGCTGATGTGTTTGTGTTCCCTAGTTGCACAGATACCTTTGGTATTGTGATCATAGAAAGTTTAGCTTGCGGTACTCCTGTGGCAGCATATCCTGTGCCCGGCCCTATTGATATCTTAGAACAGGGTATCACTGGACATATGAGTTGGAATCTACGAGAAAGTGTTGATCGTTGTTTAGAATACTCAAGAACTCGAGTTGAACACGCCAGTCAAAAATGGACCTGGGAAGAATGCT
>JACCDW010490682.1_pt1 | contig 13339 bp, 7 predicted proteins | sample 7449781 | NCBI WGS metagenome assembly JACCDW01 (sample SAMN15323449, study PRJNA562643) | freshwater metagenome | isolation source: river surface water | place: USA:Blue River Watershed | collected 2017-08-18 | reverse complement strand
CCGGGGACTGCAGGTTATCAAAGACCGTTGGGGCGCTGCAGGTGAGCGCTTAATTGAAGGCTTGATGTCCGAGCATTTACCCAACGCAGATGGCGACCCCAATGACATCGATGTTCAGTTGTGCTGTGAAGTGCATCGACGTTTAAAGGATCTCGCCGGTTTCAAACGTTTCAAGCCCCCTTCGGGGGAGGCGAAACATTGAGAAGGAGTGAAATGTGGCACTAAACCGCGAAGCAAAAGCCCTGGTGATTGATGAAGTCTCGGCCCAAGTGGCCCAGGCCCAGTCCATCGTCTTGGCCGAGTACCGTGGTCTTGATGTGGCCAACATCACCGATCTCCGCAAGAAGGCGCGTAACGCCGGCGTGTACCTGCGCGTGTTGAAAAACACCTTGGTCCGTCGCTCCGTTACGGGAACACCGTTTGAAACCCTAGCGGGCCAGATGACCGGTCCGTTAATTTACGGTATTTCCAAGGACCCCGTCGCTGCCGCAAAGGTCATGCAGGACTTTGCCAAGGCCAACGATGTCTTCGTCATCAAAGCGGGCGCGATGCCCAACTATGTGATGGATGCGAATGGCGTGAAAGCGCTGGCCAGCATGCCGTCACGGGATGAGCTTCTCGCGACATTGCTCGGCACGATGCAGGCCCCGATCGCCAAGTTTGTTCGCACGTGCAATGAAGTGCCGTCGAAGTTTGTTCGGACGGTGGCGGCATTGCGCGATCAGCGGGCGAAGGAATCGGCCTAGTCCATCAAGACACTTAACACAACAATTGAACTGAAATCTGGAGTTTGAACATGAGTAAAGATCAAGTATTAGATGCAATTGGTGCAATGTCCGTTTTGGAGCTCTCCGAACTGATCAAGGCCATGGAAGAGAAGTTTGGCGTCTCGGCCGCTGCAGCGGCCGTGGCCGTGGCGGCACCGGCTGCCGCCGGCGGCGGTGGTGCTGCCGCTGCCGAAGAGAAGACCGATTTCACCGTGGTGTTGGCCGCTGCCGGTGACAAGAAGGTGGAAGTCATCAAGGTGGTACGTGCTGCAACCGGCCTGGGCCTGAAAGAAGCCAAGGATCTGGTGGACGGTGCTCCGAAGCCTGTGAAAGAAGGCGTGAACAAGGCCGATGCCGAAGCGCTGAAAAAGCAGCTCGAAGAAGCCGGTGCCAAGGTCGAACTGAAGTAATGCCGTGTCTGCGGGCAGGAGCGCGCGGTTTGGCGTTCCCCGCCCGCGGGTTATGCGATGAGGATGCCCGTTTATCTGGCGTCCTCATCGCATAGCTCGGAATGGTAAGCAGTGCAGTGGGCTTGAAATTGATCGAATGGATATTCGATTGAATTTTTGAGGTTTTCCTAAGAGGAGCCGTGATGGCATATAACTTCACCGAGAAAAAACGTATTCGTAAGAGTTTTGCAAAGCGTAAGCCCGTTCTCGATATTCCTTATTTGTTGGCCACTCAGCTGGCGTCGTATCGTGCGTTTCTGCAGGAAGATGTCCCGCCCACAGAGCGCAAGAATCAAGGCCTGCAGGCGGCATTTACATCGATTTTTCCGATCAAGAGCCACAACGGCATGGCGGAACTCGACTTCCTGTATTTTACGCTGGGCCATCCTGCGTTTGACGTGCGTGAGTGCCAGTTGCGCGGCCAGACGTTTGAGGCCCCCATTCGTGCCCAGGTCCGTTTGAAGATTTATGACCGTGAGGCCGCCAAGCCCACCGTTAAGGAAATCCGTGAAAAAGAAGTCTTCATGGGCAACATTCCGCTGATGACCGATAACGGTTCCTTCGTGATCAACGGTACGGAGCGCGTGATCGTCAGCCAGTTGCATCGGTCCCCCGGCGTGTTTTTCGAGCATGACCGCGGCAAGACCCATTCCAGCGGCAAGCTGCTGTTCTCGGCCCGGGTGATTCCTTACCGTGGTTCCTGGTTGGATTTTGAGTTTGACCCGAAAGATATTCTCTATTTCCGTGTCGACCGCCGTCGCAAGATGCCGGTCACCATCCTGCTCAAGGCCATTGGCCTGAACGTGGAGCAGATCCTGGCCCACTTCTTCGATTTCGATCACTTCCAGTTGATGCCCGAGGGGGCACAGATGGATCTGGTCCCGGATCGTTTGCGCGGTGAACAGGCCCGCTTCGACATCACCGACAAAAATGGCAATGTGATCGTTGGTCGTGACAAACGCATCAATGCCAAGCATATTCGTGACCTTGAAAAAGCAGGGCTCAAGCGTGTCAGCGTTCCGGACGACTACCTGCTGGGCCGTGTGCTGGCCCATGCCGTAGTGGACCCCGAGACCGGCGAGATCATCGCCAAGGCCAATGAAGAAGTCACCGAAGAGCTGCTCGGCAAGCTGCGCTCGGCCAAGATCCGTGAAATCAAGACGCTTTACACCAATGATCTGGATCATGGCCCTTACATGTCCACCACCCTGCGTGTGGATGAGACACCCGACCAGATTTCGGCACGCGTGGCGATCTATCGCATGATGCGTCCCGGGGAACCCCCCACGGAAGACGCGGTTCAGATGCTGTTTGATCGACTCTTCTTCAGCACCGACTCCTACGATTTGTCGGCCGTGGGTCGAATGAAATTTAACCGTCGGTTGGGCCGCGAGGAAGTCACGGGCCCGATGACCCTGACCAACGAAGACATTCTGGATACCATCAAGTTATTGGTGTCGTTGCGTAACGGCCGTGGTGAGATCGATGACATCGATCACCTGGGCAATCGTCGCGTGCGCTGCGTCGGCGAGCTGGCCGAAAACCAGTTCCGCTCTGGTCTGGTGCGTGTCGAGCGCGCGGTGCGCGAGCGTCTTGGCCAGGCCGAAGCCGATAACCTTCAGCCCTACGATCTGATCAACAGCAAGCCAATCACTGCGGCGATTCGTGAGTTCTTCGGATCCTCACAGCTCTCGCAGTTTATGGACCAGACCAATCCTCTCTCGGAGATCACGCACAAGCGTCGTGTCTCGGCGCTGGGGCCAGGCGGTCTGACCCGTGAGCGTGCCGGATTTGAGGTGCGTGACGTGCATCCGACCCACTATGGTCGTGTCTGTCCGATTGAGACCCCGGAAGGCCCGAACATCGGCCTGATCAACTCATTGGCTTTGTATGCCCGCTTAAACGAGTACGGGTTTCTGGAAACGCCGTATCGCAAAGTGGACGACGGCAAGGTCACTGACAAGATCGAGTACCTGTCGGCGATTGAAGAGGGCCGATATGTGATCGCCCAGGCCAACGCAGAGATTGACGCCAAAGGCAAACTGACGGGCGATTTGATCTCCGTGCGGGTCAACGGTGAAACCACGCTCTCGACCGCTGACAAGGTGGAATACATGGACGTGGCACCGTCCCAGATTGTGTCGGTCGCGGCCTCGCTGATCCCGTTCCTCGAGCATGACGATGCCAACCGTGCGTTGATGGGTTCCAACATGCAACGCCAGGCCGTGCCCTGTCTGCGCCCGCAGAAACCGTTGGTGGGCACGGGGATTGAGCGCACCTGCGCCGTGGACTCGGGCACCGTGGTCCAGGCACGCCGTGGCGGTCTCGTGGACTACGTCGATTCCCGACGCGTGGTGATTCGTGTGAACGACAGTGAAACCAAATCGGGTGAGTCGGGCGTAGATATCTACAACATGCAGAAGTACACCCGATCCAATCAGAACACGAATATCAACCAGCGTCCGATCGTCAAGCGTGGGGATATCGTGGCCCGCGGGGATGTGATTGCCGATGGCGCGTCGACGGATTTAGGTGAACTGGCCCTCGGTCAGAACATGCTGGTCGCCTTCATGCCCTGGAATGGTTATAACTTCGAGGACTCCATCTTGATTTCCGAGCGTGTGGTGTCGGATGACCGCTACACCTCGGTGCACATCGAAGAGCTCTCGATTCTGGCGCGTGACACCAAGCTCGGGCCCGAGGAAATTACCCGTGACATTTCCAATTTGTCCGAAGGCCAACTGGGCCGTCTGGATGAATCTGGCATCGTGTACGTGGGGGCCGAGGTTCAGGCCGGCGATGTGCTGGTGGGCAAGGTCACGCCCAAGGGAGAGACACAGCTCACTCCGGAAGAGAAACTCCTGCGCGCGATCTTTGGCGAGAAGGCCTCGGATGTAAAAGACACGTCGTTGCGTGTTCCCTCCGGCATGAGCGGCACGGTGATTGATGTGCAGGTCTTTACCCGTGAGGGCATTGTCCGGGATAAGCGCGCACAGCAGATCATTGATGATGAGCTGCGCCGCTTCCGTTTAGATCTCAATGACCAGTTGCGTATTGTTGAGGCCGATACCTTTCAGCGGATTGAAAAACTGTTGTTGGGCAAGAGCGCCAATGGCGGCCCCAAGAAGATCGCCAAAGGATCGGCGATTGATGCGGGGTATCTGGCGGATCTGGACAAGTATCAGTGGTTTGATATTCGTTTATCCGATGAGGCCGCCGCTCAGCAGTTGGAGAGCCTGAAAGAGTCGATTGACGCCAAACGTCATCAGTTTGATCTGGCCTTCGAGGAAAAGCACAAGAAGCTCACTCAGGGCGATGAACTGCTCCCGGGCGTGCTCAAGATGGTGAAGGTCTACCTGGCCGTGAAGCGTCGCCTGCAACCCGGTGACAAGATGGCCGGCCGTCACGGAAACAAGGGGGTGGTCTCACGCATCGTGCCTGTAGAAGACATGCCGTACATGGCCGACGGCACACCTGTGGACATCGTCTTGAATCCGCTGGGCGTTCCGTCACGTATGAACGTGGGTCAGATTCTGGAGACCCACTTGGGATGGGCGGCCAAAGGCATTGGTCAGCGGATTGGCGACATGCTCCAGGCGCAGGCCTCGGCCAGCGACGTGCGCAAGTACCTGGATAAAGTCTATAACTCCAGCGGTCACCCCGAGGAACTCAAGCATCTGTCGGACAAAGACGTGCTGGAGCTGGCGGGCAATCTGAAGGATGGAGTGCCGTTTGCTACGCCGGTGTTCGATGGTGCGGCAGAAAAAGAAATCCACAACATGCTGGAGCTTGCCTATCCCGATGACGTGGCGGCGCGTGTCGGCCTGACCGCTACGCGCACGCAGGTACAGTTATTGGATGGCCGCACGGGGGATCCGTTTGATCGCAAAACCACGGTGGGCTACATGCACATGCTCAAGCTCCATCACCTGGTGGACGACAAGATGCACGCCCGCTCGACCGGGCCGTATTCTCTGGTCACGCAGCAGCCCCTGGGCGGTAAGGCCCAGTTTGGTGGCCAGCGCTTTGGTGAGATGGAGGTCTGGGCCTTGGAGGCCTACGGTGCGTCTTACGTGCTTCAGGAAATGCTCACGGTCAAGTCCGACGACGTTAGTGGTCGAACCAAGGTCTATGAAAACCTGGTCAAGGGCGAGCACACCATCGATGCCGGTATGCCCGAGTCGTTCAACGTGTTGGTCAAGGAGATCCGTTCGCTCGGTATCGACATTGATCTCGAGCGTGGTTAATCAGGAGAGCCAGAACAAATGAAAGCGCTACTCGATTTATTCAAACAGGTTCAGCAGGACCAGATCTTTGACAAGATCAAGATCGGTCTGGCCTCGCCCGACAAAATCCGTTCATGGTCTTATGGTGAGGTCAAAAAACCCGAGACCATCAATTACCGTACGTTCAAGCCGGAACGCGATGGACTGTTCTGCGCCAAGATTTTTGGTCCCGTCAAGGACTACGAATGCCTGTGCGGCAAGTACAAACGCCTGAAGCATCGTGGCGTGATCTGTGAAAAATGTAATGTGGAGGTCACGCTCACCAAGGTACGTCGCGAGCGTATGGGTCACATTGATCTTGCGAGTCCGGTGGCCCACATCTGGTTTTTGAAGTCTTTGCCTTCCCGTCTGGGTATGGTGCTGGATATGACCCTGCGGGATATCGAGCGGGTGTTGTACTTCGAAGCCTACGTGGTGATCCATCCGGACAACACGCCGCTGAAGCGCGGACAGATCATGACTGAGGATGACTACCTGGCCAAGCAGGAACAATACGGCGAGGAATTCGTGGCCATGATGGGCGCGGAAGGCATCCGTGAACTGCTGCGTGAAATCGATCTTGACAGTGAGATCACCAAGCTGCGCACGGAACTGGCCGAGACCTCATCAGAAGCCAAGATCAAAAAGATCGCCAAGCGCTTAAAAGTGCTGGAGGGATTCCAGAAGTCGGGTGTCAAACCCGAGTGGATGATTCTCGAGGTGCTGCCCGTATTACCACCGGAGCTGCGCCCATTGGTGCCGCTCGATGGCGGCCGCTTTGCGACCTCGGACCTCAATGATCTCTATCGTCGGGTGATCAACCGTAACAACCGTCTGCGCCGCCTGCTGGAATTGAAGGCGCCGGACATCATCGTGCGTAACGAAAAACGCATGCTGCAGGAAGCCGTGGATTCCTTGCTGGACAACGGCCGTCGCGGCAAAGCCATGACCGGCGCCAATAAGCGCCCCTTGAAGTCGCTGGCCGACATGATCAAGGGCAAGGGTGGACGGTTCCGTCAAAACCTGTTGGGCAAGCGTGTGGACTACTCCGGTCGTTCAGTGATCGTGGTGGGCCCGACGCTCAAGCTGCATCAGTGCGGTCTGCCCAAACTGATGGCCTTAGAACTCTTCAAGCCCTTCATCTTCAACAAGCTTGAACTGCGCGGTATGGCCACCACGATCAAGGCGGCCAAGAAGCTGGTCGAGCAGCAGGTGCCCGAAGTCTGGGACATTCTGGAAGAGGTCATCCGTGAGCATCCCGTGTTGCTCAATCGTGCGCCAACCTTGCACCGTCTGGGCATCCAGGCGTTCGAACCGGTGTTGATCGAAGGCAAGGCCATTCAACTGCACCCCCTGGTCTGTGCCGCCTTTAACGCCGACTTTGACGGCGACCAGATGGCGGTTCACGTGCCGTTGTCCATTGAAGCGCAGATGGAAGCCCGTACCCTGATGCTGGCGTCTAACAACGTGCTCTTCCCATCCAACGGAGAGCCCTCGATTGTGCCGTCACAGGACATCGTGCTGGGCCTGTACTACACCACGCGTGAGCGTGTGAACGGCAAAGGGGAGGGCATGTTCTTCTCCGACGTGGCCGAAGTCGAGCGGGCCTATGGCAACCATCAGGTGGAACTGGGCACCAAGATCACGGTGCGCATTAACGAAGTGGATCTCGATCCCGTGACCAAGGCCAAGACGCCTAAAACCACGCGTTACGAGACCACGGTCGGCCGCGCGCTGCTGTCCAAGATTCTGCCGCCGGGACTGTCCTTCGTGCACATGAACAAAGCGCTGAAAAAGAAGGAAATCTCGCGCTTGATCAACGTTTCCTTCCGCCGTTGCGGTCTGCGGGACACCGTGATTTTTGCCGACAAGTTGCTGCAGTCCGGTTTCGCACTCGCGACCCGTGCCGGCATCTCCATTTGCGTGGACGACATGCTGGTGCCGCCTCAGAAGCACGACATTTTGTCGAAGGCGGAAAAAGAGGTGAAAGAGATTGAGCAGCAATACGCCTCCGGCCTGGTCACCCAGGGCGAGCGTTACAACAAGGTCGTGGACATCTGGGGCCGTGCCGGTGACGACGTGGGCAAGGCCATGATGACCCAGCTGGCCAGCGAGCCGGTCAAGGATCGTCACGGCAAGGAAGTCCGTCAGGAGTCATTCAACTCGATCTACATGATGGCCGACTCGGGCGCCCGCGGTTCCGCGGCGCAGATCCGTCAGCTGGCGGGAATGCGTGGCCTGATGGCCAAGCCCGACGGATCCATCATTGAGACCCCGATCACGGCGAACTTCCGTGAAGGGTTGAATGTGTTGCAGTACTTCATCTCCACGCACGGCGCCCGTAAGGGTCTGGCCGATACGGCGCTGAAAACGGCGAACTCGGGTTACCTGACCCGCCGACTCGTTGACGTGACCCAGGATCTGGTGGTGATCGAGGATGACTGCGGCACGGCCAACGGCATCAACATGAAGGCCCTGGTCGAAGGTGGTGAGGTGATCGAAGCCTTGCGTGACCGGATTCTTGGTCGTGTGACCGCTTCCGAGGTCGTCAATCCCGAGTCCCAGGCGACCCTTTATGAAGCAGGCAAACTGCTCGATGAAGATGCGGTCGATGAGATTGATCGTCTCGGCATCGACGAGGTGCGCGTGCGCACACCGTTGACGTGCGACACACGATTCGGACTGTGCGCCAAGTGTTATGGACGAGACCTCGGTCGCGGCCATTTGGTCAACGTGGGCGAGGCGGTGGGTGTGATTGCCGCCCAGTCGATCGGTGAGCCGGGCACACAGCTCACCATGCGTACCTTCCACATCGGCGGTGCTGCATCACGTACTGCCGCCGCCAGTGGTGTGGAGGCCAAATCCAACGGCACGGTCCGCTTCACCCCGACCATGCGGTATGTGACCAATGCCAAGGGCGAGCCGATTGTGATTTCTCGTTCTGGCGAAGTCTTGATCACCGATGACAACGGCCGTGAACGTGAACGCCACAAAGTGCCGTACGGCGCCACACTTCTGTCGATGGACGGCAAGGCCGTGAAGGCGGGTGCACTGTTGGCCACCTGGGATCCGTTGACGCGGCCCATCATCAGTGAGTACGGCGGACGCGTGAAGTTTGAGAACGTCGAAGAAGGCGTGACGGTCGCCAAACAGATTGATGAGATCACGGGTCTTTCCACTCTTGTTGTGATTGACGCGAAGCGTCGTGGCGGCGCCCAGGTAAAGGGCGTTCGGCCGCAGGTGAAACTGATCGATGCCAAAGGGGAAGAGGTCAAGATCGCCGGCACTGATCACAGCGTGAACATTTCGTTCCCGGTGGGTGCGCTGATTACGGTGCGCGATGGCCAAGAGGTGGCGGTGGGCGAGGTGTTGGCCCGTATCCCTCAGGAATCCCAAAAGACCCGCGACATTACCGGTGGTCTTCCCCGCGTGGCCGAACTCTTCGAAGCCCGTTCACCCAAAGACGCCGGCATGTTGGCCGAGGTCACGGGCACGGTCTCCTTCGGTAAGGACACGAAGGGCAAGCAGCGCCTGATCATCACCGACATGGATGGCGTGCAATACGAAACCCTGATCTCGAAAGAGAAGAGCGTTCTGGTCCACGACGGTCAGATCGTGAACAAGGGCGAGTTGATTGTGGACGGTCCGGCCGATCCGCAAGATATCTTGCGTTTGTTGGGCGTCGAAGCGCTGGCCCGTTACATCGTGGACGAAGTGCAAGACGTGTATCGATTGCAAGGTGTGAAGATCAATGACAAGCACATTGAAGTGATCGTCCGACAGATGCTGCGTCGTGTGCGTGTGACGGATGCTGGCGATACGCGCTTCATCAACGGTGAGGAAGTGGAGCGTTCGGAGTTGCTTGACGAGAACGATCGCGCGGCCGCGGAGAATCAGCGCCCGGCCAATTACGAGAACAAGCTCCTGGGCATCACCAAGGCCTCGCTCTCCACCGACTCGTTCATCTCGGCGGCCTCCTTCCAGGAGACCACGCGCGTGCTGACCGAGGCGGCCATCATGGGCAAACGCGACGAGTTGCGCGGTCTGAAAGAGAACGTGATCGTGGGCCGCCTGATTCCTGCCGGAACTGGCCTGGCGTATCACAAGGCCAGAAAAGAGCGCGAGGCGATCGAAGCCGCAGAAGCCCAGACCGCCGCCCAGCAGGCGGCGATCGAGGCCGAGGCCTTGTTCTCGAGTCCTGACTCGGAAGAGTCGGTTACCGAGGGGGGTGAAGCGGGGGCGGCCGCACCGGCGGCCGATCAGGAGACCCCGACGGCCGAGTAATCCAGTCAGCGTTTTAGGACAAGCGGCGTCGATCGAAAGGTGGACGCCGTTTTTCTTTAGGTCCAGTATTTCATAATGTGAAATTATAAGAATACCGGATTGTTTTGAAATGTTGCAGTGCGTTTTATGGCCCGGCCGAGGTTGACAGTTCAGTCGTAAATCCTTGAAAATTGAAGGCTTTTCGCCGTTTGGCGAATCCAGTGTGTGATTTTTTAGAGAGAACGTGAACGATGCCCACCATTAACCAGCTGGTTCGCAAGCCCCGAACCACTGAAGAGATCAAAAGCAAGAGCCCGGCGCTTCAGTCGAGCCCTCAGCGTCGCGGCGTCTGCACCCGCGTGTACACCACGACCCCGAAAAAACCGAACTCCGCGTTGCGAAAAGTGGCGAAGGTTCGCCTGACCAATGGCTTTGAAGTCATCAGCTACATCGGCGGTGAAGGCCATAACCTGCAGGAGCACTCGGTGGTGCTGATCCGTGGCGGTCGTGTGAAAGACCTTCCCGGTGTGCGCTATCACATCGTGCGCGGATCCCTTGATCTGCAGGGCGTGAAAGATCGTAAGCAGTCGCGATCCAAATACGGATCCAAGCGTCCGAAGGCCGCGTAACCCGAAGTGCCTTTATCCCCGGCGCAGCAGATGGGCTGCTGCGCCATGTAAGGGCCCGGACATGAGAAGCACGTGCCGGGCTGAATCGGTAGTGGTACCCCAAGGTGCCGTTGCCGAATCAACTGAATAAGGAATGTGATATGCCTCGTCGTCGCGAAGTACCGAAACGCATTGTTCTCGCTGATCCAAAATTCGGAAGCGAAGACGTCTCTAAATTCATCAATGTGGTCATGCTCCACGGCAAGAAAGCGGTGGCCGAACGCATTGTGTATGGCGCCTTTGAATTCATCGAGAAGAAGGCCAACAAGAACCCCATCGACATCTTTCATCAGGCACTGACGAACGCGAAGCCGGCCGTGGAAGTGAAAAGCCGTCGTGTGGGCGGTGCGAACTATCAGGTGCCGGTGGAGGTGCGTCCTTCCCGTCGCTCTGCGCTGGCCATGCGTTGGCTTCGTGAAGCCGCGAAAAAACGCGGTGAAAAATCCATGAACCTTCGCCTTGCCGGTGAACTGCTGGAGGCCGCAGAGGGCCGCGGCGGCGCGGTGAAAAAACGGGATGAAGTCCATCGTATGGCCGAAGCCAACAAGGCCTTCTCGCACTTCCGTTTCTAACGCGTCTGAACGGCGTGCCGAAGCGGATTAGAACGACTCGATTAACAGATTCATTAGACTGAAGAACCAGGATTTTTTATGGCCCGCAAGACCCCGATTGAACGTTACCGGAACATTGGTATCAGTGCCCACATTGATGCCGGTAAAACCACCACGACCGAACGCATTCTTTATTACACCGGTGTGAACCACAAAATCGGTGAGGTCCATGACGGTGCGGCCACCATGGACTGGATGGAGCAGGAGCAGGAGCGCGGCATCACCATTACCTCGGCCGCCACCACCTGCTTCTGGAAGGGCATGGACATGTCCTACCCCGAGCATCGTTTCAACATCATTGACACCCCGGGACACGTGGACTTCACCATTGAGGTGGAGCGCTCGATGCGTGTGCTCGACGGGGCCTGCATGGTCTACTGCGCCGTGGGTGGTGTGCAGCCCCAATCAGAAACCGTGTGGCGGCAGGCGAACAAGTACAAAGTGCCGCGCCTGGCCTTTGTGAACAAGATGGACCGCACGGGTGCAAACTTCTTTAAGGTCGTGGACCAAATGAAAACCCGTCTGCGTGCCAATCCGGTGCCCATCGTTATTCCCATTGGTGCGGAAGAGAATTTCAGAGGGGTCGTCGACCTGATCAAGATGCGCGCGATCATCTGGGATGAAGCCTCACAGGGCATGAAGTTCGAGTATCAGGATATCCCCGGCGATCTGATGGCGACCGCCAAAGAGTGGCGCGAGAAAATGCTGGAAGCGGCGGCCGAAGCCTCGGAAGAGCTGATGAACAAATACCTCGAGAATGGCGATCTGGAGGAAGCGGAGATCAAGGCCGGTCTGCGCATTCGCACGATCTCCACGGAAGTCCAGCCCATGCTGTGCGGTACGGCCTTTAAGAACAAAGGCGTGCAGCGGATGCTGGATGCGGTGATCGATTTCCTGCCCTCGCCGGTGGACATTCCGCCGGTGGCCGGCATTGACGATAAAGAGCAGCCCGCCTCCCGCAAGGCCGACGACAAAGAAAAGTTTTCGGCGCTGGCCTTTAAGCTGATGACCGATCCGTTTGTGGGGCAGCTCACGTTCATTCGGGTCTATTCCGGCGTACTGAAGTCGGGCGATACCGTCTACAACCCCATCAAGGGCAAGAAAGAGCGTATCGGTCGTGTGCTGCAGATGCATGCGAACAACCGTGAGGAAATTACCGAAGTGTTGGCCGGTGATATTGCGGCCTGCGTGGGCCTGAAGGAAGTCACCACGGGTGAAACCCTGTGCGATCCGGATGCTGAAATCATTCTGGAGCGGATGGTGTTCCCGGAGCCTGTGATTTCGCAGGCGGTGGAGCCGAAGACCAAGGCCGATCAGGAAAAGATGGGCATCGCACTCGGGCGTCTTGCAAAAGAGGATCCGTCGTTCCGCGTGCGTACCGACGAGGAATCCGGTCAAACGATTATTTCCGGTATGGGCGAGTTGCACCTCGAAATCATTGTCGACCGGATGAAGCGGGAGTTTGGCGTAGAAGCCACGGTGGGCAAACCCCAGGTGGCCTATCGCGAAACCATTCGCAAGCCCACCGAGATCGAAGGCAAGTACGTCAAGCAGTCCGGCGGTAAGGGCCAGTACGGCCACGTATGGCTCAAGATTGAACCGCAGGAAGAAGGCAAAGGGTACGAGTTTGTCGATGCGATCAAGGGTGGTGTGGTGCCCCGCGAATTTATTCCTTCGGTGGACAAAGGCGTCAAAGACACTATGAACAGCGGTGTCATGGCCGGTTATCCGGTGGTCGATGTCAAGGTCACACTGTTTGATGGTTCTTACCACGATGTGGACTCGTCACAGATCGCGTTTGAATTGGCCGGATCCATGGCATTTAAGGATGGCTGCCGCAAGGCCAGCCCGGTCCTGCTCGAGCCGATGATGTCGGTGGAGGTGGAGACACCGGAAGACTACGCCGGCACGGTGATGGGCGATCTGTCCTCACGCCGTGGCATGGTGCAGGGCATGGATGACATGGTGGGCGGTGGCAAGGCCATCAAGGCCGAGGTGCCACTATCGGAAATGTTTGGTTATGCGACCACATTGCGTTCACTCACGCAGGGGCGCGCGACTTACACCATGGAATTTAAGCACTACAGCGAAGCACCGAAGAATGTGGCCGAGGCAGTGGTCAGCAGCCGCACGAAGTAATTTAGACGAATTAACGATTAACCATTCATTGATTGACAAAGGAAACACATCATGGCCAAGGGTAAGTTTGAGCGCACCAAACCGCACGTAAACGTAGGGACGATTGGTCACGTGGACCATGGGAAGACCACGCTGACGGCGGCGATTGCCACTGTGTTGGCGGCCAAGTTTGGTGGT
>JACCDW011731591.1_pt1 | contig 13344 bp, 10 predicted proteins | sample 7449781 | NCBI WGS metagenome assembly JACCDW01 (sample SAMN15323449, study PRJNA562643) | freshwater metagenome | isolation source: river surface water | place: USA:Blue River Watershed | collected 2017-08-18 | reverse complement strand
CTTGCTCGCGCAATCGGTCACGAATCAGTTGTTATCGCAGGCGGTATGCCATATGCCAAGCAGATCACTGCAATGCGCAAAGCAGTTGCCATTCTTGTTGCAACACCTGGTCGCCTAATCGATCTACTTAATCGCGGAGAAGTACAACTTGATAACCTCGAGATCACTGTCCTTGATGAAGCAGATCAAATGGCTGACATGGGCTTCTTGCCAGTTGTAAAAGAAATTCTTGATCAAGGAAAAATGGGTGGACAGCGTCTGCTCTTCTCAGCAACTCTTGATCGCGGTGTCGACTCACTCGTTAAGTCATACCTAAAGAACCCAAAGACTCACTCACTACAAAACGATCGCGCTTCTGTATCAACCATGGAACACCACGTTCTTGTTATGCACCCAGGTGATAAAGATTTAATCACCGCTCAAATCGCAGCACGCAATGGAAAAACAATTCTCTTTGTTAAAACCCAACGCGGCGCAGATCGTCTTGCCGACGACCTTGCAAAAGCTGGCGTTCCAGTCGGCGCCCTGCACGGTGGAAAGTCACAAGCAGTGCGCACACGCACACTCAAACTATTTAAAGAGCAAGAAAACGCAGCTCTCGTTGCAACAGACGTCGCCGCCCGCGGTATCCACGTCGATGGCATCTCACTCGTTGTGCATGTAGATGCGCCAACAGATCACAAAGATTATCTACACCGCTCCGGCCGTACAGCACGTGCCGGCGAAGCTGGTGGAGTAGTTGTTCTTGCAACAACAAAACAACAAACATCAGTAAAGGGATTAACTTCTCGCGCCGGTGTCACACCTAAATTCGTTGGCGTAAAGCCAAATGACGCCGAATTAATGACAATCACGGGCGCCCAAGAACCAAGCGGAATCCCTTATGTGGCTCCGATTGTTGAAAACCGTGGACCTTCTCGCTCCGGTGGAAAACGCCCACGACCTAATTCAAGTCAGCGTCGTAGACGACCAAGGTAAACTAATTACCCCTATCACCGTTGCATAGAATTAGGGGTCTAAATGAATCGGGATGTTTCGATAGACTCAGTCCACGATTTTTGGGAAAACAACCCACTCTTCCAAGGTGAGGCCAATTCTGATTTTGGTACTGCTAACTTTTTTAACGAACACACAAAAACAGTAATCAACGATTGCTTTGCTGGCTCGCTAGATTTTAGAACAATGCCTAAATGCGACTACCACGCAGCAGTTCTTGACGCCGGGTGCGGTATAGGATTTTGGGCTGAAATATTTGTAAGAAATGGTTTCACAAATGTACATGTGTGTGACCTAACTCAAAAAGCTGTAAATGCAACTCTAGATCGGGTAGCGCGGTTAGAAAAAAAAGTTAACTCTTCAATTCAAAATCTTGAATTACTTCAGTATCCGGACAACTTTTTTCAACATATCAATTGCCAAGGGGTAATTCATCACACGCCAAATCCACAAAACGCATTAAATGAAATTTATAGGGTTTTGAAACCAGGCGGGACAGCTTCGATTTCAGTTTATTACAAAAGCCCATTGCTCAAATTTTTTTCTCTCGCACCTTATGTTGGAGGCGTGCTTACGAAAATCGGAATTGGCTTAAAAGGTAGGGGACGTGAATTTATTTTTGAAAACAAGGATGTTAAAGAGATTGTCAGAATGTACGATGGAAGTGATAATCCTATTGGTGACTGTTTTTCTAAAAAAGAATTCAAGAACTTGCTAAAGCATTTTGATTTAAGTGAATTGTACCTTCACTACTTCCCTTTGAGACAATTAAAGTTTAGAATTCCTAGAAAAATACATCGTGTGCTTGATAGCCACTTTGGACTTATGCTGTACGCAAATATTTCTAAACCTACCAACAGTGAAAGCTGATTCAAAATTGAAAATTTTACATTGCATAGGCAATCGGCCACAGTACATGAAGCTTGCTCCTTTGATTTGGAGCTCTCCTAAATCTGTTACCAACTATATTGTCAATACAGGTCAACATTATGACCCTGAAATGTCAAATAATTTTTTAACAGAATTTAATCTGCCAATTCCAAATTGGATTCTCACCCCTCCGAGAACCGACCTTGGTTATCAATTTCTGATTATGATGCAAGAGGTAGAAGTTATATTGAAATATGAAACTTTCGATTGTGTGGTCGTCTACGGAGATACAAATTCAACTCTAGCTGCAGCAATAGCTACTAAGAATAATAATATATCTGTTGTGCATGTGGAGTCTGGACTTAGATCATATGATTTTAATATGCCTGAAGAGCGAAATAGAATAATTGTTGATTCTTATGCAAGCCTCAAATTTGCTCCCACTTCATCTGCTCTTGAAAATTTAAAAAAAGAGAATTTAGGCCAAAATAGTTTCTTTGTAGGTGATCTCATGTTGGACCTTTTTCTGACAATGATTAATGAAATGAAAGCAGTGCCGGTAGCCCAAGAATACTTAATGTGCACAATTCATAGAAAATCTAATTTAGAACACGATCGTCTCGAACAAATTATCAAAAAACTAAACACCTCCCACATCAGTATCAAACTTGTTATGCATCCCGCATTAAAAGCCGCTTTAATTAAGGCGCATATTCTTAACCTTGGGGAAAACATTATTCCAATCGAGCCTCAGTCGTACTTCAATAGTATGAATTTGATGAAAGGTTCAGATGGCGTGATTACCGATTCAGGGGGTTTGCAAAAAGAATCCTACTGGATGAATAAACCAACTCTTATTCCACGTCACTCAACAGAATGGAGTGAAACAACTGAATCTAAATTAAATCAACTGGATTATGATCTTGCCCAGATTAATTCATTTACGAAAGTTGAAAATAATGAGCCACCGAATTTTTCAATTTTCGGAGATGGAAAAAGCGCTCATAGAATCTGGGAGATTATTCTCGCCACTAATTTCTAAAATTATAATTTGTATATTCTATAACGATCTGCTCTATAAACCAGGTTAAGATTCTGCTGGTTTAAAGCTCGGTCTTTCGTGATTAAATAGGATACCTCCAGATCCCTGGCAATGTTAATCACTTCCTTATCTGAAAATTTATTATAATTTTCTCCAATATTTTTAAGAATCATTTCCCCAAGAATTAGGTTAGACTTTTTATGGGTTAAAATATCTTTAACGTCAACATCAAACAACAAAGCCTTGCTGACACCTTTCTCGAACTGAATCTGATCACGCGAGTATAAAACGGAGTAATGCAACCAATCCAAGGGTTTCCCAATCGAAGCCCTTTGGGAGAACGATTCCCACCCAAAATAATCATTGTCAAGGGGGAGAAAAAACGTTGCATCTGCAGGGGTATTCTTCTGCGCCCAGGTTTCCATTTGATAGTAAGCATTCATCTCCGAAGCGTTTCCCTTAATTATTTCAATTCTTGATTTCGATAAATTAATTACTCCAAGAATTGAAATGATAACTGCAGCGCTAACTAAGATATATTTCATTCTGTTATGAAAGCGTTTATTTAATCCTCCTGAAATTTTATTAAAAATGAGTACCGTCGGTATGCACATAAAAATTATGAACGGCAATAAGTTGTGTGGTAAATACAAATAGAACATAACTAAGCATATGAATGTTATAAAGAAAAATTCTCCGAAGAGAATGGACTTCCGCAGGTAACTTGGTTCTGAGTGGAAGTTTAAATAACCTCGCAGATGAGATAAAAGAAAAAGGATGCAAATTACCAAGCTAGTAACCACCGACATCCGTACATACCCAATTACTTGAATGAGTAGAATCGCAATTGAAGATATCGCTGCCAATTTATGATTGCGAAGTTCACCACTTATTAACAGAGGCATTAAAATTAAAAAAATGTAGGGAATAAAAATCGAAAGTCGATGAAATGCCATCAAAATAATTGTCGAACTTGGGTTTTCAATTTGAGAATACAAGCACGCGAAGATTGAAATTACAAAGATAAGATGAAGGACGTTCTCTAATGCGTTTAGTACCTGCATTTTCTCTTTCAATTTGCGAACAATCATGATGCATGAAGAAAAAAATGCAGCCCACTGAATAATTATGGGGGCGGCATCCTTCAAGTAACCTAAATCAAGAAGATTTATAAAAAGATGTACTTGAAAAAGTTTTATTTGATCAATAAATTCGGAATTGTATTGGCTTGGTATGTTTGATGAATAGGTTGCTACGCCGTTAAAAGCGAATGCAAGAAATGGAATTCCTAGAATTGCAAAAAGGAAATCCCTAGTTTTCATTTTTAACTTTGAAAAAAGCGAGAAAAACAAAAAAAGACAAATCAACCCGATAATGATGCCAACGGTGAAATGTATGGACAATAGAATAGAGTTCAACAGAAAAACTAAGCTCCATTTTTTATGCACAGCGACCACTATGGTTAGGATTGCAAATGAATACGCAAATCCATAGTTCCAGCCGTATATGAATCCCCAGTTTGCTAGATTGATCGGTAGCACTATCTGAAAAAAATTAAAGAAAATCAATGTTGCTACTACATTTTTTCTTAGCGCGCTGGTTAGGAGCAAGGATGCGCTGTATAGCGCGATATTTTGTATCAAGATTTCTAGAATAATGTGTACCTGCATGGCAATAATCGGCTGCAGGTCAATTATCTTTGCAAATTGATAGAATAGATTTAGTGGCAGGCTTGTTAGAAGAAGGTCACTTCCTGAAAAATTATCATCCTTCAATATTTCCGGATTTTGAAGAGAGGCATAAGCTTGTAAGGCGTTTAAAGTTTTTACTGCATTAAGTTTAATGAAGTCTGGACTGGTTTCTAATATTAAGCGGAAAATAATTGAGCAAAAATAAATAATGTAAAGTGTCCAGCGATTTTTAAACCAACTTAAATTGAGATCACTCTGCTTAATATTTTTATTATTCATTCGTAATTAATTCTAAGTTTGCTATCACTTCGTTCAATTGATCGCATATGTATTCAGTGATTTTTTCAGTGTAGTTTATTGGAAGGTTAATAACAGTTGTGGAAGCAAGAGCTGAATTAGGATTTTCGCCATTAGCGTATTTCATATAGCTTTCAAGATTCGGTATTGAATATTGGATCACTTCGCCACACTCTATCCCTCTCCTCAACATCTCCTTCATCACAATATTCTTATCAAATACTTGAACAGGATAATGAGAGTATGTTGCTCCTGGAAATGGTTGGGGTTTCTTTATTAGTGGCGAATCGCGAATTCCGAAATCGTAGATTTTTGAATTCGCGATTCGCTGATTCATGAAATTATTGTATTTAGCTAGCTGTCGTAGCCCGACTTGACCTGCAATTGCTGTGAGTGGTTTTGCGTAATCTTTTGGAAAATGAATTTTGTCGTCTAAATGGTAACTGTTAGTTAGTTTTGATAACAAATTTGTTTTTTTGATTAGAAACTGTGTGACCCCATACGGTACTCGCTTGAAAGCTATGTACGCCAAAGTTATGTACAAACGTTGATAAATCTCCCGCTTCATTCCAGACGGTGATTTTAGTATTTCGTCATATTTTTTAATCATAGAAGCCAGGAAATCATTATTGGTGGCTGAAATTCCACCAAAAATGGTGGTTATTGATTTACTGATATTCAATCCAAAAATAACTGCATCTCCATATTCCATGACTCTATTACCCTCATATTTTGCATCAAAGCTATGAGCACAATCATTAATTAGCCATATTTTATGTTTAAATACTTCTTCATATTTTTTAATTTCTCTTTGAATCGCTTTTGAATTTTGGGGGTAACCAAAAGTGTGACTCAAAATTACAAACCTAGTGTTGAATGTTATTGCTTTGTAAATTGCTTCACTTGTAGGGTTATATTCCTGCAAATCGATGTCGGCAAAAACTGGTTTGTTTCCACTCAATACAACAGCATGAGCCACAACGGAGCACGTGTATGCAGATAAAACCACTTCAGAATTCTTGATGCCTGTTGATTCAATTAGAAATCTTAAGGCAGATCTCCCGTATGAATATGAAAATACATGTTTTAACTTAAAGCTCTTGGCGAAGTATTCCTCAAATTTTTTCACGGCTTTTTTATTGAATTTCAAAATTTCGATCAAGTCAAAAAAATTTAAGCTTATTTTAAATCTCGCTATCATCGACATAGTTTCCTCTCTGCCAATAACCTCTGCTTGCCATGTGGATAGTTGAAAAATTCGATGAATTCGAGAGTATTTTCACTCCTTTGGGCAATTGAATTGTATTTTTGATTTGCAGATTCTCACCTAAAATGATTTCTCTTGAGTATCTAATTTTCCAATTTTTTTGATTTGTTATCAATTTTTTAACTAATAGTTTTTTGAAGGTAGATAAGATTATGGGAATTCGAAACACCGTAATTGCTAATAATCGAATAATTGCAAATTTTATTGGAGTTGGTAACTCTTTTGCAAAACCATGAATGTAGGAATCTATGTTCACTATTGAATCAACTAGACTAAAATTCAATTCCTTTACATCGTGTTGCGTGCTTCCTAATTTTCCGTTTTTCTTCTCTAATACAGCTCCGCAGTCAATTACTATTTCTTTTTCCCCGATGTAGTGCTGCACTACTCCGCCTTTTTGAAGGGAAATAATCGTTTTGTGATTTTGGCCGGCATCTATAATGATCCCGGAATGTGTGAATATTCTTCTTGATTCTAAAGTGGGTTGCAACTCGCTCGTTGTGCGATCTATTGGATTTAGAGCGGCTATACAGTAAGAATTAAACATTGGCGCTAGATTCCCTAAATCAATAGCATTAAGATTTACAATTTGATTTTTTATAATTCTGGATTTTGCAGTAGTACTGATTTTTTTTGCTAATTCGTTAGTTGAAGCCATCAAATGGAATCCACCTGGAAAAAAGAATTTTGTTTGTCGGCTACCAATCATGCCTCCATAGCTTCCGTCTGGATTGAAGAAATTTGAGATAAATTCAATTGACCGATTCAGCTCATTATTTGGATCCAAGTCGGGACGAAGTTTGAATATTTCAACTAAATACTGTGTGGTTATTGTCTGATAACCAGGATCAAATCCGCCATATTCACGAAACCAGCCTTCTGAACTTCCACTTTTGACAACATCGTTAATCAGCTTTTCCGCTTTACTTTCGAATATTGCATCTCCGGTGAATTTCTGCCATTTAAGGAGAGCCGCAGCGCCCGTAGCTAAATGGTTGCTGATAAACGCGTGGTCTTCCCTGTTTTTTCCAATAAATTCAATCATTGGTGCAATCGACTGAATTTTCCTTTCTCTAATTGCGGGATTGAGATTTTCAAGCGCAGTTAATAAATCATAAGCGACTAGGGATGTGACGCACCATGATTGTTCGTTTGGAAAAGCTTCATTTAAACTTCCATTCTTATTTTGTGATCTCTGTGTACCTTCAAAAATTGAGTCTACGAATTTCAGATAATTTTGATTTGTAAAGTATTCCTCTAGCAACCCTGCGGCGTATAATTTTGTTATCCCGTTTGCAAATCCTTGATAGGTCCCGTTTATAAAATCACTCTGAGCCCATGCCCAGTAATTTCTATCACCAACTCCGTATGTTTTAGAGAGTTGATCACTGTCAAAAAGTGATAAAATCCTAGGTAAGTTATTCTTTATGATTCCTAAATAATCGGCATCGAAAATCATTGATTACCTTTCATTTTTCATAAAAAATCAGAATTCCCATTAGGTTTCTTCATTCAACAGACACAATACTGCATATTTGTTTAAATCCTTCCTCCCACCCAAAATCACTACTAAGTGTATGTGGGTGCCACAGGATTTGACCAGAGCCACTTACTGTTTTTACCTCTTGGATAACCTTGCAAGCCCGATCAAATCCAGTTATAGAATTTTTTGAGTAATCATAAATATGGGAATCCATTACTAAGGTAGGGATTTCTGTAAATTTATGAGCTTCTTGCTTTTCGAAATTCCACGGGTTCCAACGCAAACAAGCCGAATTGCGAAATCCTGAGATATCATTAAACATCAGCGTTGAGTCAATTTTAATTTCATTGCTGTCATAAATCTGAAAAGTTTCTCCCCAATGTAAACTAAGCCAATGTTGACGATGATATTCAATCTTTTTATCAAAAATTCTTTCTAGTTTAGTTTTTTCAGATCTGAATTTTTTTTCGTTTTTTGCTGATTTAATCGAGCCATGCATACCAATCTCGCATTTAGCGTCTACGATGATTTTTATGATTCCCTGCTTTTTGAGATGTTGTAGCGAATAGGAAGGATCTAGTATCCAAGATTTCGGCCCTCTCGTTTTGGATTTCGCATGTATATTAAACAAACTTTTGATTCCATGAAATTCTTCTATGCTCAGTATTTCAGCAATATTATTCATTTCGGATTTCGTGAAAAAGAATTTTAGGTTATTTAACAAACTTGCCTTCAAGTGAATCGGATTCTGAAATTTTCTAAAGGAGTTAAAAATATTGAAAGCCCCTTGCTTCAATCTTAATTGGAAATTTTTTGAAATCACATCAACATCATGACTGATCATCAATTCCGCTCTCCTGTGGACTATTGCGACTTGAGAATCTTTGTTAGCCCATAAAGACAAGAAGATTCCGATTCTGTTTACCCAAGCGTGATCCCATGCTCGTTTATCCCAAGTTTTCAGCTTTAACGAATAAGACTTGATATTTTTTTGCTGAAGTTCCCAAGTTCGTTCATGGCAAGATTCCAAAAGCAGAAATGCTGCCGTAAACCAGTCCACATTTGTCCAAATCGTATTTTCTGAACATATGGCTTCTTTTGGGACAAGTATTTGGCCATTAATGCCGGCTTTCGTTCCCCAATCTGGAAGATCTATCGGTATCAATTGAAGTGGAATTGTTAATTCTATTTTCTCTATTACGGGAATTGTTAATGAGTAAACTTCTTTAGACGAATTTTGAAAATAACACTCTAGCGACTCAATTACATGTTTCGTAATCTTGTCTCGATTTGGTAGGTTCAGTTTTTTACTACTCTTGCGCATTACGCCACCAAATACTCAAAGAGAGCATCCCCCAAATAACTCTTGGAGGTAGGTTTTCGATTTTGGTAGATTTGCTAAAGATGTCTTTACGCCATAAATCAGGCGCAGAATTGATGTGCTCAATTACCGTTTTTTGGAATGAGCTATCTTGCATCCACAAATTGAGCGGAACGGGAAAGCCCATTTTATCTTTTCTTTCAATGACTTGGTTGGGTAAATATTTTTGAGCGATTTTCTTGAGTAAGTACTTAGATTCTCCTTTTTTAAATTTGATTGTGGGTGAAATCGAATAGAGAGTCTTGACTAAATTGGGATCTAAGAATGGAACCCGTGATTCTAAAGAAGCGGACATGCTGACTCGATCTTCAACATGGAGTAAAGATGGCAGAATATTTACAAGGTCAAAATTCATCATTTTGTTGATGTACGAGGGGCTTTTTGCACTATTAAAAGATTCGCGAAATTTCTCATAAGTATGCTTTGGGGTTAAATTCTTTGTCAAATCAATGTTCATTAGTCCTATTAATTCCGAACTTCGATTTAGAAGCTTAAAATATCTCTGATCCATTGGGTCAAACAGTCCTTCGCTCCAAAAACTTTTCATTAACGGACTGTAGTTTTTCAAAGCAGGTAGCTGTGGCAACAAGTCCGAGAATAAAAGCAAGTGCTTTCCTTCCTCTTGTGTTTCATTAATTGCTCCTTTTAGGGCTTGCTCTAGATAAGCTAGAAAATATCGGGTGTATCCCCCAAAGAGTTCATCGCCGCCATGTCCACCCAAAATAACTTTCACCTTTGTTGCAGCTAATCTACTAACCATTAATTGTGGAAACGATCCAATGCCTGCAATTGGTTCCTCCAAAATCTCTACCAAGGTGTTAATTTCTTCAAGGAATTGTGATTTTGTGATTGTAATTTGGAATAATTCTAAATCATTTGCTCTAGAAACTACCTCGGCGTAGCGAGACTCGTCAAAAAGTCGATCTTCGGTGAATTTTCCGTGAAAAATTTTCAGTGATTGATTTCGTTTCTTCTGAGCGAGGCTTGCAATCAAACTGGAATCTAACCCACCGGAAACATAGGAACCAACTTCAAAATCACCGCGTAAATTAATATTCACACTATGGGCTAACTGTTCTTCAAGGACGCCTAATAATTGTTCTTCACTTAACTCGCTATCGGTAAACTCTGGAATCCAGAATTTTTTGACAGAATTAATTTCATATCCGTTTCCGTTTAAAACTGTTCCAGGTTCGATTTTTTTAATTTGGGTTGCCAGCGTATTTGTTCCAAATGTAAATTGAAAAAAGAGAAAATCAGTTAACGCTTCATAATCTAATGAATGGTTTCCACGGAGTAAAATCTCTAAGCTTTTTTTCTCAGAACCGAAAATGAGTGTTTTGCCTATACTAATGTAATAAATAGGTTTTATCCCAAAATGATCGCGAGCTGCTATCCAAGAATTTTCCTTGCTATCGTGGAATACAAAAGAAAACATCCCGACAAGTTTTTGTACTATTTCCTGACCAAATAGTATCAATCCTTCCAAAAGAACCTCGGTATCGCTTTGTGTGTAGAATTCGACTCCTTTCGCTCGCATTTCTTCCCTTAATTCAAGAAAGTTGTAAATTGCACCATTAAAAACTAATGAATATCGATTGTCTTTGGAAAACATAGGTTGTTGGCTATGTAAAGGGTCAAATATTGCTAATCTGGTGTGTCCTTGAAGAAGTTGGTTTGGGATTTTGCGAATACCCTGTCCATCAGGTCCGCGATGCTTTAGAGCTTCCAGCATCGACTTTAGGGTGTTCTCATATTTATCCAGATTTTCTGAGCTAGTGTGAAAGGAAACAAATCCACACATTAGCGAAGTACCAACTCATCAAAATCACGAGATTTCCATCCGCCAAAAGGCCAATAACACAATATTGCTAAGATAAAATATCCTAACGTGGTTGAAGTAAATACCATTTTACTCTTACTGGTTTTTAATTCGTAATTAAGGACAAAAGGAATTTCTGAGAATTTTGCGCCAATTAGATTTAATTTCACTATTTTTTCAAGTGTGCAAGTAAAGCCAAATTCTTTCATTTGAATAAAATCATTTCCATACACCTTTAAAGCTTTTTGGATTATAGAGGACTTATAGGCACGATACCCACATGAATATTCACGCAAGCCTTTGATTGGAAAGAACATCTTCATATAGATGTTAGCCATCTTACTGATTATTTTTCTCACGGTAGATACCCCGGTTTGTCCGCCAGTGTTAAAAAATCTTGAAGTCGTTACGACATCAAAACCTCGACTAATTTCGTTCAAAAGATCGGGAATATATTTAGGATCATGAGTCTTATCGCAATCCATACGAATTATCACGTCATCTTTCTGATTGGTGAATAAAACCGCAACTTCCAAAAGATCTCTTATAGTTTCTCCGAGTCCCCTATTGTAATTGTGATTAATTATCTTTACGGGAGTCCTGACAATTTTGGAAGATTTCTTGATTTCCTGCAGAGTCTTGTCAAGACTTCCATCATTGCATATTATTATGATGAATTCTTTTTTTAAATTCTTGAGAGTCGCATCTATCGAGGTCAATACATGATTGATTGACGATTCTTCGTTGAATGCGGGCAAAATTATGACGTTCATTATTTGTCTAGCTTTTGACTTCTTGAAAGAATTAGCAGGTTCATAAAAGCGAACTTTCTCTTTTGCTAATTTTAGTCTTCATCAAACTCGTCATTGCTGAATTTTACTCATTAATTTGCCGATTGATGCTCATTTGTATTCTTTTTCTAAGAATTTTTCTCGGCTGTAACGATGATTTCAGGTGTCTTGTGATTTTAGAACTCGAGTATTGATAGGAATTGGGAATTGACTTGTTTCAGTGATAAGGGCCATTTATCCAAAAGTATCACGATCAAACAAGAACTTCTGACGATGAATTTGTTTCGAACCTGACTGATTGTTTACTAGATTATATCTTCCATCTTAAATTGGTGTATTTCTGGCCGTTAATTGAGTAGGTTGATACAACTGAAGCCAGTTTTACTCTCAGATAAAACTCAAGCAGTCTTCGATTTTTGGTCTTAGTTGAAATCGAGGTAAATGATTTTTTCTTCGCACAATTTTCCGCTTCCGCAAGCAGGTCTTTTCCTATCCCTTTTGATGTGTAATTCTTTGAAACTACGAAGAAATCAATCTCACAAGTGTGGTGTATTTTAGTGCTTGTATTTATCAACTGATGAATTAAGTTTAGGATTAATCTTGGTTTTTTTCGTGACGAATTCATAAAATACAAAATAGCCTTAAAGTTTAACAGCTTCCTTAGATACAACGGTTTAAATCGTAGACATAGAAATCCCACAATTTTAGTGTTGTGATAAGCCACAATTGTTGCTCCATTTGAGTTTTGAGTTAAAAATCGAATGTACTTCTCCATGAATTTCGGTCCAAAATTTGGCATTACGTCATTAGGTAAGTTCTCTAAATGGACATCATTCAAAATGCGTGCAAAATTAAGATTGACTTCATCTAGAATCATAAAATTAATCTTCTGATTCATTTCACTCATCTCTAAAAATGTCGCATACTTCAATGTTCCTGATGCTTAATGAATTTAAAAGAGAACATCTCATTTGTTTAGCAATTGAATTGATTTCGTCTGATGAATTTAACTTACTAGTCCAGTCGCACAACACCACTAGGCGTCATTACATGCACTGCTACGATTCCTGATTCACCTTCGCTAGCTGAATCTGCAACCCACTCAACTTCGACGTCTGAACCAATCGCTGCGCGAAGTTCGGATCCAAGCCACTCTTCAATGCGCGATTCATCGCCAGCTATTTCTACTTTAACAATCTTTGCTATAGCTTTTCCATCTGTTGATGGGTGATCAAGTGAAAGCCACTCAATAAAGAATGGGAGTTGCTTATCTTCTAAAGTTCCAAGAACACCAATTTGTTTCCAAGCTAAATCTTTTCCATCTGGCTTTGTGCGGTGACCATCTACTGCTGCACGGCCTAAACGCTTTTCAATCTTTGAAACATCATCGACTGCAACAACCCAAGTGAGCCATCCGCCACCTTCTGCAGCGCGTTGTGAAACAGCTTTGCCAAAAGGAGTTGAATCTGATGATGGATGATCTAGTGGGCAGACAACTTCTAGGTAGTGTCCATTTTGTAATGGAAGTGTGAAGTTTCGTGTGCCAAAACGTGGATGAATTCCGCCATCAACAAATGTGCTGCCAAGGCGAGCGCCAAGGCGTTGAACGGTGTCGGCTAGTTGATCATGGGAAGTTACATATGAGACATGGTCTAAGCGCATGGGTAAATCTAACCCTATGAAAAGGGGTGCTTTTTACCATTT
>JACCDW011211358.1_pt1 | contig 13345 bp, 4 predicted proteins | sample 7449781 | NCBI WGS metagenome assembly JACCDW01 (sample SAMN15323449, study PRJNA562643) | freshwater metagenome | isolation source: river surface water | place: USA:Blue River Watershed | collected 2017-08-18 | reverse complement strand
GCTGTTGCGCAGAATCAGTTCCTTGACGCAATCATTGACGAAGAGCAAAAGCTTGCAAACAATACGCTATCGGTTTCAGTACCGACTTCTACCGCTGACGTAAAAGAAATCATCGTTCTTGCTCGCAATGGAAACACTGGGGCATTCTATGAGATCGGGGTACTAGTGAACAGCAGTGTAGTATCTAGTCAGTCTATTTCGTTCGACAACACTAAGCTGTATTCTGCCGTATCGCAGGACGAGGTAAACAAGCTGTACGACAATGTACCGCAAACGGCAGAGGCATTGACTATTACTGGAAATCGCCTTATGCTTGGTGGTTATACGGAAGGATATGCAAATATCCGAACTGATGTCGATGTATTGCCGAACTACTTCCCGCAGGTTGGAGAGTACGCAATTGATGTAACGTATCCAGCAACATCTACAGCAACAAACTGGTTCGTCACCACAAAACAGTTTGACATTGATATCTCAAACCTTCCAGCTGTAACTGAAGAAGATTCAATATTGAACCTTTCATTTGCCTTGAACTTTGGTCGTATGACTATAAATATTGCGGATATTATGTTCAATGGGTACAAAAAGATAAGGCTACACAAAACGATAATGACTACGCTGGTCTTATTCAAGGTCCAACGGGTGGGGTTACAAAAGATTCTTATGACTACGGCGTAAAAGTAAAAGCTTCTCCGTTTTCTATTTCTGAAACAATCAAAGTAGCTTCAGGCACGACTAAAGCACAGATAGTAGATATCATCATTGATATAATTGAGGGGAACTATAACCTTGTTCTTGATTCAGACGTAACAGATTTTGAGTACGCAACTAGGATTGATGAGGTAAAAGAACTTCAGTCAACAATAGCTGCAAAGCCAGACAAGTGGATGTTCTTTGCTGGATCCGCCCAGATTGAAGTTGAGAATACAGATAGGACTAGCGCAAACTATCTTCGTTTTTTAGTGAACGTAAAGAGTGCAGCCGTATCTGCTAAGCTTGGGTACAACTTCAACGTTGCTAGTATTTTAAACTCAGCAATCAACATATTCCCTCCACTTGCAATGATTAAGTCATTGTTCACTAAGGGTAAATCACTTGATCAAGCGTATCCAGCAAGCAACGCATTGTTCAACCAGATTGAGTTTGTTGACGTACCTTCTGTCGTTTATCAGGGAGATAATATAAACTACACCCAATATACAGATACTGACAGGGTAGATGGTCAGCTTCGTCCGGACAATCCAAATCTAGATGCTATTGGTCAGACCGCATTTCTTTGGGGAGAAGATGATGAGGAGAATGCTGTTTCATTTGAAGCATCATTGTTGACATACGGAGATGTTAACTCATATCAAACATTTAAGGCTGGAGCAACTCATTCTTTTGGAATTGTTTATTACGACCAATTCAATAGAAATGGTGGAGTTCAAGTTGTGCCAGATATGTATGTTAATTGGTACGACAACAGAATTACCGAAAACAATCTATATGGACGTGCTGATTCTGTGTTCCGGGTTAAGCATCAGGCTCCATTGTGGGCAAAGAAGTGGGCTCCGGTATACGCTAAACCAAACAACGTAACTCAAAAGTTTCAGTACTCTATAACTTCAGCATTCACTGCAACAAATCTTCAGGCTAAGCCATTTGCTGGAGTTTCTTCATTCGAGGAAATTACATACTTGTCGTTGCGATCACTGGAGGGTAAAAGTGATTCATACAAAGAATCATTCTCTGCTAACATAGAATATCTTTACCAGGCTGGAGATAGGATTCGTATTGTTCAGTATGGAGATAATCTTCGTTCATCAATTGATCTTGAAGTGCTTGGATTGCTCGATCTTACTGACGATATTGATTTGAACCCAATCATTGACTTAACCAGTGACGAGGATACGTTTAACACTACTGGTAAGTTTATTGCTGTCCGGTCTAGTTCTGAATCAGGGTGGGATAACTACAGCATAATTACTGGAGTTGACAACTGGAGAAATGATTGTATTGTTGAAGTATATCGACTGAACAAGCCATCACAACAACAAATATTCTACGAGATTGGAGAGAATTTTCCAGTAGTAAATGGAGTTCACGTTGGTCAACGCACATCCGTTAGTCCGTTTCTTGTAAGCGTCCAGGTTGACGCTAGAGATAACCTAAAGCTTTATTCAAATATCATTGCATACAAAGGCGATGTGTTAACCGATGGATCTGGTAATACGCTTTTAGTTAAGAACGTATATCCAGAGGTTAACGGATTCTACAGTTATGTATTCTATGCATCAACTGTCAGTGGATCATTTTCTATTGCATCATATACCCTTAACTTAACTAACAGCAACGACGCTGTTGTTCAGTTGTCGCAGGGCGATGTGTACTACCGACCACGCCTACTTAAAGTTGGAGAGAAGGCTTACGCCAACAACTTCAAGTTTGGATTTATTGAGGACTATTCAGTAAGCGATTTCTTCTCTTCTAAGTCAACGTCTGCTGGCCGACCACACGCTGTTCAGCCAGATGCTCAAACTGTTTTCCGTAGTGCTTCAGTTACATATTCTGACCCATTCGTGGTTGACAGCAAATACTTAGGATTGTCAAGCTTCAATCCATCGCTTGCTAACTTCTATGACTTCCAATACCTTCACGGAACAATCAAACAGCTTATCGGTGATGATGACCGTATGTACATCATTCAAGAACGCAAAGCTGGATGGGCACCTATTGGACGAAATGTCATTGAGTCTAGCGACGGAGCACAGAGCATAACGCTTTCACGTAATGTAGTTGGAGCTCCTAACTACTACCTCGGAGACTACGGAATCAACAACAACCCTGAGTCACTAGCCTTTGATCGTGGACGCGTATACTTCGCGGACATTCGCTCTGGCAAGGTTGTTCGTATCTCTCGCGACGGAATCACGCTGATTAGCGAGGCTAAGATGGATGCATTCTTCAAGGAGAACTTCCGATACCTAACTACGCTGTCTTCTTCAAACAAAGTGATTGCTGGAGTTGACGTAGAGGCTGACGAATATATCATCTCTACGGAACTTCTGTACAACGCAACGGTTACTATCTCATCAGGTGGCGAGCCATACAGCACGTACAACGTACAAACAAATTCTGCTGGAGACCGAGTAATTGCAGAGGTTGAGTTTGATGACGACGAGCTATTCACCTTCTCTACTGAGATCCGTGAGTTCGGAGATCTGTGCGATGAGTTTGACGACAGCCTCAACTGCCTCGCATTCCTTGACAAGCTTATCGATGGTCAGCCAGCGTACGTTGGAGAAGAGTTTATCGGACTAAGCGGAACTATCTACGGTGTTGCTACAAACACATCATACGACTTCTTTGTTACTATAGCTCTTGATCTGGCTACTGGTGAGTTTTACTTCACCAATGACTGTGGAGACTTCTCAGGAGCAATCGGATCGCCAAGCAGCCTTGTTAACGACTTTACGGTAGCTTACGACGTAGAGGAGAACGTATGGAATACCAAGTACTCTTACCGACCAGAAGCTATTGTTGCTGTTGACGACGAACTCTACACGTTCAAGAACGGAGTTATGTACGCACACAACAGCTCTGTCAGCCGTGCTAACTACTACGGACAGCAGGATTCAGCTGTTGTTGAGGTCGTGAGTAACGCTAACCCATCAATGGTCAAGTCTTACGAGGCTATCAGCCTTGAGGGTAACAGTGCTTGGTCTGCAACGATCACCAACACTGACCAGCTTGCTACGATCCTGACTGGAGACTTCAGCGAACGCGAGCGTAACTGGTACGCCTACGTGCCTCGTGATAGCAGTGTCAATACTGGTTCTTCTACGATTACCCAGCTATCTGGAACATCAGAGGTATTCACGCTTGGCGCTGTAGCTACTGGCGGTGTAAGCGGAGCCACGATTACGTTTACCACTCCAGTTGGAGATATTCCGTTCCCAATAGGAGGAGCTCTGTACAAGGTTAGTGGAGCCACACTTGTTACGCTAAGCCTAACTGTAACAGCTATTAGCGGTCTAAATCAGATAACAGCTAGCGGATCTGTTGTGGGGGTCAATGCCGGAGATACAATCGTGGTAATCGCCAACGGAGCAATTGAAGGAGACAACATCCGCGACTACTACGCGAAGGCCCGTCTATCTAACAGCTCAACAAGCGAGGTAGAGCTCTACGCTGTTAACTTAGTATACGCTAAGTCCAACTTACATAACCAACTCGGACAATAATTAGTACTTTTGCATTATGCGATCAAAGAAGAGTAAAGACATAAAAAAATACGCAGGTGGAGGCTTTGCGGCTGCTGCTGCCCTTGGTGGCCTACAGTCACTGTTTGGGGCTGGTCAAATGCTTGCTGGACAGGGTGCTGCTAGCCGAATCAAGGAGGCATCAACTGCTCGTCCGTCAGAATATGCTGAGCTACTGAAGCAGGCGCGTAACGCCGAGTTAGAGCAGAAGCGTCTTGAAGAACTCAATCGCTCAATTGCAACTGGAATTGCGGCCGCACAGCAAGCTGGTGGGCGTGCCCTTGTTGGCGCTCTTCCTGGTATGGTTCGTGCTGGAGATGTTGGAGCTTTAGACATTCTTGCTCAGCGTCAAGCACAAACGCTACAGGCACTTCAAGTTGGAGCTCAAGGAGCAGAGAATGAGCTTACTCGTAAGTACAAACGTGAGATGATGGAGCGTGGTGCTGCGCAAGCCGCAATTGAAGGCGGTCTACAAAATATCGCTGGTGGCCTTGGACAGATTGGCTCTGCTGCTATTTACAGTGGTATGAATAAGAAGCCCGGATCTGAAGGGTTTGAAAAACAAGAAATGACTGAGGTTGCGCCTAGGGAAATGGCAAGTGTTTTGCCTGAAGCTCCAGAGGCTGGAAAGGTAAGACTGTCAGGAGCACCAGTAGCACTTCCTGACCTTGGAGTTGAGAAGCCTGGTCCCGGAAGAATTATGCGTCAATCAGATTTTGTTCCATCACTACTTGAAGATCCAATGGAGTATATGCCAAGAATGAAGGATGGCGGTATGATGACTGGAGGTAAGTTTGACCACAAGACGAATCCTATCGACATCGTACGCCAAGGAAAGAAGATTGGTGAGATGACTGGAGGCGAGGTAATCCTCAATCCAGAACAGCAAAAGAAACTCAGCAAGGAAAGCGCTTACTTCCGTCAACTATTAAAGAAATTCAATAAGCAGAAGTAATGGCAAAACTAATTCCAAGTGGCGTAATCAATCTGCCTAATTTCGCAGAACTTCAGTACAAGCTCAATGAGCAGGAGCGCCAGAAGCAGCTACAGTTTGACGAGTGGTCTTCGCAGTTTGCGAAGAAAGCAGGAACGTATCTTGATGCGGACCGTGAAGCTGTTCAGCAATCGTATGACCAGGTAGAGAAAGCACTTGGCGAACTTGCTACTGACCCAGACAATGTTGAGCTTCGCCGTAAGGTTCGCGAGGCTAATGCTGCGTACAACCAAGTAGCTGGTACTGCTCAGTTCTTAGCTGACAACTATCGCCAACAGTGGTCTGCTTACAATGCTAATCCAGACCAGTTTAGTCTAGGTGGAGAAAATGCTGTTGACGTATTCAACCGTGAGCGCACAACAAAGCGTGATGCTAATCAGATTATGTCTATGGCATCTAATCCGTTTACGCTGATGCCGAAGTATAAATACGATATGCAAAGCCCCAATCAAATCGCTGACGAGATGATTGCTGCTTTTGATCGTAATAAGAATGATTTCATCAAGTCTGATGGTTCAATCGACCAAGTAAAAGCAGAGAAGTTTGCTCAAGAGTTTTTGCAGGCGCGTAACATTGACCCAGCGCAGCTAAAGAATGCTGTTGTATTTGAGGGTGTGTCTCAGCAAAAGATTGGAAAGAACGGAGAACTAACTAGCCGTGCTGACCTAGATATTATTGACACTGAAGCTTTTGCTCCCATTAAACAGAACCTTATTGATTCATACAATAATAAGGCTATCGCTGCATTTATGGCTAAGGTACCTGAGCGCGGAATCAACCGCTTTGAGGTAGAGCAGGCTAACCGTAAACTTGCACTTGAGTATGCAAAGCTTAATGCTAAGCAGAAAGAGAACAAATACTTCGGTATTACTCCGGCCCCTTATGTATTAAAGACAGGTGGGAATAACATTGCGGATGGATATATGATTCCAATTGATTTTGCTCCTGTAAAATCAAAAGGCGGAGAAATTATTAAGTTCGGAAAGCTTAATGGTAACCCATATGTAATTGAAGCTCAGCGCGTTAAGCGCATTGATGCATCGGGTCAAGAGTTTACAGCTGTGGAAGAAAAAGCTCGTCCTGCTACCCAAGCGGATCTTTCTGTGCTTCGTCAAGTTACAGATGGTATATCTGACTCTTACTTCAAGGGGCTTCCTTCCTCACAGACTCGTCGCACCTCACAAGCTCAATCAGCAGCGTCTGGACAGCTTGACATCAAAGGTGCTGAAGCAGCTCTTATGGGAACTCAAGAACAGTCTTCTGGAGACGGAGTATGGAGCTCAGAGACGTTTGCACAATCTCAGTTTGCAGGAACAAAAAAGGCCGAACAACCTCAAGCAAACGTACCTAGCGTAGAAGAATATTTCCAAAGCATAAACCAAGAAAGTCAAAGGCGCCAGCAGAATTTAGATAATCAAATAAAAAGCAATCTAGGCGTCACGATTATCGACTAAAAGTAATTAGTATCTTTGTTGTAATGAACGAAGAGCTACAATCTTTAGTGGAACGTGCTATGGCCGCTGGCCGTAGCCGAGAGCAGATTCTCACCGTATTGAAGGACAATGGACTTGACGACGCAGGCGTCCTGTCCGTTGACTCATATATTAAAAAAAAAAGTCCAAGCGCTTTAGAGGAATCCGCTTCTCAATCGGATCTGCGACCATCTGTATCGGAATCATTAAGTAGCGAGCGAGTACAGCTCGGCTTTGACGAGGCTGCGATCAAGCAGCAAAAGAAAGCTATTGCCGATGCTGCAGCAGCGCAAGTGTATACTGCTGTTGCTCAAGCTAAAGGTGACCTTAATAAGATCCAAGATAAGCAGGCATTCGCTAACGCTTATACCACCTATCGCTCTCTATCTGACGATCCACGTGCCGCTGTACTCCCTCAGAATCCAGTAACGCAAACTGGTGAGATTGACTATGCTGTTGTGCCCACATTGAAGAAGGGCGCTATTGATTACGTAAACGAACTGATTAAGCAAGAACAACAGCGCAAGGCTGATATTGGGTCTAAGTTTACTGTTCCTGTTCTTAGCGAAGTAGCTGCTGGTGCTGAGTCAATCGTTGGTGGACTTTTAAAGTTCAACGAAATGATTACCGGACAAGACAGTGAACTTGCTAGTTTCTTTCTTGATGACGCCGCGCAACGTAGCCGTGACGCTTTGATTGACTACGGCCTTACTGAGGAACAGATTTCAAAAGGTTTTTTGGGAAACATTGGTGAAGGGAACGTAGGCGCTGGACTCGCAATCTTTGGATCTACACTTGTGCAGCAAGTACCACAGCTTGCCGCGGTAGCCGCTACTGGTGGCGCTGCTGGACTTGGATTGCTTGGCGCTTCCGCTGCTGGATCTGGATACGCTGAACTACAGAATCGCTCTGATCTATCAGAAGGAGAGAAGATGCTGTATGGTATTGGCGTAGGTGCTGCTGAATACTTGGCAGAGAAGCTGTTCCTTGGCGATGTCAATATGCTCCGAAAGGCATTCAGCAAAGAGGCTATCGAGGGTATGACCAAGAAAGAGCTTGGCGATATGCTGTTCGGTGCAGTACCAAAGGGTGTGCGTAGCGTAATGGAGGAAGGAACAGAAGAAGTTCTTACCAGTGTAGCCCAACAGACCCTTGCTAAGGTGATTGCCGGAGAAGAGTTCAACCCTATTGAGATTGCCGAGAGTGCTATTTATGGTGGTGCAGCTGGTGGTGGCGTATACTTGCTTAGCCGCGGAGCAGGTGCCATTGTGGATCCAGAAAACGAGGCCAAGATTCGTGGATTGCGTAACGGCCTTAAGAAAACACAAGAGGCAGCGCAAGACCCAGATCTTACCGATCAGGAGAAGGAAGTACTTGGTCGCAGAGCTAAGGAATACACTGATGGCATTGAGCAGCTAAAACGTCGTGACGACGAGAAGGTTGCTCGTATGACTACCGAAGATCAAGACAAGCTTAAGTCGTTACAATTAGATCTGAAGAAAAAAACTTTACAATTAAAACGAGTAAAGTCTGACGAAGCTTTTGAGCAACTGAAGTCTGAGATCATCGGATTAACAAATGATATCCAACAATTATCTGACAAATATGATAGTCAAGAAGAAGCAGGGGTACCAAGTCCTGTCGTCGAAGGGGAAGCCCCTGTCGAAGCCCAGCCTGTCGAAGGAGCAGGCCAAGAAGCGCCTGAAGCAGGTGGAGTACTTCAAGTACCTGTCGAAGAAGGGGCTGAAGAAGTAGTTTCCGCACAAGAAACTCCAGCTGTTGAAGTTGCTCCAGTTGAAGCACCCGTAGTAGAAGAAGCTACTGTTGTAGGAGAGACTCCAGTACAAGAAGCGCCCACGCAAGTAAAGGCTCCTATTGTAGATATTGCAGAACTTAAATCTCGTTTAAAGAACTGGGATAAACCGAATGCTGAACTTAATGAAAAAAAGCAGGTTGTTGAGGACTTTATATCCTTATATAATCCGGGAGATATTGTTAATATCTCTGCAAAAGTTCAGCAATATAAGGATGGCAAACCAGTAAAGGGTAAGTTTAATGATGTCTCTTTTGTATTTATAATATCTGATGACGGGAAGGACGCTGAAATTAGGAGAATTGACCCAGATGGAGAACGATTACTTGAATGGACCCTACAGACTAGAAATAGCAATGGAACACTTAAAATGCTCGCTGCGCATAATATTTTCTCTAGACTCGCAAGAGTCTTAGGAAATGAAACAGCATCCATTAAGGTAACTCAAAGATCTCAGGACACCGCAGCCCAGCCTCTTGTTGAGCCGGTAGTTCAACCACAGCCTGTAGCTGAGCCTGTTGCGGAATATGTTCCAGTAGAACAGCCGGTTCAAGAAGCAGCTCCAGCAGAAGAAGTTGTTGCGACAGAGGAAGTGTCGGACGAAGAGAATCAACTGCTGTCTGAAATTGAACTCAATGAAAGTAAGATTGTTGATCTTAGAGAGTTTGAAATCCCTACGGAGAAGTCAAATTACGAAGAAGAAGTAAAGCGTATTAAGGAGGAGATTGCTAAGGTTCGAGCATCTAAAGCCCCAGCAGACGAGAAGCGCGATCTCATTGACGATCTTAAGGCTCAAATCGAAGACGCCAAAGATTCTTATGAGAATGTCGTTGAAACATATAAGGACGAGATAAAGGCATTAAAGGATGATATTAAGAAAGCCCAGAAGAGAATCGATAAGATTAGAGAAAAGAAAACACCAGCAGCTCCACCAGTAGAGGCTCCAGTGCAAGAAGCGCCATCAGCTGTTTCTACCAACGCTAATGGGGATGCCCTTATTCCACGGCAAGACTTTCAAGACTTCTATCCAGAGCTGTTCTCATTTTTAAACACCGGAGAGATTTATCGTAGAGAACGTGGCGCATCCACAAGTAGGAATGAGTATCTAAGGAATAATCAAAAAACTACTGATCAAATATTACGTTCACAATATTTAGGAATATTTGACGCAAAGGATATACTTGTGATGATGTCATCTTATACGCCAAGGACTAAGGCTGACATCGATAGATTTAATAAGGCATATCTTCAGGCGGAACAGCTATTTGCAGGTATGCAGAAGGCTCAGAAGAACGATGTAATATACAAGACCAAAGCTCAGGTTATTGCTGTAATAAATCGACAACCATCATTAAGCCAGAAGCAAAAAGATGTTCTAACTTCTGTTGTAAACAGCGTTAAGGCAGATAAGCTTTTTAATATAAACTTTAGAGGAGAAAAAAATTCTTACAATTTTACTACAAATCTGCTAAAGGCAAATAATGGAAGCGCATTCATACACGAAATAGGTCACTGGGGATATTTTAATCTGCTGAACCCACAGGATCGTATTGACTATATGAACTATATGTCAGAAAAGTTCTCGAACAGAGAGTTAACTGGCTTGGTATTCCCAGCTAAAATTGGCGCTGGAATGACTGGTGGAGTAAACGCAAAGGATAATTACCAAGAATACTTTGCTACCCAGTTTGATCAATGGTACACAAATCAAGTTGGTGCTGAAGGCATATTGCTTAAGCTTTACAATACCTTTAAGTCAATCGTAGATAATCTAATCAAGCTATTCAAAGAGAAGGGATACAATCCAGATCTTGTGCGTTACTTTGATAAGATTGCTGACGTAACGAAGTATGACGGTAATGCAAAGCAAGACACTGCAATAAACCAACAGCTAGTAGACGACTTAAATACTGGCGATGATGAGTTCGGTAATCCGGGCATCATCAGTGAATCTATATCCGAACCTGAAAAGACTGAAGACCTAGACATCAAGCAGGAGGACTGGAAAGACCGAGCTAAAAAGTCTTGGCGTTCGTTCTGGTGGAGCGATGAGCAGCGTAAGATCCGCACGTACAAGGAAAGCCTAAACTCACAGCTTAGCCGTGAAGCCAAAAAGTTTACTGAGTTCGCTACCGCTTTGAATGACCTACTTCGTAAGTCAGATAAAGCAACGGCTGATCTTGTTGGTAAGGTAATGGATGGCTCTATTTCAGAAGAAGAATTAGCTACCCTTCGCGATAAGAAAGACGGACAGTTGCTGTTCTCTTTGTCGAATGCTATGCGCGAGTACATTGACTCACTCAGTGAGGATATCATTTTCAGCCCTGCATTTACCAAGCTATCTCCTGACCTTCAGAATACAATTCTTGACAACCTAGGAACATACCTACGTGGAACATACCGCTTCTGGAAGGACAAGCGTTTCTTCCCTGGCGAATCTACCATTAAAGCAGCCATCGAAGAGGTATACAATGAGCTTTACTCAAAGGAGTTTGACAGCTTACTAAGTATGTTCAATGTAGTAGAGACCAGAGATGAGATCTCAAATCTTGAAAAGGCATACGAAACAGCTAGAGAGAAGCTTATCGAGGAAGAGCGTCAGCTTCCTGCTGGAGAAAAAACCACTGAAGTTAAGAATCTTATTGCTCAGCTTGAACTGATCGGCAGTGAACTTAACGAGAAGCGTAAGTTGTTTAAGCTTCAGAAGGAGCTTATGGATATTCTCATTGGCACTTCTGAGATTACTGATGAAAACGTAGCGCTGTTCTTGGCACAGAAGGATGACTACGTAGACAAGCAGATCGAAGAAGCAGCCCCGCGACTAAAGGCTGAAGCTAAAGACTACGTTAAAGCATATCTAGAAGAAGCCAAGAAGATTCGAGAGAGCGATAAGTACAGGGGTCTTGGGATGGTGAGCCCATCATCTATTAAAGTGCCAGATAAGCAATTCAAGCAGAAGTTAAATCTTCCAGAGACGTTCCGTAACCTACTTGGGGAGGAGAAGGATCCTGTTGTTCGCTTCCTTGATACAGCGGAGTCACTCAGCAACATCAAGTACAAGGGTGATATGATCCTTAAAATTGCTACGCAGTTTAAGGGTACTGAGTTTGTAAAGACCGAAGCTACTAAAGCAGAGATTGCTTCTGGTGAATACCGTCAGGTGAACGACAAGTTCTCACCGCTGAATGGGAAATACGTACACAAAGATGTATTTGACGCTATCACTGATCGTCGCCTTTACGATTCAGAAATGGCTTGGTTCCAGACTTATCTGAATATTTTGCTGTTAGGACGTAAGTCGAAGGTTATATACAACATACCTACTTGGCGTAAGAACCTTACTGGTGGATGGTGGACTATGATGGCCAATGGCGTAATCAATCCAGAGTTCATTCAAGACTTGAATCGTCGCGGTAAGCTTCTACGTGATAAGCGTGCTGACCCAGAGACGGAAGCATTTCTTGATATTATGGCTGAGTTTGGATTGCTTGGTCAGGGCGTGAATGCTAACCTCATTGGTGGCGTAAATGCTATGTATGAGCGTGCCGCTATAGGTAGCGATATGGACTACCTGAACTCTATGCAGAAGCTAGGTGAGCGCATCAAAGGATTTGACCAGTGGCTTGGAGACAAGTACTCTTCTGTGGACGACTACACTAAGCTTGTTGTGTTTCGTAAGGAAGTCAAGAGTTTTGCTATCAAGCTGTTTGGTAAGTCATACGATCAGCTAACCGAAGGTGAAAAGAAGTACGTTCACGAAGAAGCTGCTGAACGAGTAAAGCAATCTACGCCTACGTTCTCTCGGCTTCCGCCAATCTATTACCGCATTGCGCAGCTACCACTTGGTGACTTCTTGTCGTTTGAGTTTGAGGCATTCAGAAGCTTCACTGCGAACTTTGCAAATGGATACTTGGATATCCAAACAGCAATGAAAGGCAAGGATAAGGATGGCAATTCATTGTCTTCCGAACAGAAAGCTGAGTATATGAAAGAAGGCGTTGCCCGACTTATGGGCACTGCCGCGGTATTCGGTATGCGATTCTCTATTCCTGCTATCCTTGCAGGTATGGCTCTCGGTGATGATGATGAGCTTGAAGAGGATATCAAAGCTCTCCGTCCTAACTGGATGGAAGGACACAGCATCATCCCTACTGGCATCACTAAGGATGGAATTGCTACTACGTATGACTACTCAATGGAGGATCCATACGGAACCATCGTAGACGTAGTTACCGATCCGCTGTCGTTCCCGGGTCATATGATCGATATGCTTAATCCTAATATGGCCGTTACGTTCTTATTTAATCTGTACGACTCAAAAGATATCTACGGAAAAGAGATCGTCAACAGCTATGACAGTCCGTTCACTAAGGCATACAAGTATGGAGGCTATACGTTAAAGTCACTTATACTTCCTCCGTTTGCTACGTCTGCTGTTCGTGACGAACTGCGACGCCAAGAGCTAGAGGCGGATCGATACAGCCCACTAGATGCTGTTGGTCGTGTTACATCACGTGCATTTATCCGTGACTATACGTTTGACACTGGAACTCAGTTATACTACTTCGGTCAGCAGTTTGCTACCAAGCAAGAGCAGTATACTGACCTTAGCGGTATCGCCCGCAGGAATCGCCTTGCAGAGCTTGAAGAAGTTCGCAAGATGTACAAGGCAATCATAAACATCGGCATCAAAAAGGGTAACACCAAGATGATTGTTGATGCTAACAAGAACATCAAGCGTCAATTCAAACCTGCAGAAGAGGTTTACATTTTAACTGGTTATGAAATCCCCGAACAGAAATGAAGTACATCTTAATCCTAT
>JACCDW010374873.1_pt1 | contig 13346 bp, 13 predicted proteins | sample 7449781 | NCBI WGS metagenome assembly JACCDW01 (sample SAMN15323449, study PRJNA562643) | freshwater metagenome | isolation source: river surface water | place: USA:Blue River Watershed | collected 2017-08-18 | reverse complement strand
TGCGTTGCGCGACAATGTCCATGCGAACCGTGAGAAGCTCTGGCGGAACTTCTTCGGTGTGATTCCGACCTCGGAGGCGTTTCATCAGGTGATGCAAAAGTGCACAATGGGTTTCAATGCGATTGTTCTGGATAATACATCGCGCAGTGCGAACATTGACGACTGCATTTTCTATTACGCCGCCGATGCCCGCATGGATCCGTGTCGAGTCCTGAATGTGTATTCCGACAACACGTACGACGTCGAGTTCACGGAAGACCACGCGCGCGTCGCACGTGTCAACCCAGCGCTCGTCAAAAAGTTCGACGAGCACGACCGGTCCCCCATCCGAGTCGGAGAAACCATCCAGGCAAAGTTCAAGCGCACGTGGCTCACACTTTCCCCGCATAAACGAAGGTGTTTCCACCGGACCATGTGGGAGTTTCACGACGCGCGGTTCAACCCAGAGCACGACGAAGATGACGAACCCGCAGCCGCCGCAGCAGCCACAGGCGGCGCAGGAGCTGGAGCGGGTGCAGGAGCAGGTGCGGGAAGTACTGCCGACATGTTCCGCAAGACTCGCAAGAACGACAAGAAGCTGATTGTACACACGATTTAAAAAAGTTTAAACGACATTGCAACATGAGACTTCATCGTCTCCCGACAATATCAGTCGGCGATCGCACGTCCGCTGGATTATGGTCGAGACCACTTCGACGTTCTTGTGTTGGAGGGCTTTTCGTGCAATGATCTCATGGCACAGCGGGGTCGTACGGATGACACGCAAAGTGTACATGTCGACCGCGTGGACAAGTTGCGCGACAAGGTCACGATTCGGAAGGTCGTAGAAGCTGTCGACGATGGAAATGCGCCTCGGCGAAAGAATCGTCAGAATCGTGCGGATGTCGTAGTCTTCGGACGTTTGCACGAGCAGCGCGGACTCCTCGGAGACCCACTGGAGATATGCATCGTGCGTGACCACGTCCAGAACTGCGAAATTCTTACGGGCACGGACGATGCCCTTAAGAAATTCCTCGGATAACTCGGATACGTTCGCGATGACTCTCACGTCAATTCCGTCAAGAAACGTTCTGCCCGTAACGCGTAATTGATACATATTGTATGACTTGCACGAATTCTGAAATTCCAACCGTCAAATCTAGGAGATTTATATATCCTACATACCACCCCGAAGTCGTAACACGAGATGCAAAGTAGCCTCTTTCTGGATATTAAAATCCGCAAGTGTCCGTCCGTCCTCGAGTTGCTTACCTGCGTAAATCAGACGTTGCTGTTCGGGAGGAATTCCTTCCTTGTCCTGGATCTTTGCTTTCACGTTCTCGATGGTGTCGGACGATTCGACGTCGAGCGTGATGGTCTTTCCGGTCAGTGTGCGCACGAAGATTTGCATTTTGTTCGATTTACCTATAGAGCCCCGACGAATCGTGCGGGCCGAACGCACATTGCAAAAAATGAAAAATCAAATGCGACGATTTTTGGGTTGACATTTTCTGCGCGCGGGTTCTAAAAAACAAATGGACTACTTTAGTCCGTACCTCGTGGACCCGACAAATGACGACTGGATGATCCATTTTGTGTATGTCACCGCGGACGCGAAGCGGCTTGTGGCGAACCAGTTGTTACGTGTGATGCGTGAGGTCGAGAAGGATCTTCGGGGTCCGATGGACGACAACCACAAGTACCGCGCGTGGCTCGCGGTGATCCACGGAGACCTCGATACGCGTGAGGGCCGCGACTTCAACTGCCTGGACCTGCCGCAGATCCAACAAGTGTACGACTACATCACGATTGTTCTGCAGATCCCGCTGCCCCCGTTCGACCCGGAGCTTCGCGCGTCGAATGAGCATTTGTGGAAGTTTTTCAGCGCGGTGCACAGCACCGTGTACCGTCAGACGATCGTCGGAGATCCGGACGTGGACATGCAAGACTCGCGTGACGCCTACGAAGCCCTGCGCGCACAGCTGCGTGGCGTTCTTCTGGACGGTTCGCACCGCGAGTGGGTGGAGGACCTCTTTTACAAGAGAGGTTTGTGGATTGCGAAGAACGATCTCCAACAGCTTCAAAAGGCACATGCGATTCCCGAGAAGTTCTACAACCTCGAGCATGGACAAATTCGATTCAACAAGTTGTTCAAGTACCACGGGTCCCGTCCGGAGCTCGTGCGGGTGCACGATGAGTGGAAGGATCTCGCGCGGTTCTACGTGCGTCCGTGGATCGACGACTGTCGCCGACAGGTCAGTTCGCGCACGACGTCGGAGCATGTGCGCAGCAAGTGCCGTCCAGTGGTCGAGAAGGCGGATAAGTTAATCGCGCGATTCGAAGTGACATGATTTTTTTTTCGGTGACCATTAAACAAACAAAAACGTATGCAACCCGCACCCCCCGAAAAGGTATACACGAACCCGCTCGAGTTCCGTTTTGATCTCTTTCGGGCACACACGCACGGACGCAATCCGTGCGGCGAATCCCACGCGCTCGCGCTCAAGGAAAGCACCCTCGAGGACATCAAATGTCCTCATGGGCACCATGCACTTCCCGGGAGGATCTGCTGTCGGAGCAACGCGCTCGCGAGCGGGAAACAAAAAGGGTCACGTGTAGATCCCGAGGACACCATGAGATACCGCACATTGGAAGAACATCCCACGCCATACGGTGGCATCGGTGCTGTGCCGTACACCCCGAGTCCTACGGGTGTCCGTGTTGCCGGCGGCGGCGGTCGGGCGGTGGCCCCGCCGAGTCTGACGGCCCGTGCGGGCAGCGAGTCGGCCGCCGGTGTGGTGCCGGAACTGCCGATTCGTCATGCGGGTGGCGGCGAGGCCGCGGCTGCGGCCGCTTTTGCGATGGCGGCGATGACAGACGATGAGCGCATCGCCCATCTGAACGAACGCGTTGCAGATTTGCATAAGGTGCTCATGTCGGAGCTCAGGCACGGAACGAGCCCTAAAATCATCAACCAGATACAGTTTGACATTGAAAACCTGGAGCGTCAGAGATACGCGCTGTACATGCGGCGGTTTGCGAGGACAAGGCGCGCTCTCGCGGAACCCGCGGAACCCGCGGAACCCGCGGCGGCGCCGGAGGAAAGCGGGCGCTCCAAGCGCGCGCGCGACATGGACACCGAGTTCGGACGGCGCAAAGTGGTGTCATTCGGGCGTTTTAAGAAAGCGTATTTACAAGCAAAGCCCGGGACATCGCATGACAAAGTGTGGGGCAAATACAGTGCGGGCGTTGCGAAGTGTTGCGGGCAGCTCAAAATCAATGTACAGTAGCGCGATGGGCGATGATCTCGTGGACGAGCTGGGCGTCGGTGATCTTCCAGCCGAACCAGTGGGGCTGGGTGATTTCCACACGTGTGCGATCGGGGCCGATCTCGTAGACGATTCCACTTTTCTGGGGCACGCCGAGGCGCGTGGGTTGTCCGAGCTCCAGGAGGAACTCTTCGCGGCGCACGGTGAGCCCGTAGCTCATAATCTGCTTGCGCTGGCGCGCGAGGATGAACAGCAGGTCCGATTGTAGAAGCAGGGTCTCCGCGACGGCGCGGGTGATCAGACGCGGAGCTTGTTGGGCCGGCGTGGGCTCCACAAGTTCCTCCTCGGGTTCCTCCGGCGGCGCTTCGGGGTCCAGCTCCTCGTCGGAGGTGTACGGGTCGAAGTCGTCCTCCGCCATGTCCACGGCGCCCGCTCCAGCGCCCGCGCCAGCGCCTGATCCGTGCGGATCCGCGGGGGGCTCTGTGGGTTCGGCGGCTCTCGTCGGCGACGCGGCGGGGGACGTGGGCACCGCCACCTGTTCGAAAACCTCCTCCATCCACGTGCGCCACACGTCCTGTGCCTTGAGGTACTTGACCGTGTGCTCTTCCACGGCCTTGCACTTGACCAGCTCGCCCTTGGAGGAGCCCTTGCGGAAGTTAACGTGATCCGCGAGCAGGATGTGCATGTACGCGAGGCGCAGGTACGGGTTGTCGCGAATCTCCTCCTTGATCCGCGGGTCCATCTTGTGCAGCTGACGGTTCTTGCGCAGCGACTCCCACTCGGGGTTCTCGAACTCGTCCGCGGGCACGAACTTGGCGACGTGCGGAATGTCGCGGATGCGTCGGCGCGCGCCGCCCTCGTCGGAGTTCATGGGCGGCAGCTTGTTCGCGGACACGCTCACCTTCCACGTGGGCAGGAAGGGCACCGATTGCTTCTCGTAGAGGTCGCGCGCGGTCTGCGGATCGCCGCCGGTCAGGCCCTTGATCACCTGCATGTTCAGCGTCATGGTCCCCTTGCCGCTGTCATTGACCTCCTGGAAGGACACGTACCTCTTCCAGCGCAGCGCGATCATGGCGGAGTTGGTGCCCCCCGCGGCCTCGCGCGAGCCCGTCAGCAGCGACGGATGGCCGACGACGGCGTACTCGCCGAGCACCGTGAGCAGCAGCAAATCGATCGTCGACTTGCCGTTGGCGCCCGTCTGGCTCGAGTTCACGCCTGTGAAGAAGTGCACGTACTCATTCGGGCACCGACCGGTCAGCAGACTGGAGTGGAAGCGCCGGACGTACCTCCGCAGGGAGGCGTCGGGGTACACCTGTCGCAGGAGCCGCTCGACGAGCCGACGGGCGCGGAGGTATTTGTTGTGCTCCTCGGGGTTCAGGCGGATGGACTCCTCGGACACGTAGTCATACTTGGTCGACAGCACAATGTAATCCTCACGCCGCGCGTCGCGGAACGTGTTCGTCTCGAGGTCGAAGACGCCGTTGCGGAACGCCAGGAGGTCCAGACGCGTCTCGAGGTCCTCCACGAAGCGGTCGTTGAAGTACAGCGTGCGCAGCGCGTGGTTGTTGCCGATACTCGCGTCCTGCGTGATCCGCTTGACCGCCTTGAGCTTCGCCGCGAGCTTCTGTGCGGCCGCCTTGCGCTTCTCCTCCTCGGTCAGCGTGTGCCCAAAGTTCTCCTCCGTGTCCGCGTCGGCGCCCCGACGGCGCCGCTCGGGCGGCATGAGCGCGTCGTCGACCTGCTCCTCGTCGATGGCGTACTGTTCTTTGAGCTCCTTGAGCTTCATGTTGATCTCCACCTGCCACCGCAGAATGTTCCGCGAGAGCCACATGCCCTCCGGGTCCTTCAGCCAACGCGTGCCGTCGAAGAAGTACCAGTTGCCGTTCGAGTACACGTGGTTCGCGTGCTTGAGCATGAAAGCCTGTGCGATCTCGTTGTGCAGCAGACCGATGTGCTCGAGGGAGGACTCCTTGTAGAGCTCGACGAGCTCGGCGCCGTTGAGGTCGCGCTCGACCGCGGGGGTCGTGTCGGTGGCGGGGGTGACAGTGTACCTCACCCTGCCCGTGCCGTGGCGCTCGACGTGCGCGAGGAAGATGTGCAGGTCGAACGTCGGGTCGAAGCCGTTCCACTTGGACGTGCACACGCGCTCGTGCGCGGCGCAGGGGTCGTCGGGGTCCGCACGCTTCGACGGATGACCGGTGGACACGAACTTCCACGTGCAGTACCGCGTGGTCCACTTGACCCACGACTCGAGCTTCCCGCCCGCGCGCTTGAACTTGATGCCCGTGTCGACCCAGAGAGCGTAGTCGTCCACGGCCTCGACGGGGATCGTGAACAGCATCGCGGGGAGGTCGCGCTCCGCACGCACCTCGACCGTGTCCGTCGTGTCCAGCGTGGACAGCGCGGGCGCCTTGGTCGTCACCTTTTTGCGGATGCGTTCGCGCGTTTCGTGCTCCTTGGGATTGAAGTCCACGACGGGCACGGGGGCGGGGGCCTCCTCGAGAATCTCCACCGTGCGCTTGTCCAGGGCCTCCGCCGGAGGCTCGTCGGACACGCCGGTGCTGAGGTACCACAGGGAGCGTGTCGCCCAGGGCATGGGGTGCGAGGGGCAGTAGGTCACAATCTGCTCGTCCCACGAGAACCGCGGGTCCATGAGGAGCGGACGGACCTTGGGGCGTCCGTCCGTGTCTCGCTCGTACTTCGTGCAGAGCGGGAGGCGGAACTGGCGGTTGACGGCGTAGACCGAGGGGTCGAAGCCGACGAACTCGGGGAAGCGTGCAACGTCCTGGATGAGCTCCTTGGGGAACACGACCTTGTTGAAGAAGTTCTTGAGCGCGCCGCAGTCGCGAAAGTACACGCCGCGCGTCAGCACGACGTGGAAGGACACCTTTTCGTTGTTGCTCGAGTCCTGGTACGCGAACCACTCGTCGAGGATGTCGATGTCGTAGTACTCCTTGATCGCCGCCTTGATGCGGTGGATGATGCGCCCGATGTAGTGCATGATCCGGTTCTTGCTCGGACGAATCGTGCGGAACTGCACGGATCCGACGGCCTCGCTCTCCTCCTCCGTCACGCTCTCGAGGGACGTGTCGCTCTCGCGCCCGTTGGTGTACGGCACGACGCAGCACTCGGAGTACGGGGGAAAGACAGATCCCTCGGCTTCCGCCGAGACGTCGGACAGCTCGATGCCGTCGAACGGGCCCTTGATCTCGAAGTCGATGAAGGGCTTGACGTGCTGGTCCTTCATAAACATCTCGTAGAAGTTGCGACAGTCGCGCGTGCGAACATCTGCGACGTCCGGACGAATCCGCTGGATCTCGTTGTACACCGTCTCCCAGCTGTTGACGACCGCAAACTCCTTGATGCACTTCTCGGTAGCGTCGCGCGTAACGACGACCATCGTGTTGTTTCCCGTGCGACGCGCCTCCTCGAACGACTGGTACGCAGGACTCGCGAGCAGGTCCTTCTGCGTGCGGAACCATGAGTCCGCAGGAATCAGAGGCTCGTTCGTCACCGCGTAGCGCTCGACATTCTGCGAGGCGGGGAAAAACTCCGAAACCTTCGCCGTCTTGCGCGGTTTCTTCTTCGGAGCTTGCGCGGAACCCCCAGGTACATCGGGGGACGCCGCTGCGTCGATATTTCCACCCGCTTCCGAAACCGAATCCGCCATCTTTTGCAAGTGCTTGCGGTACGCTCTAGTTCTCGTCCAGTTTCCGGAATTCTACCCGTTTTTCTGCGGAAGCACGTTTCAGGTAGTGCCGAGCGATGGGCTCCGACAGCTGCGTGGTGGTTGTGTTTTCGGTCTCGGGCTGGGGGATTTCGGATTTCATGTAGACCCGATATCTCCGCGCAGCGTGCTCGCGTTCCGCGGGGTTTCGTTCGGAGTCTTGAATGACGGCCAAGAGGTCCTGTACGACTTTCCAAAGAACGACGTTCGAGGGCCGTACGGGGGAGTTGCGGACCTGTGCGATTTGGTCCTGAAGGTCGCGCACTTTTTCGGGGTCCCGTTCTTTCTCGAGCTGGCGCAACAGCGTTTTCCGGCGCTCTTTGTACATGTTGTGCATGCGGTCGCGATCGTTGGCCAGCTCCTGGGCGGGATCGGACATGGGGGGGTCACAGGACATGAAGATCTTGTATCGCTTGGCGTAGAAGTCGCGGTCTTCGTCGGACAACTTGGGGTTATACAACATGTCAATAATGTGCTGCACACGGGGCCACAGGACGGTGTTGGAGGGCCCGACGGAAATGTTCGCGATCCTCCCGCGGATTTCCTCGAGTTCGGCGGCGTCCTCGGTTTTCGCAAGAGCCGCCATGAGTTGGCGCCTGCGGTTCTTGACGAAACACCGCATGTCCTCGCGGTCCTGCGCAAGAATCGCGCGGTGGTCGCCTTCAATCACCTTCAAATTCGCACGCGCGCGGTATCTCGCACGCGCCGCCGCGGCAGATGATGAGTCTTCGGAGGCCATTCGTGTTTTTATGGACACGAAAGAATTGTGTCGTGTCGACTTGAACGACTCATTTCCATCAATCCAACTCGACAAGTTCCTCATCCCCCTCCGACGCAGCATCCGCATCCGGTTCCGACGCCTCCGACGCCCCCGCCTCCACATCCGGTTCCGAAGCCTCGTCTTCCACCGCAGCGTCCGTGCACCGCGGCGCTTCCACGGACTTGACCAGCGACGGTGAGATCCACTCGCGCTTCACAGACAGGCGCGTCGCGCCAGGTTTCATGTCGGTGTGCACACGGTGACCCGTGAACTGAAAGTGCGTGCCGTCGAACGCGTACAGCTTCGGGTCGACGACAACGTTGATCACAAACTTCCCCGGAGGCTTCTCCTCGAACCGCGGAAACCCGAACACCGGAATGGAAATCTTGTCGCACCCGCCAAAGCCGACGCACGTGCCCTCCGGAAGATCGAGCGCAAACGTACGCCCCGACGGATGCTCGATGAAGCGACGGAAGACAAAGGGGTCCTCGTGGAAGTCGTGCAGGTCCACGTTCACATGGAGGTCCTGAGAATGGCGCGTGAACTTCTCCGACGGCTTGCAGTGGAAATGCACCATCAGCGCGCCCGACGTGCGCGTGCGGGGATCGTAGTGGCCCTGACCGTCCACACGAATCACATGGTTCGCCGGCGCGCCCGCGGGGAGCGTCAGGGTCACCTTGCGCTTCTTCTTGCGCACCGCGTTGATCGCCTGGTCAAAAACACGCACGTGGTACTTGATCTCGTGCGTCGAATCCGTGAAGTACACCGCGAGATCCACGTCGACATGCTCATGGATATCCGTCGCGCTCGCAGGCACCGCAGGACCACCTGTGCCGCCACCGCCAAGAATGGACGACATGATTCCACCGATGTCGCCCATGCCTCCCATGCCACCGTTTCCGAGCGCACCAAACACCTGCTGCGTCGTCTTCGATACGAAATCGCGCATCTCGTCCTGGTCCGCCGCGGACATGTTCGCAGCGCCGGGAACGTTTTGAAGAATCGCGGGGAACAGAGCGTCCATTTTGTACTTTTACGATACAATCGAAAACGACGTAACAATAATTTGTCTCTGCGTTTTCAAAAGGAATGGATACGTACGCGAAAGTTTCGAAAATTGCATATCAGGACCCGAAGGGATCCGACGTCGCTCCGATGTTCTCGCATTTGCTTCCCGTGAAAAAGGCGTTTTTCATGACGGGCCCCGCGGACGTCGATGTGCAAATGTACACGCTGATTCTCACGGACTCGACGGTCGTGTTCGCCTTCCGCGGAACCGAGAGCGCTTCCGACGCAACCTGCGATCTCTCCGTCTGGAAACGCAAGTTCCGTGACGTGTCGGATCCGAAAATCAAGGTTCACACCGGTTTTCTCGACCAGTTCAATGTTGTCAAGTTCGGAATGACCGCAACGCTCTTCGGAACTCTCTGGAAACACAAGAACTCGAAAACGCGCATCATCTGCACAGGTCATTCCCTCGGTGGCGCGCTCGCGACCGTCGCTGCCGCGTGCATCAAAGCGCTCTTCAAGGACGCGTTTGTCGTCGAATGCTACACGTTCGGATCCCCGCGCGTCGGAAATTCACACTTTGTGAACTTTTTCGACAAACACGTCGACCGGTCCATTCGCTGCGTGCACTCCGCCGATATTGTCACAAGAATTCCGAGCTTTCTGTACGAACACGTCGGGGGAGAGTACAAGATCGGAGACCCGCCGACGTGCTTCGGAAGAATGTTCGGATCCGTGCAAGATCATTCGCTCGATTTGTACATCGAGCGTCTCACGCCTCCAACCAAAACAACCTCGACAACCCCGACGGAGCCCGCTGTGAACTCCTCAGAACCCGTCGAAACCCCGACGGAGCCCGTTGAATCTCTTGAAACCCCGACGGAGCCTGTTGAATCTCTTGAAACCCCGACGGAGCCCGCTGTGAACTCCTCAGAACCCGTCGAAACCCCGACGGAGCCCGTTGAATCTCTTGAAACCCCGACGGAGCCCGTTGAATCTCTTGAAACTCCGACGGAGCCCGTTGAATCTCTTGAAACCCCGACGGAGCCTGTTGAATCTCTTGAAACCCCGACGGAGCCTGTTGAATCCCTTGAAACTCCGACGAGCTCGACGGATTCGGTGCACGCGTCGTCGGTTGTTGCGATCGTCGGAGAAGAACATGTGGGAATTGAAGAGGCATGAAAATAAAAAATCTTATGTGTTACTAAAAACGAACAATCAATGTCGAATCCTCCGAGTTGGTCGGTGAGCAGCGTCCCCGTTCCTATCAACGCGGGTCGCCAGGTGTACAACGCGGTTACTGCGCGTAAAATGGACGCTGTGGGCATGTATCAGCGTCATCCTGTGGGCGAGACGTCCCTTCTGATGCCCCCCGGTTCCGTGATCGCGTATGCGGGTTCTACGGCTCCGGGTGGGTGGATGATGTGCAATGGTCAGGACCTCGATCGTCAGATTTACAAGAATCTCTTTGCGGCCATCGGGACCGTGTACGGAACAGGTGACGGCTCCACGACGTTCAATGTGCCGAACCTGAACGGTAAGGTGATCGTGGGCACGTCATCTGCCGACGCGGAGTTTGATGTTCTTGGCGAAACCGGTGGCGAGAAGACGCACGTCCTCACGATCGCCGAGATGCCGTCGCACAACCACGGCGTCACGGATCCCGGTCACGCGCACGGTGTCACGGACCCGGGCCATGCGCACTCGTACGTGAACCAAGTGGGCGACCAGGGTGTCAATACGCTCACGACCCAGAATGACGCCGCGGACCAGGTTGATTACGGCCAGACGACTGGCACGAGCACGACGGGCGTCACGGTCAACACGAACACCACGGGGATCTCGATCCAGAACGAAGGCGGTGGCCAGGCGCACAACAACCTGCAGCCGTACATGGCGCTGCGCTACATTATCAAGGTTTAAACAGTAAATGCAAAAAATGGAAATCGATCGATTCACAAAGTTTCATCATGTCGACTTCGGCGCGTTCGAACGTTCACTGAACATTCGAATCCCCCCGTTTCAGCGCGCGCTCAACGAGGATCGCGTCGGAAAATTTGTTGACATCCTCGAGAACTTTTTTGTGGAGTTTGGATCCGTCGTGAGTCTCGGCGTGATCACCATCGGAAAACTCACGACCACCGACGAACACTTTCTGCTCGACGGACAACATCGGTACTTCTCCTACAAGAAGTTTTCAAACGACTTTGAACTCGAAGGACTCTCCGACTTCAAAGTGCCCGTCATGATCCGCGAGTTCGACTCGCTCGAGGAGCTCAAGGAGTTCTTCTGTGTCATTAATGATCACTACTCGCCGCCGGATTTCGTGCGCTCCGTCGAAGCCATGGACCGCGCGCAAGTTCTCCGCGACCATCTTCGCGCGAAATACCCTTCGTTCTTGTCGGCCAAGGGCCGCACGCGGTTCCCTTGCGTCCCCCTCGATTCGTTCGTTTCGTTCGTGCTCGAACGACTCGAGAGCGTGGAATGCACCGAACTTGTGCGTTGCTTCGAAGAACTGAACAGTTCCGTCGGAGAAGCCATGCAACTCACCGGCGAGGCCGACCGGCATTTTACGCTCGCCGCAAAAGGCGGACTATTCTACGTGCACACGTACTGCCGCGCGACCTCGAAGCAACGACAACAGATGCCGCAGTGCGTCCGTCGTGACGTATGGGCGCGTCGGTATTCCGCGTCGACGGAGGGGGCGTGTGTGGTGTGTGCGCGCAAAGTGTACAACCACGACTTTCACGTCGGTCACGTGGTAGCACTCGCACGGGGTGGCACGGACTCGATCGCAAACCTCGACGTCGTGTGTTCCGCGTGCAACTACAGTATGGGCGTGATGAACATGAACGACTTCCAACAGAAGTACTACGGTTCTTCCGTGTAGAGTGACAATCGTTATAAGCCTTCGGCTCACATATGGAAGGTGAGGTGAGGGGGGGAGGGGGTACGAATTCGTCGGGAAACGTTTGGATGGCAATACGATCCGTCCAAACGAATTTAGAGACCATTCATTCAATCAAGAAAGTACAAATGTCTCGCCACGGATTTGAGAGCGTCGAGAAGTTCAAGGAGGCGCTCATGCGTGTGCCTCTGTACAACGCACAGGGTCCCTGCTTCTTCACATGGGCCCGCGCAGTTATGATCCGGTCCGCACCAAGGCGCATACGGAGATCGTCGGCGCACATCGAGACCGTGTGGGAAGATCTCGATATCATGGACGACGACGGGTGGGCATTTCCCGGATGGCACGTGCGGATGCGTGCGGAGATGATCACCGCGCTCGAGAACCTGTACACCAGCATCGACGACGGCGTCGACTGGGCCGCGTTGGAAACGGTCGTTGACAAGTGGTGATCGTGTCTATAAAGCTTTCTCATCTGATATAAAAACAATGAAGCTCACATTGATTTTGGGGTGCATGTTCGCGGGGAAGTCGTCGGAGCTGATTCGGTATTTCCGTCGGCTCCAGCTGTTGAACAAGCGGATCCTTGTGGTAAATCACATTTGGAACACGCGTCATGGAAACGGGTCTGCGGCGGTATCAACACATGACTCTTCTGTGCTCGAGCATGAACACGTGTTCACGACGGACAAGTTGGAGAACATTTTTTCGCAGTACGACATCTCCGAGTTCGACGCGATTCTCATCGAGGAGCTCCAGTTTTTCAATTTCACGGGCTCGGACGTGTTCCGATGCGTCGTGAATCTCGTGGAAGTGCACGGCAAGACCGTGGTTGCGTCGGGGCTCGACGGGTCTGCCGAGCGCGAGCCGATGGGCGACGTGCTCCGTTTGATTCCGTACGCGGACGAAAAGGTGTTTTTGACGGCGCTGTGTCGGCGCTGTGGCGACGAAACACCGGCGATGTTCAGCTCGCGTCTGGTCCAGGCGAGCGGCACGGTCTCCGTCGGCGGCGCGGACAAGTACGAAGCGCTGTGCCGCAAACATTACCTGATTGCGTCTACGCGGCAATGAGTCGTTGTGCGATTCGAATGGTTTTCGTGAAAATATGACGTAACAAAAACTGATCGATCATTCTGTCGTCGCGAATGTACGGGATTCTCGGGGATGTTCCTGCGGACAGATTATCAAAACCTTGCAGCTCTGTCACGAGATCGCAGATGTCGTCGACCGCCGTGTGCAAACAGGGCCATATGAGTTCGCTCGGGCACGTTTCGAAAAACCCGGGGATACTGCTGAGAATCTGAAGCATATCCGAGAGAATCACACATTTCCGCAGTTCTCCGGACGGCAGAATCCACCGTGTGGGTTCATGCGTGGACGTGCATCGGATAATGAATTGTGTGCGAAGAAGTGCGACGTCGATCATTCTGTTACTCGCTTCTTTGTTATAAGTTTTTTTGCACATCGTAAGATTAAAAATTATGAATGTTCGGATTCGTATATGCAGCAATACTTGCGTGTACGAATTGTGTCCGTCTGTGTCACAAATGTTTTCCGTCGGAAACGTCTCCACAATCATCAAACTCAATCAATCTGTGATCGCGTCGAGGATGGAGCATTCCGTGCGTCGCACGATTCCGCGCAGAAACCCGACGAGCGCGTTTGCGACCTGTGCCACGCTCATGCCATGGGGGT
>JACCDW010224624.1_pt1 | contig 13346 bp, 10 predicted proteins | sample 7449781 | NCBI WGS metagenome assembly JACCDW01 (sample SAMN15323449, study PRJNA562643) | freshwater metagenome | isolation source: river surface water | place: USA:Blue River Watershed | collected 2017-08-18 | reverse complement strand
TGAGGTGCGCAAAGAGGCGGAGCGCCGTGGATTATTTGTTGCAAATAAACCTGATAGCCATGATATTTGTTTTGTGCCATCTGGCGATAATGCTGGTTGGTTGCGCGATCGATTAGGTTCAGAGATTGGCCCAATTGTTGATCAATCTGGAAATAAATTAGGCGAACACAACGGCGCATACACCTACACAATCGGACAACGTCGCGGTTTAAATTTAACGGTACCAACACCAAAGGGTGAGCCAAGATATGTATTAAAGATTGAACCAAAGACAAACACAGTAGTTGTAGGAACGCACGAAGCGCTTGCGGTAAATAAGATTGCCGGAACTCCACCAATTTGGTGTGGTCCAATTCCAGAGGTTAATAAGAGTTATCGCGGCTTTGCTCAAGTTAGAGCACATGGTGAGCCACTTCCAACAGAGTACAAATTTGATGGCACCAATTTAATTGCAGAGCTTGATCAACCAGTCTTTGGATTAGCAACCGGTCAAGCATTGGTTATTTATGATGGTGATCGAGTAGTCGGTTCGGTAACAATTTCGGAAACATTTTGATGTCTGAAGCAATGAGTTCACAGATCAGACACAAGATTCAAGAGTTATCTGAGGCAATTAAAGATCACCAATTTAAATATTATGTACTAGACGATCCAGCAATTTCAGATGCACAGTTTGATAAATTATGGAAAGAGCTAATTGAACTAGAGAAGAAATATCCTCAATACAAATTACCTGATTCACCAACATCAGATGTTGGTGGGGGTTTTGCAACCCACTTTGAACAACATGATCACATAGAAAAGATGATGTCGTTAGACAATGTATTTGATGCCGATGAATTAGATGCATGGTTTGATCGAATTGAAAAAATTGGCGCAAAAAATACTTGGTTGTGTGAGGTAAAGGTGGATGGTCTGGCAATCAATTTACTTTATGAAAAGGGCAGATTAACCAGGGCATTAACCCGCGGAAATGGCACAACAGGTGAGGATGTAACTTTAAATATTAAAACAATTAAATCTGTACCAACTGAGTTAAGCGGTAAAAATTTGCCAGATACTTTAGAAGTACGTGGTGAGGTCTTCTTTCCAATCAAAGCATTTGATGATTTAAATGATTCATTAGAAGAGGCAGGTAAATCACGTTTTGCTAATCCTCGAAATGCTGCAGCTGGTTCACTTCGCCAAAAAGATCCCAAGGTAACTGCCAGCAGACCATTAGATGTTGTAGTTCATGGAATTGGTGCCGCAGATGGCATTAAATTCGAAGAACAAAGCAGTGCATATGAATTATTGAAGGGTTGGGGCCTGCCAACTAGCAACAGGTTTAAAGTGGTTAAAACTCGTAAAGAGGTTGTGGCATTTATCGATGAGTATGAAAAACATCGCCATGATGTAGAACATGAGATTGATGGCGTAGTAATTAAAGTAAATGAGATCTCAATTCAAAATGAACTTGGCTTCACATCCAGGGCGCCTAAGTGGGCGATTGCTTACAAATATCCACCGGAAGAAGTAACTACAAAGTTATTGGATATTAAGGTAAGTGTTGGCCGCACCGGACGTGTAACACCATTTGCATTTATGGAGCCGGTAAAGGTTGCGGGCTCAACAGTTACAAATGCAACGCTGCACAATCAAGAGGAGATTATTCGTAAAGGAATTTTGATTGGCGACACAGTTTTAATTCGAAAAGCTGGAGATGTGATTCCAGAGGTTTTAGGTCCAGTTATTGAAAAGCGAAGTGGCAAAGAAAAGGCATTTGTTATGCCAACAGTTTGTCCAGATTGCGGCAGTAAGTTACGGGCAATCACAGAAGGCGATGTTGATATTCGTTGTCCAAATAATCAATCATGTCCTGCGCAATTAGTTGAACGTCTTTTCTATATTGGATCCCGCAGTGCATTAGATATTGATGTTTTAGGTTACGAGGCAGCTGCTGCATTGTTGGCAGATGGATTGGTTAAGGATGAGGGCGATTTATTCTCATTGACGCAAAAGGATTTAGCTAAATCACAATTTTTCCTGAAAAAAGATGGCACATTGGGAGCGATTGCAGAGCGATTTATAATTGGACTAGAAAATGCAAAAACTCGTCCACTATGGAGAGTTCTGGTTGCCTTATCAATTAGACATGTTGGACCAACCTCTGCACAAGCATTAGCGAATAAGTTTGGTTCAATTGAAAATATTAGAAATGCTACAACTGATGACTTGGCCAATGTAGAAGGTGTTGGTGGCGTAATTGCCGAGTCAATCAACGAGTGGTTTAGTGAGAAGTGGCACCAAAAGATAATTGAAAAGTGGCAGAAATCTGGTGTTGTTGTAGTAGATAAGAAGCCGGTAAATAATTTAAAGCAAACTCTTACTGGTTTAACGATTGTAGTTACTGGTTCATTAGATGATTTCACCCGCGATGGCGCCAGTGAAGCAATTGTTCTTCGTGGCGGAAAGGCAGCTTCATCTGTTTCTAGTAAGACTGATTTTGTGGTGGCGGGAGAGGCTGCTGGATCTAAATTACAAAAAGCGGAGGAGCTAGGTATTCCAGTGCTTGATGAGGCGGGTTTTAAGTTATTACTTGAGAAAGGCAAGGGCTAAACTGCAGTCATGAATCTACTTTCAGAGGTAACTCGAGAACTTCCAGCCCCACCTGCATTTTTTGGAATTTTAGGATTTTCTATTTTGGCTCTACTTCTTTACTTAACTCTTCGAATCGATCGGTAAAAATATTCAAAAAATTGCAACAGAGATAGCAGTAATTGGTGGCACCTTTGATCCAATACATAAAGGACACCTGCAGGTAATTTCAGAGGTTGCTAAAAGATTTGAAAAAGTAATTGTTATCCCAACGGGCAATCCATGGCTTAAAGATCATGCACCGATTGCTACTGGTGAACAAAGAGTTGCTATGACCCAAATAGCGGTTAACTCACTTGGCTTAGATGAAAAGGTGCAGGTCTCTGCCATGGAAGTAAAACGTCCAGGACCAAGTTATGCCATCGATACCGTTAATGAATTAAGCAAGATTTATCCAGGATCCAAATTCACTTTAGTTTTGGGCAGTGATGCTGCAAGTAATTTAAGTAAATGGCACCGAAGTGATGAATTACAAAAATTAGTTGATATTTTGGTTGTGAAAAGGCCAGGTGTTAAAGCAAGTAATTTTGCAGAGATTGAGATTTCTGCTCCTGATTTATCATCTACTCAAATAAGAGATAAGGTGGCTAATTCAGCGGATATTTCAGATTCAGTAATTCCGACTGTTGCGTCATTTATTAAGGAGCACCATCTATATGGCAGTCGGTAGCGAGACTATTAAGTTAACCAAATTAGCTGCCCAAGCACTGGCTGATAAATTAGGCGAGGATATCTCTGCGATTGATCTATCTGAGCAATTAGTGCTTAATCAAGTTTTTTTGATTGCTACCGGAAACAATGAACCTCAATTAGATGCGATGGCTGATGAGGTGCAACGCAGATTGCGTGAGATTGGTGAAAAACCAGCACGTATTGAAGGAACTGGCCAGTGGATCTTGCTTGATTACAGCGATCTAGTTGTTCATATTCAAAGCAAAGAGTTGCGCTCTTACTACATGCTAGATCGACTTTGGAATGATTGCCCAACAATTGAATTGGATCTTAAGTAAGAAAATGAGCGAGGATAAGTTAAAGGTTGTTATTTGGCGACATGGCCAAACAGATTGGAATATCGAAAATCGTTTTCAGGGTCACAGTGATATTCCACTAAACAAGGTTGGTGAATATCAAGCCAGGGAAGCAGCCAAAGTTTTAGCAGGTATGAAGCCTGATCGAATTATTGCGAGTGATTTAATGCGAGCAAAGGCAACAGCGCAAGCACTTGCAGATCTAGTTGATTTAACAGTTGAGATTAATCCACTACTTCGCGAAACTAATGGCGGAAAGTGGGAGGGAAAGACCGGACCAGAAAATCGCGCTGAAGATGGCGAGTACTTTGTTAAATGGATTGATGGTCATGATGAACCAGCAGGACATACGGGAGAGCGCAGAAGTGATGTTGCAAAACGTGCAGTCAGTGTTGTTGAAAAAGAAACTCAAAATTTCTCTGGCACATTGGTTTTAGTTACTCATGGCGGAACTGCGCGCTGTCTGCTTGGTTCGATTTTAAAATTACCAATGCCACAGTGGGGTGTAATTGGTGGTTTATCAAATGCCTGCTGGTCAGTTCTTGAATTAACAAAACATCATGGTGATTCACGTTGGTATTTAGCAGAGCACAATGCGGGATCTCTACCTGAGCCTGTCTTTGGAGATGATGCGGTTAATTAGATAAGGTCAGCACTCGTTCATCCATTTCGATGGGAAAAGCGGGGCTGTAGCGCAGCTGGTAGCGCACTTGCATGGCATGCAAGGGGTCAGGGGTTCGACTCCCCTCAGCTCCACCAATAAATAATTTGTTCAAATCATTTAATTCAGGGGAGAGTAAATTGAATACGGTGACAATTCCAGATCGCTGGAGTGCTGCCAATCTTCCTGATTTATCTGGAAAGAAATTTGTAATTACTGGTGGAACAAGTGGGCTTGGATTAGCAACTGCAACAGAGCTTGCCAGACGCAATGCACATGTAATCATCACCGCCCGCACTGCAGCAAAGGGTGCGCAGGCTGTTAAACAAATTGGTCCAGGCAAGGTTGATGTTGTCGAGATGGATCTAACAGATCTATCGACAGTTCATTCAGCCGCTAAAGAGCTAACTGGTCAAATAGATGTTTTAATTTTGAATGCAGGCGTGATGGCAACTCCATTTACCAAAACTAAAGATGGCTTTGAATTGCAAATGGGAACAAATCATTTAGGACACTTCGCCTTTGCTGGACTTTTACATAAACAGGTTCGCGAGCGAATGGTGGTTGTCTCAAGCTTTGCGCATCGGATGGGAAATTTTGGCGATAACTCACAAACCGCAATTAAAGATATGTGTTTAGGAGTAGGTAAGTACCAACCATGGCCCGTTTACGGTGCAAGTAAATTGGCTAATTTATTATTTGTGGCAGAGGTTGAAAGATTACGAATTAAAAATAAGTGGCCATTTTTGCCGATCGCAGCCCATCCTGGTTACTCAAATACAAATTTACAAAGTGTCTCTCCTGAAATGCGAGGGAATAAATTAGAGGGCCAATTTATTAATGGTCTAAATAACATCTTGGCGCAAAGTGCATCCCGTGGCGCACTTCCAACATTATGTGCTGCTGTATTTCCAGAGTTAATGGGCGGCTCATTTATTGGACCAAATGGTTTGATGGAGATGCGTGGTTTTCCTAAATTAACCAGAGCACGCGCACTTGCATATGATCAAACTCTGGCACGCAATCTTTGGCAGGTTAGTGAAGAGTTAACTGGAGTAAAGTGGTCTGCAAATGCATGAGGCGTATGATTTTCAAGCGGTACAAGAAAAATGGCTACCGATTTGGGACAAGTTAGAGCCATTTAAATCTGGACGATCAGATGATGCACGTCCTAAAAAATATGTTTTGGATATGTTTCCTTATCCATCTGGCGATCTTCATATGGGTCATGCCGAGGCGTATGCATTAGGTGATGTGATTGCTCGTTACTGGGTGCAAAAAGGTTTTAATGTTATGCATCCAATTGGTTGGGATGCTTTTGGTTTACCAGCTGAAAACGCGGCGATTAAACGCAGCGCAGATCCACGTGAGTGGACCTATGAAAATATTGCAGTTCAAAAATCATCGATGCGCAGATACGCATGTTCCTTTGATTGGGATCGCACATTACATACCTGCGACCCCGAGTACTACAAATGGAATCAATGGTTATTTTTACAGATGTACAACAAAGGCTTGGCTTATCGAAAAGACTCTGCAGTTAATTGGTGCCCGGATTGCCAAACAGTATTAGCTAATGAGCAGGTAGTTGCAGGGCTCTGCGAACGATGCGATAACGCTGTAACTAAAAAGAAGTTAAATCAATGGTATTTAAAGATCACTGATTACGCAGATCGCTTACTTGATGACATGGAGCAATTAGAGGGTAAGTGGCCAGAAAAAGTTTTAACTATGCAACGCAATTGGATTGGTCGATCAACTGGTGCTGAGGTTCAATTCCAAATTGAGGGACGCTCCGAACCAATCACTGTTTACACAACACGTCCAGATACATTATTTGGCGCAACATTTATGGTTGTTGCCGCAGATAGCGCACTCGCGGCAGAGCTTGCTAGCGGCAGCGAAATCGAAGCAGAGTTTAAAAAGTATTTGGATTCAGTAAAAGCTGCATCAGATATTGATCGCCTGGCAACAGATCGACCAAAGAGTGGTGTTTTTTTAAATCGTTTTGCCATTAATCCAGTAAATGATGAGCGAATTCCAATTTGGGCATCTGATTATGTATTAGCAGATTATGGAACTGGCGCCATCATGGCAGTTCCTGCACATGATCAACGAGATTTAGATTTTGCTCGTGCCATGAAGTTACCGGTTCGAGTTGTTATTGAAACTGGCGAAGAGGATCCAGCGGTCTCTGGGATTGCAACTGCAGGAGATGGCAAGGTAATTAACTCAGGCAGCATCACCGGATTAAATAAAGATGAAGCGATTGCGAAGATTACGCAAGAACTTGCCAATAAAAAATTAGGAAAGCCTGCTCGAAATTATCGTTTGCGCGATTGGTTAATATCTCGCCAGCGTTTTTGGGGCACACCAATTCCAATTATTCATTGCGAAAAATGTGGCGAAGTTCCAGTTCCAGAGAATCAATTACCAGTTGAATTACCAAGTGCTGCCGGGCTTGATCTAAAACCAAAGGGTTCATCACCATTGGGTGCGGCAAGTGATTGGGTAAATGTTGCCTGTCCAAAATGTAATGCGCCAGCAAAACGTGATGCCGACACCATGGATACCTTTTTTGATTCATCTTGGTACTACCTGCGTTACACATCTGTTGATCGTCATGATGTGGCATTTGATAAAAAAGCGGTGCAAACCTGGCTGCCAGTAGATCAATATGTAGGTGGCGTAACCCATGCAATTTTGCACCTGTTGTACTCAAGATTTTTTACAAAGGTACTACATGATCTTGGGCACCTAAATTTCACTGAACCATTTACTCGTCTTTTAAATCAAGGCATGGTGTTGATGGATGGTTCTGCGATGAGCAAGAGCCGTGGAAATTTAGTGAAGTTATCTGATGAGCTAGCAACTCATGGTGTTGATGCAATTCGGGTTGCTCTAGTTTTCGCAGGCCCACCAGAGGATGACATTGATTGGGCAGATGTATCACCGGCGGGATCATTAAAATTTTTAAATCGTGCTTGGCGAATTGCAGGGGATGTAACTAGCAAACCAGGTATTGATTTTAAGAGCGGAGATTTAGCCTTACGCAAGGTAACTCATAAATCAATAAATGATATTTCTATCGCGGTTGAATCCTTTAGATTTAATGTTTGCATTGCTCGCATTATGGAGTTGGTAAATGCCACCCGAAAGGCGATTGATTCTGGATGTGGCCCTGCAGATGCTGCAGTCCGTGAAGCAGCGGAGGCGATTGCAATCTCACTCTCATTGGTTGCCCCATACACCGCAGAGGATATGTGGGAGAAGTTAGGACATCAGCCAGCAATTGCTAATGCAGGTTGGCCAACTGTTGATCCATCACTTCTTGAAGATGATTCTGTCGAGGTAGTTCTACAAATTAACGGCAAGATTATTGATCGGATAGAGGTATCACCAAGTATTTCTAAGGATGATTTAGAAAAAGCGGCAAAGAGTAATGCCAAGATTGCCGAGGCGCTTTCCGGTACTGAAATTAAAAAGGCAATTGTGGTTGCACCAAAGCTTGTTAACTTTGTAATTTAATTTCCACAGTTATTTAATTCTTTAAACTATTACCTAATTAAGTAATCCATTATCTGCTCATGTTTGAGCTAAATATCTCACCTGATCAAAGGCGGGCATTATTAATACTTTTCTCACTCTGCCTTGGATTAGGTGGATTCTTCTTTGTCAGGTCTGGGCCAACAACATCGCCTGAGATAGTGCAGGATCTAGTAATTCCTATACAGGAAACGGTAACGGCCGAGGTGATTGTTAATGTCGCCGGAAAGGTTACAAATCCAGGTGTTTATAAATTACCAATTGGATCCAGAGTTGTAGATGCAATCAATCTGGCAGGAAATCAATTAAAGGGTATTGATATAAGTGATATCAATTTAGCCAGAGTCCTAGTAGATGGCGAGCAAATATTAGTTGGCACACCGCCAGCTGTTGCAGCCAAAAAAGCGGCAGCAAAGATCAGCGGCAGCAATCCACTTGATCTAAATCGAGCAACCCTTGCGCAATTAGATACCTTGCCAGGAATTGGTCCTGTAACAGCTCAGCGAATTTTGGATTATCGAAGCAAGGTAGGTCGATTCAACGCTGTCGATGAGTTGAAGAAAATTTCCGGTTTAGGTGGAGCGAAATTCGAAGAGATCAAGAATCTCCTGCGCGTTTAATTGATTACCGCCTACTAATTATTGGGGCAGGGCTTTGGCTCGGTGCTGCCGTAATTGGCTATTTCCCAAATATCAAGGCACTTCTCTTACTTCTGTTGCTCGTAAGTGTGGCCTTATTTAATAAGAGATCTTGGTCGATTTTATTAATTGCTTTACTAGTTGGCGGCTCTGCAATATCAATTAGGCAAGCAGCCTTATCCAATCAAGTGGTGGTTTCAAACTTTAATCAAAAGGTAACAATTTCTGCAATTATCAGAAGCGATCCAGTCATTCGCATCGGAAAGATTCGTGGCTCGACTAGATTGCCAGATCAACAAAGTTTTTTAATCTCTGTAAATAAATTAAACAATTACCAGGTTAAATTACCGATGCGGCTTCAAGCACCGATTGGCCAAAAGTTTCTACTGGGAGAGCGTTTCACTGGCGAGGTGAAGCTGATTAAAAGTAAGGAACGAAAGGTTGCCGCCTTAGCAGTATCTACCTCTGATTTAATTACTACCAAACAAGCTAATCCTCTGATTAAATCCACAAATAAAATTAGAGCAGCTTTTAGAGTTTTGATTCCAACTGGAGATGCTGGTTCATTAATTCCTGGCTTGATCTTGGGAGATACCTCTCTGCAAAGCCCAGAGTTCACAAGCAAAATGCGAAGGGTTGGTTTCTCTCACTTAACAGCGGTCAGCGGTGCAAATTTTGCGCTAGTTGCTGGATTTATCTTGTGGCTCATGCAATTTTTTCTCAAAAATATCAAAGGCAGATTATGGGTAACCGCTCTGGTTTTACTCTTTTTTATTATTCTGGTCAGGCCAACACCATCGGTACTGCGAGCTGCTGTGATGGCACTAGTTTTGTTAATTGCAAAGTATCGCGGGGATCGCTCACTTGGTTTGCCCGCACTTGGCGCAGCTATTGCAACCTTAATTTTGCTTGATCCATTTCAGGCGATTGATCCAGGTTTTGCTTTGTCGGTACTGGCAACTGCTGGAATCTTGTTGTTATCGCCAAAGTTAACTGATCTTCTGATTACAAAAATGAGGTGGAGGGTAGCGGCGGAGGCGGTTGCGATCCCAATCTCTGCGACAGTTTTTTGCACTCCTGTAATTGTCGCGCTCTCTGGCCAGTTATCTTTAATAACAATTGTGGCAAATGTTCTGGCATCTCCAGTTATCGCACCAATTACCGTAATTGGATTTATTGCGGCGATCTTTGCATCGATTGCACCTGTTGTCGCCTCCCTTCTTGTCGCATTTACCTTGCCACTAGCCACTTGGATTGTTTGGCTATGCAATACCGGCAGCAACTTTCCAGTTTTGCAGTTTTCATCCTTCATCTTTTTTCTACTGCTTTTGCTTGTTTTGGGCTTTATTGTGATCGGTAAAAAATGGCGTGTTTTATTAGTTGTTGCGATATTAATTTTGGGCCAATTAACTTTCACAAGAGTTACTTGGCCAGGATCTAATTGGCAGGTTACAAATTGCGATGTTGGACAAGGTGATGCTTTAGTAATTAATTTGGGTGCAAACCGTGGGATATTAATTGATGTTGGACCTGATCCAATTTTGATCGATCGGTGTTTGAAACGATTGAAGATCTCGCAAATCTCACTATTGGTTTTGACTCATTTTCATGCAGATCATGTCGGTGGGTTAAGTGGTGCAATCAGCGGACGTGCGGTCAAGCAAGTTTGGATTTCAAATAACCATCAACCGCAGAGTGCATACCAAAGCAGTATGAAGATGTTGACCAGGTCGCAGGTAACTGAGGTAAAAAATGGCGATCTTTTTCAAGTAGTAAATGCCAAAATTTCAGTTCTATGGCCAGAGTTAACTCCGCAAAGTTTTGAAACTCTGCCAGGAGATGGATCTGCAATTAACAACTCAAGTATTGCAATGGTGATTCAACTACCAAATTTGAGCATATTTGCAGCGGGTGATTTAGAGCCACCAGTGCAAGAAATTCTCACAAGTAATCAACTTCTTAAAAAGGTTGATATTTACAAGCTTTGTCACCATGGCTCTATGTATCAGCACTTTCCGATGTTGGATGTGCTTAATCCTTCCGTAGTACTCATTAGCGTTGGCAAAGAAAACTCATATGGTCATCCAGCGCCGGAGATTATCGGTGAGTTAATGCGCAGGCGTATTAAAGTAGTGCGAACCGATCAATCTGGTGGGATTGCAGTAGCAACACCTAATAAGATCAGGGTTACTGGAAAAGAATGGTGGCGAATTAGGTGGGGTTAGTTTTAATTCAGGGAGCGGAAGGCTTACTAGCCGATCGCGCAATCTCTGAGATTCTTGCCGCTAATGCTGGCGCACAGATCACCACATTATCTGCCGATGAAGTTGAGCTCGGGGTAATAACAGACTCACTTGCACCATCACTATTTGGCGACACAAGAATTGTAGTAATAAAGGAGATCCAGGATTTAACCGCCGAATGCAGCGAAGAGATTATCGAGTATTTAGCCAATCCTGATGATAATTTAAATTTGGTTCTTTGGCATAAAGGTGGAGTTAAAGGAAAAGCCTTAGTAGATAAGATTAAAAAAGCTGGCGCACAATTAATTGCAGCAGAGGCTATAAAGAAAGAGAGTGAAAAAGCTGAGTTTGTTCGCGCTGAGTTCAAGCGCTTAGGAAGAAAGATTTCAACGGAGGCGGTGCAAGCATTAATTGATTCACTAGGAAGTAATCTGCGTGAACTAGGCGGTGCCTGTTCCCAACTTGCAAGTGATGTGGCAGATGGCAAGGTAATTGATGAATCAGATGTTGCTGATTATCAACAAGGGCGAATTGAAACCACTGGATATGATGTTGCTGATGCTGTTTTAGATGGCAAGACAGCTATTGCATTAATTAATTTACGAAATGCTATTAATACTGGCACTGATCCAGTTTTAATTGTCAGTGCGATTGCCGCATCTATTAGAACCATGGCAAAGGTTTCAGGTGCATCTCGCGGCGTAAAATCTTATGATCTCGCTTCACAATTGGGATTGCCACCATGGCAGATTGATAAAGCGCGCAGACAATTAAATGGTTGGACCGAGAATGCATTAGCGAGATCGGTAATTTTGTTGGCGCAAGCAGATGCTGATATCAAAGGCGCTGCCGCAGATCCGGCTTACGCCCTAGAGCGAGCAATAATCTCGATAAGTACCGCTAGAGGCAGCAAGTAAATACGCTCAGTTTGAGCCTAATGGTGCTGCGCTGATACGATGCGCCTTCAAGAATTTTCAAGGAAAAGGAACTCACTTCGTGGCAAATATTAAGTCGCAGATCAAGCGAATCCGCACCAACAACAAGGCGCAGGATCGCAACAAGGCGTACCGCTCAGCATTAAAGACAGCGATCCGTCGTTTCCGCGATGCAGTAACTGCTGGCGATAAGAGCAAGATCACCGCTGAACTTCGCGATGCATCTCGTTCATTAGATATGGCTGTTTCAAAGGGCGTAATTCACGCAAACCAAGCAGCAAATAAAAAGTCAGCGTTGGCTAAGTTAGCTAACAAAGCTGGCGTTCGTTAATTCGCCAATAACTCAATCGGCGTAAAGGCTGACTTAATATGCCTGCAATATCCTCAGCAAAAGCACCGCAGCCTGCTGCCACAAATCCAGATCAAATACGTAACTTTTGCATCATCGCTCACATTGATCATGGTAAATCAACACTTGCCGATCGCATGCTGGGAATTACCGGCGTTGTAGAAGATCGAAATATGCGTGCACAGTATTTAGATCGCATGGATATAGAACGCGAACGCGGAATCACAATTAAAAGCCAAGCGGTTCGTCTGCCTTGGAAATCTGGAATTGATAATCAAGATTACATCTTAAATATGATCGATACACCTGGCCACGTAGATTTTACTTACGAGGTATCTCGCTCTCTCGCTGCATGTGAAGGTGCAATTTTGTTGGTGGATTGTGCGCAGGGAATTGAGGCGCAGACCTTAGCTAACCTCTATTTAGCGATGGAGAATAACTTAACCATTATTCCGGTACTAAATAAGATCGATCTACCTGCTGCGCAACCAGAAAAGTTTGCAGTAGAGCTTGCAAAGTTAATTGGTTGCCAACCAGAGGATTGCTTGCGCGTATCTGGCAAAACAGGAGATGGTGTTGTTGAATTATTAGATCAGATTGTTAAGCAAATTCCAGCACCAAAAGGTGATGCCAATGCACCAACTAGAGCATTAATTTTTGATTCAGTTTACGATTTATATCGCGGCGTTGTTACCTATGTTCGAGTAGTAGATGGACATCTATCTCCTCGTGATCAGATTCAGATGTACTCAACGGGTGTTCGCCATGAGATGTTAGAGGTTGGCGTTATTTCACCAGAACCAATTGCCAGCAAAGGTTTAGGCGTCGGTGAAGTAGGTTATTTAATTACAGGTGTTAAGGATGTTCGCCAATCACGAGTTGGTGACACAGTTACTACTTACAATAATCCAACTAAGAATCCACTAGCTGGTTATAAAGATCCAAAACCAATGGTTTTCTCCGGTCTATTTCCAATTGATGGCGCTGAGTATCCAATGCTGCGAGAGGCGCTAGATAAGTTGCAATTAAATGATGCAGCTTTAGTTTTTGAACCAGAATCATCTACCGCACTTGGCTTTGGTTTCCGATGTGGTTTCCTAGGTTTATTACATATGGAGATTGTGCGCGAGCGGTTAGAGCGTGAAGCAGGATTAACCTTAATTTCAACTGCACCTAGCGTGGTTTATAACGTCACATTAGATGATGGAAAACATTTAACAGTTACAAATCCATCAGAGTATCCAGATGGAAAAATTGCAGAGGTGCAAGAGCCGGTTGTGAAAGCCACAATTTTGGCACCAAGTGAGTT
>JACCDW010093145.1_pt1 | contig 13347 bp, 10 predicted proteins | sample 7449781 | NCBI WGS metagenome assembly JACCDW01 (sample SAMN15323449, study PRJNA562643) | freshwater metagenome | isolation source: river surface water | place: USA:Blue River Watershed | collected 2017-08-18 | reverse complement strand
GTGCTCCTGGATCCGGATGTTGTTAATAAATTATCAGATTTCTAATTATTAAAACCCTTAGCTTTGGCACACCTGTCAGGTGTGCCAAAGCTCGAGCCAGCAGTCCCTTCTGACCAAACAAACTAAATCAATCAAACGAATCATACATATACCAAACCACCCTACGAAAACCAAACCAACCAACCAGTCCCTTCTTTTCGCATGAATAACACCCTAAACGAAAACCTTGAATCGATTTTAGCCTTGGAAATTTCCGAGGAGCGCAGAGCCGTACTTCAGCCTTTGATCGAATACATCAAAGCCAAGCGCGAAAAAGAACAACCGATTTTGTTAAACTTTATCTGCACACATAACTCACGCCGCTCGCAATTTTCCCAAATTTGGGCCCAAACAGCCGCGGATTATTTCCAATTAGCCGCTCAATGTTATTCAGGTGGAGTTGAGGTAACAGCTTGCAACGAACGGACGGTTGCTTCCTTAGAACGCATGGGTTTCATCGTTTCGAAACACGGGCATTCCAACCCTATTTATTTCATATTGCATACGGAAGATTCGCGTCCCATTAACGTATTTTCAAAATTATATGATGATGTCATTAACCCGCACCGCAACTTTGCGACGGTGATGACGTGTTCACATGCCGATGAGAATTGTCCGTTTATTCCCGGCGCAGAAGTACGAATTCCGGTTCGTTACGAAGATCCGAAAGCCTTCGATGATACGGATCAAGAAGCAGCAATGTACGATGAGCGTTCGCGCCAAATCGCCAGTGAAATGTTTTACGTTTTCTCCCGCGTCTAGCTAGTATGATCACGAACGACTAGCCAGCGTCCGTCAATTTTCTTAATTAACAAGGTGAAATAGCCACCTATGTCGCCTAGGCTAGGTCTTTTTAAATTCCACCGACCGAGCACCCAAGCCGTTTGGCCAGCCGTTACGTCCACTTCCTGTATGTCAAATGACAAGGTTCCCATTGTCTCGCGATTCGGATAACTCGTCTGATAGCGCTTCAGCGTGGCCGCCCAGCCTTTAGTTACACCAGCCTTACCGATGAACTTCAAGTCCTCGCTTTTGGCATAATATTCCATAAACTCCTCGATTTTACCCTCATTCCATAGTTTCTCCTGCGTACTCAGGACAGACTTGATATCCGAAACATCTTTATTTGTTTGTGCAAAAATGGGGAGCGCCAAAAGGACGAAAGCAATGATTTTCATAGGTCGATATTTTTTTTCAAAGTAAAAAAAATTTGTCGACACATGTCGGATTTTCGTATCAAATCTCCTGTGCCAATTTTTTGTTACCGATTATTGTATCATTTTTGTAAAATAATAAATCTAGACTTACCATGAAGCAATTTTTACTAGCCATTTCGCTAGCATGTACCTCGCTCGCAGCATTCGCGCAAGCCCCCGATGAAAATCGTTTTGTAAAGTCGGTACTCGTAGACAAACTCGACGAACCGATGGAATTTACCTTTTTACCGGACGGACGCATTGTCTTCGTTGAGCGTAAAGGGGAGGTTAAACAATACGATCCCGCGACAGGAATTACTAAATCAATTGGTAAAATTGTTACCAATACGAAATACACCAACCGCGCCGGTCAAGTTCGTGAGGCAGAAGAAGGTGTGATGGGTGTCATTGTTGACCCTAATTTCAAAGAAAATCACTGGTTGTATATCTATTATGCACATCCAAAAGATCCGAAACACGTGTTGGCACGTATGGAATTGAAGGAAGAAGCGTTGTTGATAGACCAACAAAAAATCATTCTTGAAGTGCCTACTCAGCGTGAGGAATGCTGCCACACTGGTGGGGGTATGGTTTTCGATAAAGCCGGAAATCTTTTCTTGACGGTAGGTAATAACACAAGTAATAGCAACTCAGATGGCTATGCGCCCATCGACGAACGTCCGGGTCAAGCGTATTGGGATGACCAACGTGGCGCTTCGAACACGAATGATTTACGTGGAAAAATCTTACGTATTCATCCAGAGAAAGATGGTTCTTATACCATTCCTAAAGGAAATTTATTTGCCCCAGGCACGCCTAAAACGCGTCCTGAAATCTATACGATGGGACACCGTAATCCATGGAGACCAAGTTTAGATTCAAAAACAGGATATTTATATTGGGGTGAAGTAGGCCCAGATGCATCCGTTGACTCGGAAAAGGGTCCACGTGGATACGATGAATTTAATCAAGCCAAAGGACCTGGATATTTCGGTTGGCCTTATTTCATTGGAAATAACCAAGCCTATTCAGATGTAAACTTTGAAACATTAGCAATCGGACCAAAATTCAATCCAGCTGCTCCTGTAAACGATTCACCTAATAATACAGGTTTACGTGAATTGCCACCGGCAACGAAGGCGATGCTTTGGTATCCATACGGATTATCGGAAGAATTCCCATTAATGGGCTCATCAGGACGTTCAGCGACTGGTGGTCCGGTATATCACAAATCTGATTTCCCCAATGCCAAGCGTGCGTTTCCTTCGTATTATGAAGGAAAATGGTTGATCGTTGAGTTCATGCGTGGCTGGATCATGGCCGTAACAATGGATGAAAATGGCAATTATAAATCGATGGAACGCTTTATGCCAAACACTACGTTTGGTTCTGCGATCGATATGGATTTCAGTCCAGAGGGAGATTTATATGTATTGGAGTATGGTTCTGCTTGGTTTAGAGGGAATGAAAATGCGCGTTTGGTGAAGATTGAATACCAAGGAGGTAACCGTAAGCCAGAGGTTGTGGCTTCAGCTGCTAGCAAAGCAGGTGCGGCTCCATTTGCTACTGTGCTTTCTTCGGAAGGAACCAAAGACGCGGATGGCGATAAGTTGACCTACACCTGGACAGTAAAAAAGGCAGGTAAATTAGTGAAGAGCTTATCAGGTGCTTCGCCTAAATTGGCCTTAGCTACTCCAGGAAAATATGCAGTTACCCTGAAAGCTACAGATGCGAAAGGGGCAAGTAATTCAGCTGCATTGGAAATCTTAGTGGGCAATGAGGCTCCGGTCGTGGATATCGACTTTGAAGGAGCCAACAAATCATTCTACTTCGCTGATTCAGCACCGAAGTACAAGGTGAAGGTGACTGATAAGGAAGATGGCGAATTGGAAAAAGGTATCGCACCGGAATCCGTAGCGGCTACCTTGGATTACATTCCTTTCGGATACGATCCCATTGAAATGTCTCAAAGTCACCGCAAGGCTGATTCTGATTTATTTGCATCAGCAGGTTTACGTTTGATTAACAAGAGTGATTGTAAATCATGTCACCAGTTGAACTTGCGTTCGGTAGGACCGAGCTACAATGAGGTGGCGACGAAATACAAAGGCCAAAATGTAATTGACCAATTAGCTGATAAAGTGATTGCCGGTGGAATGGGTGTTTGGGGCGAGCATGCGATGTCGGCACACCCGGCCATTTCCAAAGCAGATGCTAAACAAATGGTGTCTTACATCATGAGCTTAAGCGAGCCAAAAGCTTCGAATAAAATTGCCTTGAAAGGGGAGTTGGCCTTAGCTAAACCTGAAGGACAAAAATCAACGAAAGGGGTATTTGTCGTACGTGCAACGTATTTGGATAAAGGAAATAAGAAAATTGCACCGGTTCAATCCGAGAAGTGGGTATTCTTACGTGCGCCACAATTGGATGTAGAGAAGGCGGATGTAACGAAGGGTATTCTGCAATTGATTACACCAGGTAGGTCAACCAACATGGTGGGTCAAAATCCACATTTAGGTTACAAAGGTTTAGACCTAACGGGTATTTCAACTATCGATATTGCGGCTTCTGCGCAAGCACGTGTGAACGCAGCTGGTGGTGTAATTGAGATTCGCCTGGATTCTCCAACCGGTCCGGTGATTGGAAAAACAAATGCGATTGAGGTTGCGCAAGGAGGAGGATTTGGTGGTCCACCGGCAGCTTCGGCAACGCCTGGAAAAGGGGCTCCACTAGGAACACCGGTAGCTAATGCGGCGCCAGCACCTGCAACACCTGCAGCTCCAGCAGCCCCGGCAGCAGGTGGAGCACCGGCAGCTCCGACTCAACAGGCACCGCGTAGACAAATGTCCACTCCGACCCAAAAGGTTGCCATTCAGCCGACAACGGGTGAGCATGATGTGTATTTTGTTGCGGTAAATCCGAAGGCTGCAGACCAACAAATCGTCGTGCAGATCCAAGGAATTGAAATGAAAAAATAGTTTAATTAAAGTAGTTAGAGGGCTTACTTGTCTTTACGATGAGTAAGCCCTTTTTTTATGCGTTATACCCTTGTTTTTCTGTTGGTTTCTACGAGCCTTTTGGCTCAAAAAAATATAACCACGGCATCGGATGCCACGGCTCCTTTGCATGCTTTGCAGCCGGATTATCCAACGCCCTATGGGGCCGCTAAACCAGAGGAGGTACTCTCGGTCGTAAACCGTGTGTTTTCCTACCTAGAAGTGGCTACGCCCAATCATTTTGTCCATAAAACCACAGGAGCGATATGGTCACCCGGCCAAGCCTTCGAAGATCAAACCGTTTTTTCCAAGGGCGATTTTCGACCAATCTCCTACGAATGGGGAGTTACCTATTCGGGGATGTTGGAGCTCAGCCGAATTACCGGTAGCTCGAAATACAAAGACTACGTTTTCAATCGGCTGAACCTCATTGCCTCAGCGATTCCAGCAGCACAGAAAAATGATGCCAAACATATTTTACACGGTTTAATCCATCCGCGTGCGTTAGATGACATCGGTGCGATGGGCATGGCCGTCGTCAAAGCCAAAAAGGCAGGGTTTTCGACCGACATGTCCTTCGTCACTAAACGTGCATTTGATTTTATCTTGAAAGAAGAACACCGTTTGCCGGACCGAACGCTCGTTCGTGTACGTCCGCTTCATCATACGATGTGGCTAGATGATGTATATATGTCCATTCCAGCGCTCTTGCAATTAGGGGAATATGACGAAGCGGTATTTCAGTTTAATTCCTACCGCAAACGCATGTTTAATCCAAATTTGAATATCTACATGCATGGGTATCTGGTGGATGCCGAGGAGCATCCGGAGTTTCATTGGGCACGCGCGAATGGTTGGGCACTATTGACCAATTGCGAAATGCTTGAGTATCTACCGGCGAATCACCCGGCAAGACCTGAACTTGTCAAGCAATTGAAGAATCATTTGAGAGGCCTCATGTCCTATCAAGATGGCACCGGTTTTTGGCATCAATTGATTGATAAAAATGATTCATATTTAGAGACTTCTGCCACGGCGATTTATACATATGTGATGGCGAAAGGTATTAATATGGGTTGGTTAGATCCCAAAACCTATGGTCCGGCCGCTTTACTAGGTTGGAATGCGGTAGCTACCCGCGTCAATGAAAAAGGTCAGGTTGAGGGGACCTGTGTGGGAACAGGTTTAGCCTGGGATCCGGCCTTCTACTATCACCGACCGATCTCCCCATTTGCGGCGCATGGATACGGTCCGGTGTTATTGGCAGGTTCAGCCATCATGGAATTGGTGAAAACAAAAAATTACCAAATCAACGATTCGGCGGTGCATTTGAAGTAGAAATTTTCAATACCTTTGTGGCGTGAAAAGCGCCGTAGCCCTTATGTTGTTTCTTGCCATGCAGCTTCCTTTGATGAATCAATGGGGTGCTGTGGCCTACTGCCGCGTGAATCAAGATTACATCGCCAAAAATCTTTGCGAGAACCGTGACAAACCCATGTTGGATTGTAATGGTCAATGTTACCTGGCAAAGCAGCTAAAGGCCGCAGAAGAAAAGGAGCAAAAGTCTAATTCAGAGCGTTTGGAAAAAATGCCTGAGGTTGTTTTAGCGTTCCAGTCGATTCAACCAATTTTTAGTTCTTTATTTGTTCAAATTCCAGTAGCAGAAGATCATTTTGCTACGCCTACATTCGTTCTTTCTAACGACCCTAAAGGCTTTTTCCACCCACCTCAAGCTTAATTAATTTGATTTATTTACCTGCATTTTTCAATGTGGGCATTATTCATTTTAATTAAGATTTCATGAAAAATATCCTATTATTCATGGGAATGCTGCTTTCTTTTGTGGCTAATTCCCAACAGATTACCGTGAAGGTATTGAACTCAATTACTAACGAGCCGATTGTAGGCGCATCATTAAAACAAAATTCAAAAGTTATTGCCATCTCGAACGAGCGAGGTGAATTTAAGATTGCAGTTACTTCAGGCGAGTACGAAGTGTCAAGCCTTGGATTCATCGCTAAAAAGGTAACAAATTTTCAGGCTCCAATTTTGTTAGAAGAATCTACACAAAACTTGGAAGCAGTTGTGGTAACGGCTTCCCGTCAAGCAGCTACGCGGGCGGAGACACCGGTAGCTATTCACAAAATTGGATCAGCCTTGATTCAAGATACGCGAGCGATCCAATTAACTGAATTGATCAATAAGGTTCCTGGGGTAGTCATGTTGAATTACAACAACGAACAACATGGGATGGGAATACGCTTCCCTTTTGGCACAAGCGCTTATTTTTTATACTTGGAAGATGGCTTGCCATTACGCCCTTTAGGTGTTTTTAATCACAATGCTTTGATTGAATCCAACATTCTCGGCTTAAATTCCATCGAGATTATTAAGGGGCCAGCGTCTTCACTTTATGGCCCAGAGGCGGTGGGTGGCGCGATTAATTTGATCACCAAAACAGCTCCCGGAATTCCTACCGCTCAAGTTGGATATCAGCTTGACCAGTGGGGCTATGGCCGCGTTCAATTTACGGCTGGCGCCCAATTGGGTAAGAAGTGGTCAATCATGACGGGTGGGTATGTGGCACGCCAGCGTGGAGCTTGGGCTTCGAATTCTGATTTCGATAAGACTTCGGTCAATGTCCGTTTGGATTATCAATTCACGCCAAAAACAAAGTTGTGGGGTTCTTTTGCCTATAACGACTATTTCTCTCAAACGGGGGGAAACATTGATAGTACCGGCTTTTATTCACGGACTTACAGAAGTCCTGCTGACTTTACCTACCGTGCGTCTTTCTCATCTCGTTCCCGTTTGACACTGGAACATCAATGGTCCGAAAAATCCAATTCAAGTCTAACGGCATTTTATCGGGATAATGCTTTAGGTCAAAACCCCTCTTATTTGATTTCATGGGCCCCGCCATCGCTCTCTGCTTCAGGGCAAATTAATGAAAATAGTTTCCAGAGTTTTGGGGTGATGGGCCAACATAATCAGTCGTTTGAATTCTTGAATTCTAAACTTGTAGCAGGTTTTTTATTGGATCGTTCGCCAAATGACTATTGGGCTTATCGAATAAATTTAAATGCCAACTTGAGACCAGATAAACGTTCAGTTGAAAAATTTACGATCAGGGAAGTGTTGCCTACGAGCTTTTTGAGCAATTATTCGGCACTTATTTGGAACAAAGCCGCCTATGCGCAATTTGATTTACACCCTGTGAATAAACTACGTTTGTCCTTCGGTGGGCGCTTTGATCAAATGTCTTTTGATTACACCAATTTCATCGACAAGTCAACAGGGACAAAAAACTATGCTCAGTTTTCACCTAAATTGGGTGTCACCTATGAGGCTAGTTCGAATGTCGGCTTCTACGGTAACTTTTCCAATGGATTTGCGCCGCCTGCTTTATCAGCAGTTTTTCGCCCTAGACCCGCTTCACAAGTTGCGGCAACAGGAGAGAAATTTTATTTAAGTATTGATCCAGCTGTTTTCGCTAATTATGAAGTGGGCGGTTGGGCATCCTTGTTTTCGAATAAACTGTATGTTGATTATACGTTTTACCGTTTGGAAGGAAAGAATGAGTTGTTGGGCATCCGTCAGCCGGATAACACCACCGATTTTCAGTCGGCGGGAAAAACACTTCATGAGGGGATTGAGTATCAAATCACGTACCGACCAAATGAGGCTTGGAACTTCCGTTTTGGCGGAACAAATGCCAAACATACGTTTGTGGATTTTGTGTTAAGTACGCGTGCGGCAGATGCACTTAAAAATGTGAACGGAAAAGAGATGCCCCAGGCACCTAATTTCATTGCAAATTCAGAGGTGACGTATAAATATAAAGGAGCTCGCATCGCATTGGAATGGCAAAGGATTGGTCCTTGGTTTGAGAATCAAGTGAACACACGACGCTATGAGGGGGCATCCGTTTTAAATTTACGGACGGGGTATACCTATAAAGCCTATCAAATCTTTGCCAATGTCCTAAATCTGGCAGATGCATTATATGCATCCGCGGCTACCCGTGGAAATAATGCAACCGACAGAGCGACGTATACGCCTGCGCCACCTCGTACGTTTGTTTTAGGGCTTCAAATCGATGTATTCCAACTATTCAAAAAATGAAAAAACTAATCCTTTTGCTCGTTTTCTTTGCGCAGGTTTCTTTCGCGCAAACAGTGTCTAACCCAGCTAATCAGGCGTTAGACCCCTCTTTTGCATTGAAATCTAACGGCGATGTCGTATTATCTTGGGTAGAGAAATCAGCCGATGGTGTTTTGTTTTTTCGTCGCGTTAATCAGGGGCCTGCCGAGCAGGTCCCAATTGACAAAAAAGCCTCTACGCATGCGGAGGGAATGCCTAAGTTGGCTTACAAAGCAGACGGCACCTGTATCCTTTTGTATGAAATGAACCGACCTACAGCAGCGTCTCGTTTTAATGGCGATTTGTTGTATGCGATGGAGGTGAATGGTGTTTGGCAAAAACCTCAATACATCCACAAAGACACCGCGGCAGGTTTGAGTCATTCGTTTGGAAAGATTATTTCGTTGCCCAATGGCGAGGTTGGAGCTTATTGGTTAGATGTGAAAATTGGTCCTAAAGGTCGGACGCTTGTTACCGCCTCTACTTCACCTGGTGCTGGGTTTGGCGATATGAAAATACTGGATAAACAAACGTGTGAATGTTGCCGCATCGATGCCTTAGCTGACGTGAAAGGGAATGTGGATGTGATTTACCGGGATTTGAATGACAAGGGGGAGCGTGATATGGGTTATGTGCACTCTTCGGATTTTGGTAAGACGTATACGGAATCGGTGCCATTATATGAGGATCATTGGAAAGTAAATGCATGTCCGCACGCGGGACCATCTTTGGTACGTGGCGTGCTGGGCTTAGAGGCTGCTTGGTATACAGGTGCCGAAGGGTCTTCAGGTGTAAAATGGGCGTATCAGGCCAATAAAAAGATGATATTGCATTTGGTCGGAGATAAAATTAGAATGCCCCAATTAGCCTCAAATCCGAAAGGAGAGACGGCCTTAGTGTATGCTGAAATTAAGCAGGAGGGTGAGCGTTATTATAAACAGATTGGGTTAATCGTTAAAGATGTCAAAGGGAATTTGAAGAAATCAGTTGTTTCCGATTCGGCTTATGATTGTGCCTATCCAGTAATTACTTGGAATGGGAAATCTTGGGTGATTGCCTATGAGGCTGTGAAAGATACACAGCAAGTCATTCAGGTTGTTGCCAGATAAGCATGAGTAAAATTTTTCTTAGATTGGCTTTAATCTAATATGAATACTATGCAGCAAACATTTGATTTAAGCGGAAAGGTCGCCCTGGTAACAGGATGTAAAAAAGGAATCGGGATGGCGATGGCCATTGGGTTAGCGGAGGCGGGTGCGGATATCATCGGTGTTTCTGCTTCTTTGGAATTACAAGGTTCTGAAATTGAAAAAGCGGTTACTTCATTGGGCCGAAAGTTTAAGGCGTATCAAGCTGATTTTTCCGACCGCGAATCGTTGTATGAATTCATCAAAGCTGTGTTACGTGATTATCCACGGATTGATATTTTAGTCAATAATGCAGGAACAATTTTACGCGATCCGGCCGCAGAGCATTCCGACGAATATTGGGATGAAGTGATGGAAGTTAACCTTTCGTCTCAGTTTATATTAAGTCGGGAAATCGGTCGGACCATGATAGCTCATGGCGCCGGAAAAATAATTTTCACGGCCTCACTATTGAGTTTTCAGGGCGGAATCAATGTTCCAGGCTATGCGGCCAGTAAAGGCGGGGTTGCTCGTTTAACGATGGCTTTGGCCAATGAATGGGCGAGCAAAGGCATTAATGTAAATGCCATTGCACCTGGTTATATATCCACCGACAATACCACAGCTTTACGGGAAGATAAGGAGCGAAGTGCTTCGATTTTAGGTCGCATTCCAGCGGGTCGCTGGGGTGAACCCAATGACTTCAAGGGGCCTGTGGTTTTCTTAGCTTCTGAGGCTTCTAATTATGTGCACGGGACGATTCTGACGGTTGACGGGGGGTGGATGGGACGATAGAAGTGAGAACTAAGAGTTAAGAATTAAGAACTAAGAATTAAGAATTTAAATATTTGACTGATGACTAGCGACTGACGACTAGCGACTTTAACCTAAACCTATGAAAAACCTATTCACCCTAGCCCTATTGTTGCCTCTATCTGTTTTTGCACAAAAAATCGATGTCAACAAACAATTCAAATTAGCCGAGCAGCAATACAAATTAATGTTGGCAGCACAGCCAGACACATCCGTGACCGTGCATTCAGCAAATCACGATGGTACCTACCGAAATATGCCGTCCAAATGGTGGTGCTCTGGATTTTTCCCAGGTGGTTTGTGGCAATTGTACGAGCGTTCAAAAGATCCGCAATGGGAGAAAGCAGCGCGCTTGTGGACAGCTGCTGTGAAGAAAGAACAATACAATACAGGTACACATGATTTAGGTTTCATGATGTTTGATTCGTTTGGAAACGGGTTGCGTTTGACAAAAGATCCAGATTACAAAAAGGTGTTGATTCAATCTGCGAAGTCTTTGGCAACGCGTTTTGACCCCAATATCGGATTGATTAAGTCGTGGAATGGCTTCAAAGGAGGCTACAAGTATCCTGTGATCATCGATAACATGATGAATTTGGATTTATTGTTTTGGGCTTCTAACGAGACTGGAGATCCACGTTTTCGTCAGATTGCCTTGACGCATGCCGACAATACCATGAAGCATCATTTTCGTCCCGACAATTCCAGTTATCATGTGATTTGTTACGATGTAGATGGTAAGGTATTGGCCAAAAAACAACACCAAGGATACCAAGATGAGTCTTGTTGGACCCGTGGTCACGCCTGGGCGATGTACGGTTATGTGGAAATGTATCGGAATACAAAGGACAAAAAATACTTGGACTTCGCGCAAAAGATCTCGGATTACTACTTGAATCACCCGAATTTACCTGCTGATAAAATTCCATATTGGGACTTCTATGCACCCAATATTCCGAACGAAGAGCGCGATGCTTCAGCAGGTGCGATTGCCGCTTCAGCATTGCTTGAATTGAGTACCTATTCAGGTCAAAAAGGTAAGCGTTACTATGCGGATGCGGTAAAGATGCTGGAGTCATTATCAAGTCCTGCCTATCGCGCGGCATTAGGTGAGAATAACAACTTCTTGATAAAACATTGTGTAGGCGCTAAATCCTTGAATTCGGAGATCGATGTGCCGCTAATTTACGCGGATTACTACTATTTAGAGGGATTGTTACGTTACGAGAATTATACTAAAAAATAGTTTTCCCCGTTGAGCTTTGGCAAACCATCCAGGTTTGCCAAAGCTAAGTAAAAGCCTTAGAAACAGGAGGGAAATGGCTTGCCAAAGCAGCGCATAATGCGTACATTTGTGGCTTCATTTTTATTAAGCCCCATGTCAGTTAAAAAAATCCAATCTGCCCTCATTTCAGTTTATTACAAAGACGGCCTCGCGCCGATTATCCAAGAACTTCACAAGAACGGAGTAACCCTTTATTCCACCGGTGGAACCCAATCATTTATTGAAGATTTAGGTATACCTGTGATTGCTGTTGAAGATTTAACAGGCTATCCTTCCATCTTTGGCGGCCGTGTGAAAACCTTACACCCGAAGGTATTTGGTGGAATTTTACACCGTCGGGATTTGCAGGAAGATGTGGATGTTGCCAAGCAATATGACATTCCTGCGTTGGACTTAGTGATGGTTGACTTGTATCCGTTTGAAGAAACGGTGGCATCAGGTGCTTCAGATGAAGATATTATTGAGAAAATAGACATAGGCGGTATCTCCCTCATTCGTGGAGGAGCCAAAAATTTCAACGATGTGTTAATCGTTTCCTCACGTGATCAATATGCGGAGGTGTCTGCGATTTTCGCGGCACATGGTTCGACTTCGACCACCTTGGCGGAACGTAGAAGCTTTGCTCAAAAAGCGTTTGCCGTTTCATCGCATTATGATGGAGCGATTCAGCGCTATTTTGCTGGGGAATCGGCGGATTTGGCGAACTATACGAGCTTGCCAGCGAATGGGTTGAGGTATGGGGAGAATCCACACCAACAAGGAACATTCTACGGAGATTTATCATCCTTGTTTGACAAACTTCACGGTAAAGAATTATCCTACAACAACTTAGTGGACGTAGATGCGTGCATTACGTTATTGGATGAATTTAATGAGACAGCCTTTGTCATCATCAAGCACATGAATGCGTGCGGTGTGGCAACAGGCCAAACAGTGAAAGAAGCTTACGATAAGGCTTTGTCTTGCGATCCAGTTTCTGCTTTTGGTGGCGTATTGGCAACGAATAACGAAGTGGATAAAGCAGCGGCAGAATCCATCAATCCATTATTCTGTGAAATCTTAATTGCTCCTTCATTTACAGCAGAGGCCTTGGAGATATTGCAAACCAAAAAGAATCGTATTTTATTGAAGCGCAATGCGGTTGAATTCCCTAAGAAAATGTTCAAGACCCTGTTGAATGGGGTTTTGGAACAAGATAAAGATTTAGTGACGGAAGGGGTGTCTGACTTCAAAACAGTGACAAAACGTCTTCCTACAGACGAGCAGAAGCGGGCATTGGCATTTGCATTGAAGATTTGTAAGCACACGAAATCGAATACGATTGTGTTAGCAAACGATGGTCAGTTATTAGCATCAGGCGTAGGTCAAACATCGCGCGTCGATGCCTTGAAACAAGCGATTGAAAAAGCGAAAGAATTTGGCTTTGATTTGAACGGTGCGGTGATGGCATCTGATGCATTTTTCCCATTCCCTGATTGTGTAGAAATTGCCGGAAACGCAGGAATTGTTGCGGTAACACAGCCAGGAGGTTCGATTAAAGATCAAGATTCCATTGCGTATTGCGATGCGAACAACATGGCCATGGTGATGACAGGAATTCGTCACTTCAAGCATTAGGATTTTTCAGTTAAAAATTTTATTTTTAAGGCTAAGAACAAACAAGAAATCACGAGTGAAGCAATGAGCTCGTTCAACACATTTAAATTACATTATGTCAGAAGCACAAGATACATCAGCTCAAGATCGGG
>JACCDW010748850.1_pt1 | contig 13349 bp, 15 predicted proteins | sample 7449781 | NCBI WGS metagenome assembly JACCDW01 (sample SAMN15323449, study PRJNA562643) | freshwater metagenome | isolation source: river surface water | place: USA:Blue River Watershed | collected 2017-08-18 | reverse complement strand
CTGCGCCATCTATTAACTCCACTTGGTGGGCAGTTCGCGGGGAGGGTGCCTTTCATAATGGACGAAAGATTGCCTGCAATGACCCCGTTCCATTTAACCGAGCGCTTTTGGGAACTGGCTTTCAATACGACACCGCACACCGCACCCCTCAGATTGAGTATCTATCCCGCGCCCTGCCTCAGATCCGAGATGTCAGACGCAATGGAGCGGCAGCCGTAGACCTTGTCCATGTGGCGATGGGGCACTCGATGGCTATTACGAGCATGGACTTAAGGAGTGGGATTGGGCTGCAGCAGGGCTGATTGCCAAGGAGGCGGGAGCTCGCTTTGGGATATACGGCCAGGCTCCCTATGAGATGACCCTGGCAGCTGGCCCCTCTCTCTATCCTGAGCTTGAGGCCTTCTTAGGGCTATAGGGCCGATTTTCACCACAGGGCTCACCTGTGGCAAGATACGCAGTCTGCACGGCACTTCCGTGCCCGCTAGAAATAAAGGATTCCGAACATGAACATTCTCGATGTCGTAGATGCAGCTTCCCTTCGCAAGGACATTCCACAGTTCCGCGCAGGTGATGAGCTCAAGATCCATGTTCGCGTTATCGAAGGTAACAAGTCACGCCTTCAGGTCTTCCAGGGTGTCGTAATCCGTCGCCAGGGTGATGGAGTCCGTGAGACTTTCACAATTCGCAAGGTTTCATACGGAGTCGGCGTTGAGCGTACATTCCCAGTACACACACCAGTGATTGAAAAGATTGAACTCATCCAGAAGGGTGATGTTCGTCGTGCAAAGCTTTACTACCTCCGCGACCTCCGCGGTAAGGCTGCAAAGATCCGCGAAAAGCGTGATGGCGTTGTGGGTTATGGCGATGGAATCCTTTCAACTCCAGAACCAGTTGCAGTAGTTGAAGAGGCACCAGTTGTTGTCGATGCTCCAGAAGCTGTAGTTGAAACTCCAGTTGCAGAGGCAGTAGTTGAGGCACCAGTTGCTGATGCAACTCCTGCAGCTGACTCTTCAGCTGAGTAAAAATTTCTAAGTACCTGCCTCGTAAGGGATCGTTCTTCCGCGAGTTCCCTGTACTTGTCGTAGTTGCGCTCGCTGTCTCACTTGTAATTAAACTCTTCCTTGTTCAATTTTTCTACATTCCATCTGGTTCCATGCAAAACACACTCCAGATTAAAGATCGTGTAGCAGTAAATAAGCTTCCATTTATCTCCCAATCAATCGATCGTGGAGATGTTGTGGTCTTCCGAGATCCTGCCAATTGGCTTCCAGAGCCGATGCCTGAGACAGGCAATCGGATCCTTTTGAAAGCTAAAGAAGTTCTTGTGACTGTAGGAGTGCTTCCCAATCCAGCAAAGCAGTACTTGGTGAAGCGCGTTATTGGTGTGGCAGGTGACAATGTGATCTGTTGCGATAAGAGCGGCGCTCTCACAGTTAATGGCCAAGTAACTTCTGAGCCATATATCTTTGCAGGCAATAAGCCGAGTGAGATGACTTTTAACATCACTGTTCCTCAAGGCAAGATTTGGGTCATGGGAGATCACCGAGGAGCATCTGCCGACTCTCGCTATCACCAGGACGACATCAATAATGGATTTGTTCCACTATCAAAGGTGACAGGTCAGGTCTTTGGAATTATCTGGCCGCTTGAGCACTTTGGTCTGGTCTCATCGCAAAATCCCATTTCTAATGGCTAACAACTCTTCACCTAAGCGCATCGAAGAGATGCTCCGAGATGCTGGAATCTCACCAGTTGCGGGAGTAGATGAGGCAGGTCGTGGTCCTTGTGCTGGACCATTAGTTGTTGCAGCAGTAATCCTCGATGATCCTTTTGCAGATATCTGGAGTGAGATTCGAGATTCAAAAGAGATTTCGGAGAAGAAACGCGAAGTTCTCTTTGATCTTGTTAGCGAGAATGCGGCAGCGGTGAGTGTGATTGAGATTAGTCCTGAAGAAATTGATGAGCGTGGAGTTCATGCTGCAAATCTGGATGGAATGCGCCGAGCCGTCAATGCCTTATCAATTACACCTGGCTATGTCTTAACCGATGGTTATGCGATCGAAGGATTAGTTCTTCCGAATATCGCTGTTTGGAAAGGCGATCAGGTTGTTACAGCTATCAGTGCAGCTTCAATTATTGCCAAGGTCACAAGAGATCGAATTATGCGTGAGATGGAGATTCAATACCCAGGCTATGGATTTGCTGGCCATAAGGGCTATATCACCGCATTCCACACAGCAGCTCTTCTAGAGAAGGGCGTGACACCTATTCATCGTAAATCCTTCTCCAATATTGCAGCACTTATGTAGTCAATCACCACGAAAGTAATTTCTACCTACGAAAGATCTTAGGTGTGAGTTACTCGTGAAGATGGCGCTACTTTAAAGAGAATATCTCAACCTACCCTCGGCTCAAATGAGTAGAAAGTAGGAATTGAGAAGATGAAAGCAAAGACAATCGCAGTGATAGTTCCTCTGACAATCGCCATGGGGGTTATATCTTCTCCAGGTGCCTCTGCTATGTATGCAGTTCCTTCTAGCGAAGATGGGAAAGTTATTTCAAGCCACAGCTCACCTATACAAAATTTCTATAACAACCCAATCGTGGAGAAGGTAGCAGTGGCAATCGCGAATAAAGCCACCATGACTCCGACTGCGGGAATGGCTGTGACTCAAACAATCACAACTAATGGAGGGCTTAGCCAGACAATTCTTGGAGTAACGGCGGTTGCAAAGAGTTATGCTCCCTATATTGCAGCAGCCCTGAGCGGCTTGCTTTCCTTCGGAGCAAATGGCTGAAATGATGAGAACTATGTCTAGAGTGAAGGATTTCTTTAAATCTCTCGGTCGATGGATCCTTTGGTTCTTTGACGGAATCATTTAAGGATTCATGATTTCCCATATTGTGAGGTTTGCTTGAGGTTGATGTGAGTCCATCTACCTATCTTTCGGGAAATCAATCGATTGGAGCTCACATGTCACTCTCACCTATTCGCCGAATCGCCTATTCACTCATCATGGCAATATCCTTTGGAATTCTCGGTTCACAGGGCGCCTCTGCTGTCTTTGGCCTTCCTGTACATGATGGTCCAGGAATTTCTCAACCCAGCGGAGGGCTCAATGATTTTCTTAGCCAACCAAAGATGGAGAAGGTAGTCGATAGCGTCGTTGATGCCTTCACATTGGTAAATAACGCTCGACAAGGAGCATCCATGATCTCCTTCTACACAGGAGGGGGATTCCTGTCTTTTCGAAATAAGTAATTCTCTCTGTGGATGAGTCGGAGAGCTCACTTGCTCATTTGGCTAGCGTCACCTCTTTAAAAGGATGTGGTGATGGATATAAGACAGATGCGAATGGCGATAGCGGCACATTTCGAAGCAGGAAGTGTGAAGCTCGCGCAAGCTCTTCAGGAAAGGGGAGTCGAAGAGATTTTCAATGGGATCCCAGAAGAAGTTCTTCCCAATTTCCATGAGATTCAAGAGAAGATTGCGGCCAATGAAATTTCAACTCTCACTCCAGAAGATTCAGATTGGCCATCCCAACTCAATGATTTATCTGCCCCTCCCGTTCTTCTCTTCGTGAGGGGCGATAGATCACTTTTTTCACAGAGATCCCTAGCAATTGTTGGAACGCGTAACCCGACCGCTTATGGTGTGAAGATGGCATCTGAATTTGCTACTGGATTTGTCGATAGGAAATGGGCCATTGTTAGTGGTGGTGCATATGGAATTGACTCTGCAGCCCATAAGGGAGCACTCATTGCAGAGGGGGTGACTATCGCTGTGACAGCTGCAGGATTGGACTTCCCATATCCTGCGGGAAATCAGAGGCTCTTTGATGAGATTGTTGAATCTGGGGTCTTGATCAGTGAATATCTTCCCGGAGTTACCGCCCGTCCACACCGTTTTCTGGTTCGAAATCGGTTAATCGCCGCTCTCTCGAAAGGAACCTTGGTGGTGGAGGCAGCCTTTAGGAGTGGATCTCTTCGCACCGCTCGAGAGGCAGCGGAGTTGATGCGCCCTGTGATGGCTATTCCAGGATTAATTACTTCTCCTACATCAGATGGATGTCATCGATTAATTGGAGAACGCAGGGCTGAATTGGTGACATCTGTGGCAGATGCTCATGAATTGATGAGCTCTCTGGTGTGAGGCCAGGGTAAGTGATGAGAGAATAGGGGTATGAGTGATTTCCGTTCGGGCTTTGTTGCCATTGTTGGCCGCCCCAACACAGGAAAATCAACCTTGATCAATGCACTTGTGGGAAGCAAAATTGCAATCACATCACATCATCCCAACACTACTCGTCATGCTATTCGCGGCATTATTAATAATGAGAACTTTCAAGCTGTTCTAGTTGATACACCTGGCGTCCACAAGCCCCGCACGCTCCTTGGCCATCGTCTCAACGCTGTGGTGAACGAGAGCATGGATTCGGTGGACATCATCATGATGTGTCTGCCTGCCAATGAAGCAACTGGCGCTGGTGATCAATTTATCGCTGCAGAGATTGCAAAGCATCCGCGAGCAAAGAAGTTTGCTCTCGTCACAAAGACGGATACAGTCAATAAGAAATCTCTTGCAGATAGATTGATGACAATTAGCGATCTTGCAGATGGTTTTACTTGGGATGAGATTATTCCAGTTTCAGCCGTTATTCACGATCAGATTGAGTTATTGGATTCCATCATTGGAGCCAATCTTCCTGTTGGGCCAGCCTTCTATCCAGTGGATCAAAAGAGTGATCAAGGCAGAGAGCAGCTCATCTGTGAACTCATTCGTGAAGCTGCAATGCGTGATGCTCTCCAGGAACTTCCTCACTCAATCATGGTGACTATCGATGAGATGTCAGAGCGTGAACCTAATGGAACTCGTCCATTCTTTGATATCCATGCAACTATTCATGTGGAGAGAGATTCTCAAACGGGAATTATCTTGGGACATCAAGGTCAGCGCTTAAAAGATATCGGTATGCGAGCACGCAAAGATATTGAGCGTGAACTTGGAGCTCGAATCTTTCTTGGATTGCATGTGAAAGTCTCAAAGGAATGGCAGAGAGATCCAAAACTTCTTGAGCGCCTAGGTTTCACAGAGCGCAAGTAATTAAGCCGAAACAACTCCTGTTGCAAGAGCAATAAGGAGAGCGAAGCCGAGAACGATGCGATAAATCACAAACGGTGTGAATGACTTTGTGGAGATGTATCGCATCAACCACGCAATCACTGCATAGCCAACAAGGAATGCAGTGACGGTTGCAGCAATAGTCTCTGTCATCGAAAAGACTGCGATTCCAGGATCATCAATGGCCTGCTTGGCTTCATAGAAGCCACTTCCAAATACAGCTGGCATTGCAAGTAGGAAAGAGTATCTCAGCGCCGATTCACGCCGATAGCCAAGGATTCTTCCCATTGCGATAGTGGCTCCAGATCGTGACACACCTGGAATCAAGGCAAGTGCTTGCGCTAATCCATAGAGGATTCCATGTCCTGGTGTGAGTTGATCCAATGTGCGCTCATTGCGACCCATATAGTCAAGAAATCCAAGTAAGAAGCCGAAGATGATCAGCGTGCTGGCGATAATCCAGAGAGATCTAAATGTGGTGGTGATGTATTCCTGGCCAAGATAGCCCAAGATAACTATTGGCAATGTGCCTACGCCGATGAGCCAAGCAAGCCGTGCATCGCTTCTCTCATGATGTGTCAGATGAGACTTTGGCTTTAGGGATTTAAACCACGCCTTAATAATTGATGAGATATCTCGGCGGAAGTAGAGGAGAACAGCTAGTTCTGTACCGATTTGTGTAATGGCTGTAAATGCCGCTCCAGGATCTTTTGCAGTAGAGAGGAACTCACCGACAATGCGTAGATGTGCACTAGATGATATCGGGAGAAATTCGGTTAAACCTTGAACGATTCCCAGAAAGATTGCGCTAAGCATTTGTTTTTGTCTCACTCTTTCTACTTGCAAAGTAGGAGCCAATTAGAACCAGAGGCAACCCCAGGATAATTCCAATTGTAAGTGGCTCATCAAGAATTATTACGCCCAACACAACAGCACATGCAGTGTTGAGATAGGTAACAAGAGACCCGCGAGCAACTCCAATAATTGCTGTTAGGGTGAAGAAGATGGCAAATGCTAAACCAGTAGAGAGAATTCCAAGTCCTAAAACTGCCTGAATGGCAGATGATGAAATCTCATGCTCTGGCCATTGTGCAATTGTGAATGGAAGGTAGAAGAGAGCGGTGATTGCCATGGCAACTGCATTAATGGCAACACCTGAAACGCCAGGTAAGCCTTCTTGCACAAACATCACTGCGTAGGAATATCCAATTGAGGCAAGCAGAACCATTCCGATAGATAGTGGATCAGCACTTCCCTTGATGCTTTCAATTCCGACCACTGCAACCAGTCCAATGAATCCGATTACCAAGCCGAATAGTCGCTTGTGATGCCAAACTGTCTTGTCGCCTTTCATAGAGGCAAAGATTGTTGCCCAGATAGGAACTGATGCGACAAGAAGTCCAGCAAGTCCTGATGAAATCTTTTGCTCTGCAGTTCCAATCAGAATCCAAGGTCCAATCATTTCAAGAAGTGCATAAGGAGCGACATATTTAATGCCTCGTAGTGCTGCACCTAAAGATCCTTGCTTAATAGACCATGGAATCAAGATAGCTGCACCGATTGCAGTGCGAAGGCAGACGACAATCGCAGGAGTGAAGCCGTTGTCCGGATCTACTGCCACCTTGATAAACAGGTATGGAATTCCCCAAAGAAGGCCAGTTAGCAAGAAAAGAGCCCACCCACGACGCGACATTAAATCTCCTGAATCTAAAGAGTTATCGCGTTGCGATGACTGATTGATAGAGCGAAAGTGTAGTTGCTGCAACCGCATCCCAACCGAATTCTGAAATGGCGCGTTCGCGTCCTGCTTTCCCATAGCGGGTGAGAAGTTCAGGCTGACTCATCAATCGAGAGATAGCATCCGTGATCGATCTTTCAAATGCGGGAATGTCATTTTCCGTGTAATCAACGAGCTCGCCTGTCTTTTCATGGCTGACAACTTCAGGTATTCCACCGACTCGAGAAGCAAGTACGGCAGTTTCACATCCCATGGCTTCTAAGTTAACAATTCCAAGCGGCTCATAGATAGATGGGCATAGGAAGAGATCTGCATGAGTGAGAGCTGCGGTGAGTTTGTCGTGGGGGAGCATCTCCTTTATCCACCAGACATTGGTGCGGTTCTTCTGTAATTCTGCGATGAGATCTGCTACTTCTGCGCCAATGCCAGCTTCATCAGGGCTACCTGCCGCAAGAACTATCCCGTACTCAGATGGAACATCTCTCCATGCACGTAATAAATGTGCAAGTCCCTTCTGCCTTGTAATGCGCCCAACAAACATTGCATATCTTCCTGTGATGCCAAATTCATCCAGGACGCTTCGATCATAATTTGGAGCAAACCTTGTGGTGTCAACGCCATTGCGGATGGTGACAACCTTGGCTGGATCTACCGAAGGATAAGCTCGCAAAACATCTGCTCTCATTCCATCACTCACGGCAATAATTGCAGCAGCAGCCTCATATGCAGTCTTTTCTGCCCAAGAAGAGATTTGATATCCACCACCGAGTTGTTCAGCTTTCCACGGGCGAAGAGGTTCAAGTGAATGGGCGCTGACAATATGAGGGGTTCCGTAGAGAAGGGAGGCGGTGTGTCCTGCCATATTGGCATACCAAGTGTGGGAGTGAATTACATCTACGGAGTTGAGTTGCTGAGCGATCGCTAGATCAGTGGCGATTGCTTGAAGAGCAGGGTTGGCATCTGCAAAATCGGATGGAGTGTCATAGCCGAAGGCGCCATCACTTCTGGCTCCACCAAAGCAATGCACATCGACTTCGACTCCCTTGAGAGCGCGAAGAGCCTGCGTCAATTGAACGACATGGACTCCAGCTCCACCATAAACGGCTGGTGGCCACTCTTTAGTCACGATTGCGATTCGAGTCGATGTCATGGAGAAAGAGTAGTCGTGGCTATGGCTTCTTTGAAGGCACTTCTGTAACCTTTCTCCATGGCTCGCTTTGAAACACCTCTTGGAATAGTCCTCGCAGGAGGCGAAGGCAAGCGACTGATGCCATTAACAGCCGATCGAGCAAAGCCTGCAGTTCCATTTGGCGGCTCATATCGCCTCATTGATTTTGTACTCTCAAATTTAGTCAATGGTGGAATGCGAAAGATTGCAGTTCTCACTCAATATAAATCGCACTCACTCGACCGTCACATCACCACTACATGGCGTATGTCCACACTCCTTGAAAATTACATCACGCCAGTTCCTGCACAGCAGCGCCTTGGCCCTCGTTGGTATACAGGTTCTGCTGATGCAATTTTGCAGAACTTCAATTTAATTCAGGATGAAAATCCAAAGCATGTAGTTGTCTTTGGTGCAGACCACGTTTATCGCATGGATCCAAGCCAGATGTATGAACAACATCTGAGCACTGGAGCTGGCGTCACAATTGCAGCTATCCGCATGCCCCGATCTGAAGCTCATGAATTTGGCGTGATTGAGTTGGCTGAAGATGGCATCACAATTAAGCAATTCCACGAAAAACCTGCCAACCCTCCTGCGATGCCAGGGCATCCTGATTTGGCGCTTGTCTCCATGGGTAACTACATTTTTAAGAGAGATGTGATGGAGGAAGCGCTCATCCTCGATTCAGAAGATCTTGAATCTCGCCATGACATTGGTGGAAACATCATTCCAATGCTGACAGCAGCAGGTGTTGCCAAGGTTTATGACTTCGAACATAACATCGTTCCAGGTGCTACAGAGCGCGATAAGGGATATTGGCGCGATGTGGGTTCAATTGATGCCTACTACGACGCGCACATGGATCTTGTCTCTATTCATCCAATCTTTAATCTCTACAACCGTGAATGGCCGCTGCTGACTAACCCACCATCACTACCACCCGCAAAGTTTTCTGAGAATGGAATTGCACAAGACTCTATCGTTGGTGCAGGTTCGATTATTGCTGGGGGCCATGTCAGTCGCACAGTTGCTTCTTATGATGTTCATGTTGGCACTGGAGCATTTATTGATAGCTCAGTTCTTATGCCAAGTGTGAAGATTGGTGATCGCGCAGTTATCCGTAAAGCGATAATTGATAAAGGTGTGATTGTTGAGCCTGGCGCACAGATTGGTGTTGATTTGGAGAGAGACCGTCAGCGCTTTACTGTGACCGATTCAGGCATCGTGGTTGTCGGTAAAGGTATTCGAGTTACCCCTTAAATTTCTTCAGTTCGTCTGCAACAAAATCAATTGCTTCCTTGGCCATCGGAGTTACCGCCATATTGGTAAAGAATCCATGGTTCATGCCGTTGTATTGTTTATAAATCACAGGAACTTTCTCTTCATGCAGAAGTGCAGCATATTGCTCCCCATCAGATAAGAGAGGGTCATACTCTGCAGTGATGATGATTGCAGGTGCCAACTCGCCAAAGTAATGAGCTTTCATAGGAACTGCATATGGGTTGGTGTAATCGATCTCGCTCTGCAGATATTGTTGCCAGAACCATTTCATAGCACGAGCTGTAAGTCCGAAACCTTCACCTTTCTTCTCATATGAATCAGTAGTGAAATCAACGCCATTGCATGGATAGATGAGGAGTTGAATTGCAACAGGAACTTTGTTATCTCGAGCTTTGAGTGCTACCGCGCTAGCTAGAGTTCCTCCAGCGCTATCTCCTGAAACTCCGATAAATTCAGGATCGATGTTGAGTTTAGTGGCATGGTTTCTCACCCATAAGAATGTTGCATAACAATCATCAAAAGGAATAGGGAAGGGATGCTCTGGAGCCTTCTGATAATTAACACTTACTATTGTGAAACCTGATTGATTGGCAAGGCGCGTAAGTGATGCGTCATAGATATCAAGAAAATTCAGAACAAATCCGCCACCATGGAAATAGACAAGAGCAGGAGCTGAGGGATTATCAGTGGGGCGATAGATGCGAATCGGAAGATCTGCTGTGGGGCCAGGAATAAATCGATTCTCAACTTGATAGATATCTTCTACAGGACCAGATGTTGAGATGCGCCCTTGTGCGTTGGCTCTAATTTGGGCCAATGGAGCCTCCCAAACGGCGGGAACGCCGCGGGCTGCTTCGGCTTCTAGAAAAGCTTTGATTTCAGGGGCGAGGCTCATGTTCACAGTAAATCAGAGGCGTTGTAGACTTCGGTAGTCAATGATGACGATTAGGGCCACTTTTATCGGCCCCCACTCACATAATAATTTTGGAGTTAGAGATGCGTTTTGGTGTTCTTACAGGTGGCGGAGATTGTCCAGGCCTTAACGGAGTTATCCGTGGTGTAGTCACAAAGGGAATCAAGGAATACGGCTACGAGTTCGTTGGTTTCCGTGATGGCTGGAAGGGTCCTCTTGAGGGTCTGACCATGCCTTTGGACCTTGCCACTGTGAAGCCAATCCTTGATAAGGGTGGAACTATTCTCGGCTCATCACGCACCAACCCATTTAAGATCGAAGGCGGCGTTGAGCGCATCAAGGCAAACCTTGAAGCTCATGGCGTAGATGCGCTGATCGCTATCGGAGGCGAAGACACTCTCGGCGTTGCCACAAAGCTCCATGCTCTTGGTGTGAAGGTGATTGGCGTTCCAAAGACAATCGATAACGACCTTAACAACACAGATTTCACTTTCGGTTTTGATACTTCAGTCAATATTGCTATGGAGGCAATCGATCGCCTTCACACAACAGCTGAGTCACACCACCGCCCACTCATCGTTGAGGTAATGGGACGCCATGCTGGTTGGATTGCTCTCCACTCAGGAATTGCAGGAGATGCTGCATGCATTCTCATTCCTGAAGTGAAGTTCTCAGTGGATAAGGTCTGTGAGTATGTGAAGTCACGCTTTGCGTCAGGCACAGCTCCAATCATCGTCATCGCTGAAGGTGCAATTCCTCAAGATGGAGACATGATTGTTAAGGATCAAGAACTCGACGCATTTGGCCATGTGAAGCTTTCTGGAATTGGCGATTGGCTTGCTAAGGAGATTGAGGCAAAGACAGGATATGAAACTCGCTGCACAGTCCTAGGACACATCCAGCGTGGTGGATCACCGACAGCATTTGACCGAGTCTTATCTTCACGATTTGGACTTGAGGCAATCACAGCAGCTCACCAGGGCGACTGGGGAACAATGATGGCTCTTCACGGAACCACAATTGCCCATGTCCCATTGGCATCTGCAACTGATGTCTTGAAGACAGTTCCATTCGAGCGCTACGAAGAGATCACAGCATTCTTCGGCTAATCGCCTGAATTAATTGCCCTCCATCCGACCCCTTCGAGACTTTAGGCTAATCACATGACCTCTTTGGATACTCTCTTTAATCCTGATGCAGTTGCGGCCCAACAACCCAACTGGCCAGGCGGTCCAACAGGTCAACCGTTAGCTGCAGCTGTGGCAGAGTTGAAATCTCTGCCACCACTGGTCTTTGCGGGTGAGTGCGATCAACTCAAAGAGCGCATTGCAGATGCTGCCGCAGGCAAAGCTTTCTGGTTGCAAGGTGGAGATTGTGCTGAAACATTTGGCTCAGCTACTGCAGATTCAATCCGCAATCGCATCAAGACTATTCTTCAGATGGCAGCGGTACTGCAGTATCAATCATCTCTTCCAGTGGTCAAAGTGGGACGCATGGCGGGACAATTTGCAAAGCCACGCTCTAATGACACAGAGACTCGCAATGGTGTGACTCTTCCCGCATATCGTGGCGATGCAGTCAATGGCCTTGAATTCACCGAAGAGTCACGCACTCCAGACCCAAAACGCCTAGTGAAGGTCTATAACACTTCAGCTGCAACACTCAATCTCGTTCGTGCTTTCACACAAGGTGGTTTTGCAGATCTTCGTCGCGTTCATGAATGGAACAAGGGATTTATCAAAGATTCTAAGTTTGGTGAGCGTTATGAGCAGGTTGCGAATGAGATTGGTCGCGCTCTCTCATTTATGGAATCAGCCGGCGTTGATCCTGAGCAATTTAAAGCAGTTGATTTCTATGCAAGCCACGAGGCTCTCATTATTGAATATGAGAAGGCTCTGACTCGCATCGATTCACGAACAGATCTTCCATACGATGTTTCAGGTCACTTCATTTGGATTGGTGAGCGCACTCGCCAACTTGATGGAGCTCACATTGATTTCGCATCTAAGGTGCGAAACCCAATCGGTGTAAAGCTTGGCCCAAAGACCACAGTAGAAGATGCTCTAGCTCTTATTGATAAGCTCGATCCAAATCGTGAACCAGGTCGCCTTACATTCATCACACGCATGGGCGCTTCTAAGATTCGTGAGATTCTTCCTGCACTCGTTGAAGGTGTAACTAAGAGTGGTGCACAGGTTTTGTGGGTCTGCGATCCGATGCATGGCAATACCTTTGAGACAGCAAATGGCTACAAGACTCGTCAATTCGACGATGTTCTCGATGAAGTCCGTGGATTCTTCGAAGTGCATAAGAAGCTCGGCACCCATCCAGGAGGTATCCATATCGAGCTTACTGGCGATGATGTAACTGAGTGCCTTGGTGGAGGTAACCAAATCTCTGAGAAAGATTTGGAATCTCGCTATGAGACAGCATGTGATCCACGCCTAAACCACTCACAGTCACTTGAGCTCGCATTTCTCGTAGCTGAAATGCTTCGCGATAGATAGCAATGGCAGAGCTAATCCACTCGACTCTTTCATCGCCAATTGGAAAGCTCTACCTGCTCACTCGTGGAGAGCTAGTTCTAGCCCTTAACCTCTCAGGTTTCCAAGATTTACTCTCATCGCTTTCAACTTCAGAGCTTGAAGAGAAGATAAATAAAAGCAATAAGACCAATTCAGTTATTCAGTCTCTAGAGAATTACTTCGATGGAGATCTTAAAGCCATTAACTCCATCAAGGTTAAGCAACCTGGGGGAGAGTTCTCGCAAGCGGCATGGGCTGCTATGAGGAAGATTAAAGTCGGGACTATGGAGTCTTATGCTGATTTGGCATATCGAGCAGGAAGCCCTGCAGCTGTGAGAGCTGCTGGCAGTGCATGTGCGAAGAATAAGATTGCAGTAATTATCCCGTGCCACCGAATAATTAAGAGTGGTGGAGCTATCGGTGCATACGGTTGGGGAGTAGATAAGAAAGTGTGGCTACTTAAGCATGAAGGTGCTTTGGATTAATTAAGAGCTTTAACCATGATTGCAATGGCTTCATCGCATTGTGCATCATCAAAATCCAAATGTGTGACAAGGCGTGCATAGCTTTTTCCTAAAGCGCTAATCCATAATCCAGCT
>JACCDW010500952.1_pt1 | contig 13351 bp, 12 predicted proteins | sample 7449781 | NCBI WGS metagenome assembly JACCDW01 (sample SAMN15323449, study PRJNA562643) | freshwater metagenome | isolation source: river surface water | place: USA:Blue River Watershed | collected 2017-08-18 | reverse complement strand
CCATAGCGTGTAATTGTGTATCAAGGTCAACGCCATTCTTATCAGCCAACATAGAAAAAGAAGCAACCATATCTTCTTCACGAGTAAAGTTAGCTACTAAAGCTTCCTTAGCAATAGGAGGCAACCAACCTTCTTGAACACCGAACTCAGCTTTAGCGTTGATGTTAGCTAAGCGATCCTTGACAACAGAGAAGGTCTCAACAGTTGCCAATCGTGCTTCAAGTTCAGCTACACGTGGGTCTACAGGAGCAGAGAAAGAAGCGGTACGTCCACGAGACGCTGAATAAGCACCTACATTTTCTTCTACGGTTTCATCTTCATATTCTAACTCATCTTCATCACTGTCATCAGCAAGTTCAGAGTCAAGATCAATCAAGCCAGATGCATCCATAGCAACAGCCAATAAGCCATTATATACATCTTCATCTTGAGTTTGGTCAAAAACAGATGCAATAAGGTCGAACTGCTCTTGTTCCAAATCTTCAATTTGATCTTGTTCAATCAAAGCTACAATGTCTTCATCAGTAACATCATAACCTTCTGCTTGGAAAGCTGCGGCGATGGTATAAAGACCATCATCAACAGTTTCATATTCATCAACGATCAAGCCTAGTAAAGCTTCACCGTACTTATTTTTAGCTTCGATATTATACATTTTTATCCTCGTTCTTGACGATTACGTTTCATAGCACCACCAATGGCACTCAAACCAACACCAGCAGCACCTAGACGGACAGCTTTACCAGTTAAGGTACGACCTGCGATTGCATTACCTGCCTTACGTAAACCAGTAGCACCCTGTTTATAACCAGTACTACCAATTTTTTCAGCATTAGTTGCAATACTCTTAATAAACTCATTTTTAGAGTTTTTACCCTGACGAATCAAAGCACGCTCAGGGCTACCAGCAGTGGCTAAAGTACGACTAATGTATTCTCCACCCTTTGCATTTTTATAAGCATCACCACGATCAGCAGCAGATTCAAAACCTTTCTGTGTTTTAAGGTTAGTTAGCTCTTTTCTACGAGCTTTACGACTTTCATCACGCACCATCTTAATAGCTGCATCAGCGTCAGCATTACCTGTTTGGGTCATAGCTTTAACTGCATCTTTCTTATCCTTAGAAACAAAGTTAGCAAAAGCAGATTGAGCAGACATATTTGCATTACGATTGTTATATGCAATAGCACCAGCAGTACCTAAACCAGCTAGACCTAAACCAGCCCCAATAGCAAGATTACGGTTCTTAAGAGCTTTAAGTTTACCTAATTTTTCAAAACCCTTTTTAACTTCTTTACCTTTAGAAGTTCTACGATTAGACTTATAAGGTAAGTTAGCACCTTCAGGATATTGCACCATAGATGTTGGTTTTCCTGCTGGAGCTTTAGGTGTTGGTAAATCCATCTCAACCTTGCCTGAAGGTGGTTTTGAACTATCAACAACATAAGAGAGTGTTTCAGCTTTTTTCTTGCCTCTGGCAAAGTCAGCTCCACCACTATATTTTGCGAATGTACCTAATGTACTCATTTTTGTTTATATCCTCTTAACAAGAGTATTTTGTTTTGACGGTCTTACCTGTTGGTTTGACCTTTTTCTTTTTGTTCAGCATATTAGCAAATCCAAAGTTAGCTGCTCTGTATTTACTTGCTCTATATGTAGGCATTGCAGTGCCTTGTGTGGGTACTTCTGGTGCATCCTCTGTTGAGTCAAGATCCATTAATTTTTTGATTCGTTCCACAAAACCATAGAGTGTAACGTCCATAAGTTTAGTTGGATCTTGTCCTTTTAATGAAGCTTCATCAGCAGTATAAATGTTACGGAGATATCCCCATAACTGTTCTGTTAGTTTTTCGTACTCTTCTTCTTTTTCTTCAAGAACATCTTCATTTTCAGCATCATCATCCCAAGTCAGACCACCAAAAGTAGCTGTCTTACTGTACTTACTATATAATGTAGCGTGTTCCCAAGCAGGAATACCAACTAACGAAATCTCTTTCAAGCTATCGGTCAATAAATCCAAACCCATAGAAACAGAGCTTGCCGTGCCTTCAAGTACTTTTTCAACTACTTCAGGTGTTTGAATTACAACATTGCGTACAAACAAAGCTGCTTTTCCTAGCAATTTCTTAGCTTTAGGATTGATTTTAGCGATATCCTCTTCTGTTACTGTTTTTACATATAGTTCCGCATTGTTCGCATTACCAACAGTTGCTAAAGCTGTCTTTTCATGTTCTAACAAAACAGGTAGCTTCACACCTTCTTCTAAAGCGGTGTTTGTATTTTCTGCTATCTTTGCTAATCTTTCAGGTGTAAATGTATGTACAACACCTTTAGAGTCTGGTAGAGTCCCTTCAAGCATTAGGATTGCATCTTTTGTAACACAACCTGTTGCATCTTGTGAGGCAAAACCAAACAAACTAGCTGTTGAAGCAGTAAAATGTGTTGTCTTGTGTTTTTTCATAGCACACTTTTATTACTATTTTTACGATACAATAGTAATATAAAGATATAGAAAAAATCGATAAAAAATCGACAAAATGCCTGAACAAAAGTATTCTGTTAATGCCAGAGTCGCTCAGAAACTCAAGCAGACTAGAGAAGATTTAGACCTCAAACAAAAAGATGTAGCTCAACAGTTACACAGAGCTATAGACTTTGTTTCTATGTCAGAACTTGACAAACGCCAAATATCAGTAGATGATGTAGTAGCTTTTTCTCGTGTGTATAAAAAACCAGTTATTTATTTTTTCAGTGACTTATAATGTATTTATTAGTAGATTTCCAAAAAAATGAAAAAGTAAAAACTTATACTAGGCTACAAAAAGGTCGGTTAGTTACTGTTAATCAATATACAAGAGAGGGTGGAAAACAAAAACAGTTAACCGAACAACAAGATAAAGACCTTAGAAATAAAGTAATAACAGGTGCTGCAATAGGTGGTGCATTAGCTTTAGCAGGTTTATCTTTGGTTGGTATATCAGCCGCTACAAAACAAGCAATACAAAATAAGTACGCCCAGAATATAACAACAGCAACCACACGAATACAAAAAGCAACACCAATAACAGATTTTAAAAAATACTCTAAATACAATCAATCTGTCTTACCTGATCTAGATAAATATGATAACATCATAATTACTACTGGAGGCTTTACAGGTGCTTTAGGTCACAGTGCTAATGACTTACGAGCTGGACTTGCACGTAAATATCGTAAATCTTTGGTACTTGCTGTTGAAAATAAAGATTTTGATACAGCTAATACAGATTTTTTACAAAGAGCTAAAGCTACACCCGAACTCTTATTTAGATCAGCAATGAATGGTAATAAAAGTGCAGAAGATCTTGCTGAAGTGGCGTATAATATAAGACAGAAAACAGATAAACCTATCACATTTATAGGTACAAGTGGTGGTGGAATGGCTATTAAAAATGCTCAGGAAATTACAGATAGATTAGGTGTAAACAATATATCTGGCATAGGTCTTGGAAGTCCTACTTTTGCGTTAGCTCAACCTAAATCTCCTTACACATCTGTTATGTCAGGTAATGATTTGTTTCAACTTACACCTGGGATCAATAAGAAGGATATTGTACGTGTTCAACCAACATTTAATACTTCTAAAGTATATGGTATCTCACTTACAGAAAGACTAAAAATAAAAGCTATGGAACATAATCACAGATCTTACTTAAGAAATCCTGAAGTAATTAAAATATTAGATAAGGTAATTAACAGATGATATTTGCAAATGATCTCACAAACTTCAATCAAGAGGAAGTAAAAACATACCAGCGTCTACAGAAGGGTAAGCTAGTAACTGTTAATCAATATACTAGAAAAGGTGAGGATAAAAGTAAAAATCCTGCTGTTGATAATGCTTTGATAAATAGTATCAAAACTGGTGCTAATATCCCTTTCAATATAGCTGTTGCTGGTTTGGGTTTGGTTGGTTTAGCTGCTGGCACGAAAGCTTTTGTAATAAATAGACATCAGAATCAAGTTAAAAATGCTGCAACTCGTATTCTCACACAACCAGATATTCCTGATCTCCGTTTTCTATCAAAAGCTAATCCTGCAAAACTACCTGAGGACTTCAGCCAATACGAGGGTGTGATTATAGCTACAGGTGGATTTGCTGGTGTTAAAGGACAACATACATTAGGCATACATAATTATTTACAAAAAGATTATCCCAATCATTTAGTTTTATCTGTTGAAAATCTATATAATGACCTTGGTTGGGAATCAGATCTAGTAAAAAGATATTCAAGAGTTCCACCTTTGCTGTGGAATAATGCTGTAAAAGGTAATAAAACTGCTGAAGAACTTGCATCTCTTGCTAAAATGGTTCGTACAAAAACAGATAAGCCGATTACATTTGTAACAGCTTCAGGTGGTGGGATGGCTGTTAAAGAAGCACAAGAGATAACAGATCAACTAGGTATGAAAGATGTACAAGGTTTTGGTCTAGGATCACCAACTTGGGATTTAGCACAACCCAGATCAAAATATACATCTATTATGGATCGTCAAGATGCTGGTACAGGTTGGATACCTTTTAGATCTAAGAAAGATGCTACAATTATTGATCGTGGGAGTCAAAAAGTAAAATGGACTAAAGACCCTTATCAAGGTGAAACTGATTGGGGCAAACAACATGAATACGGTATGTATTTGTCACATCCTGATACAAGATCGAAAGTTGACCAAATCATATATAGGAATAGAAAAGATAAATCACCATTCCAACCACAAAATTATGAAGTAGATTATCAAAATAATATAGCTCGTAATAAATATATTGGGAAACAGCAATCTGCATATAGCAAACTAGAACAACAAGCTTGGTCTAACTTTGACACATTATTCTCTTCGAGCCAAGCTCATTTCTCTTCTATGGGTGGTGAACAAGATGTTAAAGTGAAGTCTTATATCCGTAATGGTAAACTAGTACGTTCTTATACAGCCAAACGTGACAAAAGTTTAGAAGATCAAGGATTGATAAATAAAATCCGCACAGACATTACTGGAAACATAGAAAAGAAAGGTGTAGATCGTAATACAGCAGAAAAACTAGCAATGGGTGCATTAGTTGCTGGTGGTGTTGGTGTCACTTTGGTCGGTGGTAAATTCTTAGTGCAAGGTGTTGACTCAAGCCTTACAACATTAGCTCGTTCCAATTGGGATGCTAACCTCCCCAAACGTGCGCGTATGATCGAAGACATGGCTGATGATTTGGTTAATGGACGGAAACTATTCAGAGGTCAAACATTACGCACAGCTATAGGTGATGCTGACACTGTTATCACGGTCAAAGGTGGTATCAACATGGACGGCAAGGGTGGTACTCTTATCAAAAATGATTATATAGAAAAGATGCGTCAGCCTGGTGACAAATGGGCTGTACTAGATCTTGATAATATTGAGCTTGATTCAAGAGGTTTATCATCCAAAAATCCCGCTGGTGATACGTTAAAAGATTGGTGGACTAACTTTGCCATAAATCCATTTACAAAAGGTTATAATGCTGACTCTATAGAAATAGCTGCTTATCAACGAGCTATCGAGAAAATCAAACCTAATGCGAATAAAGTAATGATTGGTTATTCAGCAGGTGGTGTTGCTAACGTTGCTGCTGCCTCTGATCTCAGTAAACTTAAGAATGTTAGTAAAGTTAAGGCTATTTCTTTTGGTGTTCCTTATACAGGTATTACAAAAGTAGAAGATACACGTGTAGTCGATACAGTTACATTTATCAATAAAGATGATTTGCTAGGAAATTCTTTCTTATCAAGAGGGAATAAAGAAAATATAAATACTATCCTAACAGATAGACCTGACAAGAAAATCAATACCGATCCTTTAGCTGGTCATGGTTACAAAGGATATTTTGCCAAGGAAAACTGGGATCGTATCAGACGGATTATAAATAATGGTTCACAAGAAGCTTTTCGTTAACAAGAATATTTAGAAAATCCGACTATATTGTATGTAAAGCGTTTAAGTTCTATACCTTGCGCCTCTTTTATTCTACGGTTGAGATCTTGCACTGACCGTTGATATTTACGTATTTCAGTTGGTGGCAAATCAGATAATAGAGCTAATAAATCTGTATATTCTTGAACAGCTTCTTGTATATTATTTGTATCCAAAAGATAACCTGTATTCTCTATTTGCTGTTTAATTTGCGCTGTCCTATTTTGTTTAATAATAGTTAAACTTTGTTTCAATTGTTGAGTATAGGATCTTATCTGCTTGATTTGGTTTTGTTTTTCAAGAAGATCGGATTCCATAGAAGATAAAGTATCTATAGCTTGTTGTAGTTCTTCTCTATATCTTATATCTGCTGTTTTGGTTTTACCTTCTGTTTTTGCAAAAGAGTTTAGAGCTATAGATTTTGTTTTTTGTATAGCTTTTAATTGACTATCAAGGAAAATTTTGTCAAAACTTTTTGTACTATTTGTAATAGCGTCAAGATCACTTTTTGTTATAGTATTTACATTGATGTTGTCTATTTTGTCTTGTTCTTGTTTCAAACGAGACTCCATAGTTGCTTTATTACGGTTATAAACACCTAAAAGTTTATTTGTATTTGTGTTTAAGAATGTCCGTACAGCACCTTTTGTTGCTTCAACTTTTGTAGCTGTTGTTTCTAAAGTACGTAAATCTCGTGTATTGATTTGTATTCCATCTTCGGCGGCTTGTGTGTATAATTGACTGAGCCGTATGTCAATAGGTAATTCAGTATCAGCTACAATGTTAGCATATATCCGTTGCTTATCAGTTGGTAGATTTTCAATACTTGCACGAAGATCAGGTAAACCAATAAGAGTAGTTGGTTTGATAGCACGAACAGGTATAGTTGTTGGCACATCATCTGTTATTATCTCTGGTATAGGTTGTAGTATACGAGCAGGTAATTGTGTAGGTATAGTACGTGTTATTGTCGGTGCTATTTTACGTCCAGTTGTCAAAGCAAAAGCAAGAAAGACTAAAGATACACCTAATCCCGCACCAAGGATGAACTTCCAGCTATTAGGATCTGTATAAATACCTGTACTATCCTGTTTATCCTCTGGATCACGTTTAGGATGTGGCTTGTAGTAACAATAACAAAAACAATGATTAACAAGATATCTAGACTCAACAGGACGATTCAAGTCTTTATCAAAACCCTCATTTTTATATGCACGTTTCAATAATGAAGCTATTGATATAGGATTATCCTCTGATTTCTTCTCTGTATCCAAACAGTATTCACAAGGTTTTGGGCTGTACATAGAAGTAGAGATAGTGACATATTGGATACCAGCTTTAAGATATGCTTTGAGCCGACCAACGTTATAGGCAATAGCTAATTCTGTAGCTACAACTCTCTGTACACGTTTGATAGGTCGTCCTTTAGCTTGTACTTTATCTTCTATGTTTAGCATACGCCGTACAATCTTATCTGTTGCAGTACCTTTTGCAGCTTGTGTTGTTGTACCTTTATTGATTTCTTCTGTGTATTTTGTAGCTATAGATAAAGCTTCATTGTTCTTGTTTTCAAGACCTTGCTGATATCTGTTGGCTATAGGTACTAGTCTTTTGTCAGCATACCAACGAAAGAAATCCTTATCTTCATCCAAAACAACAGGAGGTGTCTCAGCTAAAGATTCTTTTCTATTTTGTAAATATTTCAGTTTTTCTTCTATAGCTCGTTTCACTAAATAATCTTGGGTATCTGGTGTGGGGTCATAGTATTCTTTCTCACCACTGTATATATATTCTTCATTTTTAGCATCAATTTTGGCTTCTATTTGTTTTTGATTGATGTCGCTGATAATAGATTGTCTTTGTCTTTTACCTTTTTCTAATTGTTGGTTGACTAAACGTGTAGCTCCTCTCACTGTACTATCTGTTTTGAGGCGTTGTAAGTCTTCAGATAATCCACTAAGTGTTTCTATAGCTTGTGTGTTGTTGAGGGCTTGAGCTTGATTCTGGAGTGTCTGTAGAGTGTTTGTGTATTGGTTGAGTGTTTTGGTTTGTCGGACTATTTGCTGTGAAGCTTGGATATCACGTTGTAACCGATCGATGTCACGTTGTAGCTTATCATCAGGGGATAGAGCAAAATCAGCACTAGTTTTTTTATCAAAGAACTGGACATCTTCAAGATCTGTCATACCATCAGCAATACCTAACGCATAACTGTCTTGTACCAACCCGAGAAGATCACGACGCATATATAATCGTGGGTCAGGTGTATGTGATTGACCACCAGAGACTAGAGAATCGGCGTACTTAGTAATAAGAGCAGTTTCATTGGCTGATACACGGTTGGTATAATAAGAAGCAAGTGTATCGAGGCGTTGTCGTTGTACATTATCTTCACCCTCCTTTTCTACGATCTTGGCGAAGTCAACGAAGCTTTGGTTAAGGATGTTTGTTATCATTCTATTATTATAGTTGTTTTCGGGTTATAATTAAAATAAAAGGTCTATGTATTTATTAGTTGATTTCAGTAACGCAGCACGTAGGGTTTTTACACAGATAAAGAAAGCCAAACTTCTAGGAAACATAGAAGAAAATGGTTACGTCAATGCTGCTCGTAAAGCTAGGGGTAAAATAAAGTTATCTGAAAAAGGTAGTATTATATCTACATCTAAATATCTTGATAACCCACAAGATAACACAGTATATAAAGCAACACGTGATAAACTAGATAAAACTGTAAAAACTAATGATACGGCAGGTGCAGTATGGGTTTACAAGGATGTAAGGGGTAGTAAATTAAAAACAACACCTATTATTAGAGGTATTAATGAGAAACCACCTATGTTTCCCAAGGGTCGTGAAACAGCAGAACTTAGGGCTAATCTCAAAAACAATAATCCTTATGTTGGTGAACTTAAAGCCTTACCTAACAAGAAACGTAGTGCTAAGTATATAGGAGGAGAAGCTAAGGAGTACAATGAAACTAAAACAGGCTTCTATCTGAAAACAAACAAATCTCCCTATCAAGTTCAACAATATAAAGTGAAGTAATATGTATCTGATGTGTGATTTTGGTTATAAATCTCTTAATTTAGTGGTTGGTACGAAACGTTATAATAAAACTATCAAAGCTCTTGGTGATGCTCAAGATAAGTTTACCGAGAAAGCTAAAAAGATTGCTGCCAGTAGACAAAACAATGCTGTAGAAATTCAAGGTATCCGAACTGGTATCTCACCGATTGAAAAAGCAAGAGATATAGAAGATTTAAAAAAGAAAGGTTTTCGTAATTATGAACCTTTAAATCAAACTCGTTTTGATAATGTGAAACCATCAGATCTTGATACAACTAAATCAAGACGTTTTTTACCGTTCAATCCAAAATCAGAGTCTCCTTTAAATGAAAAATCACCTGTTGCCAGAATAACAGATTTAAGCGCCGAATCTTTTAAAAAACTGACAGATCAACAAAAAGCAAATATCAAAGCTGGTCAAGCTAACGCAGCAAGACGTAATCTGGCTATGGATGGTTTGTCACAACAACTTATGAATCTTAAATCAACAGCTAAAGATCGTAATAAAGCTTATCGTACTTACGATAGAGTATCTAGTAAAAAGTTTAAGCCTGTAGATGATTAGTAAAAGTTATATCAAACTTATTTACCAATAACAGATCCATATAGATAGTGGTGACCATAGAAGAGAAAAGGTGTGTTATAGTAGATATATACTAAAGAAAGAAACAAAAAACTATGTCTACTAAGAAACAAATCATCCGTACCACACAAGCAGCATTGGAAGCTGATTTCGGTATTGCAATGTCGTTGGATAAAATCAATTCTGTTATTCGTGCTTATGCGAGTGTTATTGCTAATGAACTCTCGAACGGTGATGAAGTTAGAATAGATGGTGTTGGTTTGTTGACACCACGTTTGTTCAAAGCAACTACTGCTCGTAACCTCAAGACTGGGGTTGCAATGCCTGTACCTGCGACTCATAGAGTTCGTTTTCGTGCTGTTCCTTCCCTGAAGAAAGCTGTAAAGCAATTACCTGTATGTTCAACAGGTGAATGTAGTGTAGCATAACCATAAAATCTGTTTGTTGTGGGCTGTCCTTCGGGGCAGCTTTTTTGTTGCTTAGTAAAAAATAGATCGTATATTGCTGTTGCTTGTGGAACCTAAAACATCTGTACGTTCTTGTTGCCAATCATAGTTGATTTGCGATTGTCGTCTGGTTTTCTCTTCTATGGTTTCTGGTGTATCTGTCATTCGTCCTAACCCAACATAAGTAGAGCCTGTGGAATTATAAGCAACACCCCATAATAAAGCATATACCAAACAATCAACTTGGTCATCATGTTTTCCGCGAGGGAATGCTGTAAGTTCTTGCACAAAATCACCCAACCATTCTGCTTGCATGGGTAAAAACACTCGACCTTCAAGGAACAAAGGTATAGTTGCACGTACACGATTCTCTTTTGAACCTCCATATGTACGAGGCAATAGAACCTCGAAGTTACCGATCTCACGCTTCAACATGGACACAATAGGATCACCATTTCCTCCCTCAACAAGGTTTTTTACTATATGTGGATAAGCATTGTCGTATTCACGGATCATGTTGAGTTGTCGTGGAGTATCAGCCTTTTCGCGTTTGACATCAAGAACATAGAAAGAAGTGCCTGCTTTTCCCATTAATAAACCGACACTGTAATCATTTGTTTCCCCTTCTTTTAAGGCGAAATCCCAACAAGTATAGTATGTATCTATATGTGGTGTTTCTGTATAATATTGAAACCATTCTGTTTTCAGTAAATTACCGCCTTCGCTTATTGGATTTTGCTGGTACTGTGTGAGCCAGGTTGTAAGACCAGCTTTGGCACGTAACGATGCAACAACTTCAGGAGGAAATCTTACAGGGTCTAGTATTTCACCATCTTTGCGGCGACGGTCATTAAAACCAATAGGGGATACAAATGTGCGGCGACTGTCATACAACATCGGTAGATTGAGATGGAAAACAGATTCGCGTTCATTGTCGAGAATGTACCCTGATAGATCATTTTCACCGAGGCGTTGTTGAATAACCAAGAATTTACCTTTGGATTGGTCATCAAACCGTGATGGTAATACTGTTTTGTAGAAACTATTGACTTTTTCTAATTCGTTAGGCGTTGCTCCGTTGGCATCAGAAGGGTCATCCAAGATAATAATGTCAGCACCATGCCCTGTTACTTTAGCACTACGAGGTGTTGATGCGAAAAACTCACCACCTTCCTCTAGTTTGAACCACTCACCTGTGTTTTTTGTCTTTGACAACGAAAACTTATAATGGTCAGGATCATCAGGATTGCACCAACGATTTGCATACCAAGGTTCATTGATTAACCCACGTATGTTGTCAATGTTCTCCATATAGAGGTTTGTGCTATGACAGATATGTATAACTTGCCACTTAGGATTTTGTATAAACTGCCAAGCAGTAGAGCCAACTGTTGCAATAAGAGTCTTCGTATGTCTAGGTGGGATGTTTATGACCATATTACGTGGCAGTACTGACTCAGACTTTAGAAACTCTTGTAAATGTTCACATAAACAACCAAGATGCCAGTTGTCAGAAATTGGCTTATTGCTTAAATTGTTCCACGCCGCTTTAATAAACACATATAGCGATTTTTCCGCAGCTTCGTATATGCGTTCTTGCATCAAAGCTTCGTAATCTTGTAATGCACGTGCGGATATGTTAGGCAATACCATACTTTTGTTTTAAATTACTTTTCTTCTCTTCTATGGTGGTGGTAGGCTTAGTACCTTTTACTTTTTTAGAGTATCTGTTGTTACCGCCATTCAAATCTTTGAAATCATCAATAGCATTTTGAAGATCGCGAGGATCAGCTTCTGTTTTTTTGGTTATTTGTTTGAGTAAGTTAATTCTTGTTCTATCACCAGTAGCTGCTGCACCAGCAAGATTAGTGAGAATTTTCTGTTCGTTATTGAGTTTCTTTTTACGTAAAGCTCTACCTATAGAGTAAGCTTGCCTTCCTTCTTCAGAGGATATATTTCTATCTGTACCATACCTTTTATTGGCTTCAACACCATTAGCTATATATTCTGTGAGAGTGTTGTATTTTGATTTATCTTTCCAATTCTCTGCCTTATTTAAAGCAATAAAAGGTGTGCTTTGTTCTGTTTTAGAACCTATCTTTTTGTCTAACCAACCGCTTATACTTTTAGGTATCTTCATATGAGTAATTTTGTCATGAATAATATCTGTTGCAAGATCAGATGGTGGTTTTAGACCAGATGCTTCAGTAAAAGTGTTAGGTTTGTTTTTTACAAATGCATTATACCACTTTCTACTTTTGGTAGCAGTTTTTAGGTTAATTTTACCGAAGTCACATAGAAGAAAAATAGTCATCCTAACCACCTTTGTTAAATTGTTTAACCAAACCACCTATGAATCTTTGCCACTTAGGTGTCCCAGGAGCTTTGATTGTTTCGAGGATATGTTCGATCCTACGTGTGATATCACGCACTTGTTTTGTTCTTGCAGGGTCGTCTAAAAAATGTTCTGATGGTTCGGTATTATAATGGAAATTTATGATACCGTAAATCTCTTTACGTACACCTCTGAATGTACGGAAATCCTTGCGTGTGATATCTAACGAATCCATATGAAGATCACAAGCAGAATCGAGGTCAGACCTTGTAATTGTCTGATATTCTTTTGTATCTGACAGTAAAATCTCTTCCAACATATAGTTGATAGGTACAGCTTGGAGTTGATTTTTGATAGGCTTGATAGTATCAGTGCAAGATTCTACAAACACAGACATTTTCTTTTCGTGGAAGCCAAGAAGATCCTGTGTACCGTTGTGAAACAAACCGATAACCACACGTTGTGCATATGTAATAGCGAGTAGTTGGTCACATAATTTTTGGAGTTCGAGCCTTAATTTAAGTTCATCTTTGTTGATATAGATGATACTATTGTATATTTTCTGTCCTGTGCTTACCAAAGGTGATAGTTTGGATAGAAAAGAGGTTAGTACAAGGATAATCAATAAAATCTCTGTCAATGACAAACCATCGTGGAGATCTATGATTTTTGGTGGTTGATACTGCTCTTGTTCGATAGTGATAGTGCGTGTGTTAGAGGATGCCATACTTTTGTCTTAGTTTTTGTTGTTTTTCTTCTATGGTTGTGGGTGCAGGTTTTGAACCTTTTGTTTTTGGTTGTTGCTTTGGTTGCTGACCTCTTTCTTTAAGAGAGTTACGTATAGTTATCACATCTTCTTGTGTTGGTTGACGACCTTTTATAATAGATGAAGTTGTTGGATTGCCAATTGTGCTTAGTAGTTTATCCTCTGGGGATAAT
>JACCDW010255407.1_pt1 | contig 13351 bp, 7 predicted proteins | sample 7449781 | NCBI WGS metagenome assembly JACCDW01 (sample SAMN15323449, study PRJNA562643) | freshwater metagenome | isolation source: river surface water | place: USA:Blue River Watershed | collected 2017-08-18 | reverse complement strand
TCTTGATTTTCGGAATCGTTGGCCGACAAATTCTTTGCAAGTTTAATCAATTTATTTTCTTCTTTGAGTTCGGCGAGCGAATTTTTTTGCATGTTTATGGTATTTTCCAAGGTAGCAATTCGGTCTCGGAGCAAGGAAGATTCTTCGCTATTTTGACTTTGGGTATTAAATTGGGAAGAAAGTTGTTGGTTTTGGGTTTGCAGTGATTCTTTTTCGAGTATCAGCTGTTTGAGGTATTCTTGTTGTTGTTTATTTTGGGCTAGCAGGGCATTCCATTTTTCTTGGAATGTGGCTTGATTTTCCTTGTAGGTTTGTTGGTTTTGCAGCAGAATGGATTTTTCGTGTTGCAGTTGTTGGATTTGGGCCTGCAGCGATTGCAATTGCTGATTTTGGGTTTGCAATTGTTGGGATAGAGTCTGCAGCTGTTGGTTTTTAATTTGTAGCTCCTGCGTTTGGGCTTGAAGTTGCTGTGAAAGAGACTGATTCTGTTGAATTATGGCTTCCGTTGCCAGTCTAATTTGCTGTATTCTGGATTTCAATTCGGAAGTCATGCTACAAAGATACAAACTTCCTTAATTTGCCAAGGATGAAAAATTTTGCCACGTAATTCGGATTGTTTCCGAATTAGTTTTATCTATGATATTTATTAGGTTTTTCTCCTAAATTAAAATATTATTTACTTACGAATTTTTTTTGCAATTGTGTAAAGGTTGATAAAGTTATTTAATGAGTGGCATTGTAGTTTTAAGACGAGGTATTAACTTAATTGAAGATTGGCCATTGTTTACGAACGTAGATACTTATCGTTACTAGTATGATTTTCAAATTTTTTTTTATCAACAATTTGGTAATTTAAAGAATAAATCACTAATGGGTAACAAACTATAAAAAACCTTGAATTGGCTATAATAAGTGTGCTCATAAAGAGGTAGATTAAAATAAATAATAGAGGAAGAAATTCTATTTTCTTAATACTTTTTGTTTTAATAGAAAAAAATTCAAGTATGACAATAAGAAAAAATATCAAATAATGTTTTAAACCAAGAAAAGTTGGTAATACTGAGTCTCTCGATAAGTTGTAGTAAAATAGTCTTGAGGAATTGACCATAATTCTTCTCAAATATAAAAATGGATTTGACTTGATATTAATAATACTAATCTGCTTCAGGTAAACATCTTCTTCGTACGGATTCATTTTTTTTTCTAAAGCTACATTAAATACAATACTATCTGGCCCTTTAAGGGCTTCATACGTTGGTACCCAATTACTATTCACTTCTTTGTTTAAGGTAGTGGTCATGAAATATAGTTGTTTTCCACCAGAAGATCCAGCGTAAAATAATTTATTTGTAATTGAATAAGTGTAAAAAAACCAAATAGAAGCTGGAATTATTGATATAAGAATATAAAATTTGAATTTAAATAATAATTGTGGATTAAAGATAAGGTAAAATAGCAAAGTAACAATTAAAATATAAATGAAAAAGACCTTGGTAATTGTAAGATAACCTATTGCCAGTAGACCAAATAAAATCAGTTTTTTGTTATTTTTAGTTTTGAAACTAATAAAACAATAAATTATTAACGAAATCAATAAATATGTAAGAGATTCTGTATGAATGCGGTAAAAGTCTACGGCATCATATACCCAAGGTAAAAGCAATGCACTATATACGGCTGAAACTAATAATGAATTTTGGGTAAATCTTTTAATTGAAACCAAATTCAGAACGAATGCAATTAATAAAATAACCAAATTAGTAAATCTAATTTGAGAAATGGACAATTTTATGAATGTTAATATATATAGAAAAATTGGATAGCCTGGACCATACCACAAGTCTTTTTCTATTTTAGTTGTGTAATATCCATTACTTAGATTTTTAACATACCGTAAATAATACTGTTCATCACCTGCAAAATAATCATTATTTATTAAATATTTGATATGTACAAATAGATAGATAGTAAAAAATCCACACAAAAATAATATGCTGAACCAATTGACGCAGTTTTTGAATTTTATATTATTTTTCTTCATGATATTCTTCTTCGGTGTTGATTTCCCAAATATTAGACTTATCAGAAATATTATTAATTATATTCTCTACTGCAGTAATAGCAGTAAGCATTGAGTGGTCTTGGTTGTTGTATTTGTGCATGCCATTTCGACCCACTAAAAACAAATTTTCTATTGTATCCGTATATTCCCTGATTTTATCAAATTCACCGTAACTACCAAAGTATGCGGGGTAGGTTTTAGGCACTCGAATAATTGTACTATCTAAAACATTTTCTTTTTCAATTATATCAATACTATCGAGTTCATTAATTGCAAACTTAATAAATTCATGATCTTCTTTTTGCCAAAGTTCATCCCCTTCGTTACAAAAATACTCTAAACCAATCCAGACTTTGTTTTGATCTTGAACCATATAAGGAGACCAATTGTTGAAAATTTGTAATCGTCCAACCTTCACTTCAGGTTCTTGTATATAAATCCAATTATCAGGAACCACGTTATTTGGAGTATTAATTTTAGTTTCATTTTTTATTTTCAATTTATTTAAAAGCAAACCTACAGTAATGAAGTCTCTATATTGTAAGTTATCGCTGACGTTAGTTACAGTGATGGGTGGTTTTGGTTCAATCGCTTGAATTAGATCTTTCACAGGCATTGTGGAGAAAAAATAATCTCCTGTTAATGAATTATTCGAATTGTCAGTAGAACAATTATAATTCACCTCTTTTATTTTATTACTGTCTAATGATATTGAATTTACAGTGGCGTTTTTAATAATAATCCCGCCTTTTTCTGAAATAATATCGGCTACGGTTTCCCACATTTGCCCTGGACCAAATTTGGGATACATAAATTGTTCAATTAGGCTTGTTTCTACATTTTTTTGCTCTATTGATTTTTCTTTAATAATCAGTGATTTTAAAGCATGTTTAATTGCTTTGGTAATAGATAGTTTTTTTATTCGTTGTGCTCCCCATTCTGCTGAAATCTCACTACAAGGAACTCCCCATACTTTTTCAGTGTAATCCTTGAAAAATGTTTGATATAATTCCGTTCCAAATCTATTTATAAAAAATTGTTCCAAGGTTACTGCCTCTTTTATTGGAAATAATCGAATATAAAAATATGTATAACCTATTTTAACAATCCGGATAAAGCCTAGATTTTTTAATGTTTGTAAACTTAGTGAAATGGGATAATCAAAGAAATTTCGCAAAAAGAAAATTCTCGACAACCGTCCTCTTATAAGCATTACTTTATCGGTTTTGTCTGGATCAAGACCTGTTGGTTCAACTGTTAGATTTGATTTTTTGTTTTGGTAATGAATTTCAATGTTTGTTGGGTTATTGTTTCCTAAGTCTTGAATGGGCAAGATATTTTGCCACCATTTCATAACTCTATCTGACTTAGAGAAAAATCTATGTCCTCCGATATCAATTCTATTACCCTTATAAACTACAGTTTTCGAAATACCTCCAATATCATTTGATTGTTCAATGATGATAGGTTTAATATCTGTTTTGTGTAAAAGTTCATATGCCGCTGTTAAACCTGCTGGACCTGCTCCGATAATAATTGCTTTTTTGGACATTACTATAATTAAGTCAAAGATAATATTGGAATTACTGATAAAATTAGAAAATTTGTAAACGACTACTTTTTAAATTTTATTAAATATAAAATAGAAACACAAAATGTGACCAACCAAAAAAGATCACCGGTTTTGAGGTAGAGGGTTTGGAAGGTATTGGCGTAGAGGGTTTGGTTGAGACCGGTTTGGTGATTAGCAGGTGGGAATAGGGGGTCGACCTTCATGGTGTCGTTTTCGTGGATTTCGTTGAATTTGGCATCCAGTTGTGATGGTGACGTTGTAGGGAATCCCCAGAAATATTGGTAGGGTGATTGCTTGGAGGGTCTGTTCTCGTACCAAGTAGTGGATTTTACGGTTTCTCCCAAGGGATTAATAAACCCACAAGAGCCGGTATTGGCACTTCGTGCAACCCATTTGCGTTGTTCAATTGCTCTTAGGGTGGCGTAGCTGTAGTGTTGTTTGTAGCCGGGGGAGTTTTCCCACCAAGCATCGTTGGTAAGAACGGCCAACCATTGAGCGCCCTGTTTTACGAAATCTCGTACATAATCGCCGTAGATACTTTCGTAACAGATTAAGGGAGCAGCGGGGTTTGGTGCATACATAGTGGTGGCTGAGTCTGAGATACCCAAGGTTCCGGTAGTGGAGTGTTCGTCTAATGAAATCGCGAGTGATTCCAAAAAGGGAAGGTATTTTACGAAGGGTAGCTGTTCTGTACCGGGAACTAATTTGGACTTGTGATAGGTAGTGTACGTGTGGGATGTATCCAGTTGAATACTAGAATTATAAGGTATATACCAATAGGTTGGGTCATCGGTAGGTCTTGCATCGGTATGGGGCTTATCGGCCGATTGGAAGAATTTAACGGCATTGATTCCAGAGATTATGGTGAGATTTTTTCGCAGGCTATCGTTTCTGAGCTGTTCTTGCAAGGTTCGAACCTGAAAATCGAGGTTAATATTATCGAGGTTAATTGAGCTAACTAAGGAGGTTTCGGGCCATAGAACCACATTGGTAGAGTCTCCGGTAAATCGTTTGGTTGTTTCCCAGAGTTGGTTCGCCATGGCTAGGGGGTAGGTGTCGAATTTTTCATTCCATGGATCGTAGTTTGGCTGAATAACGGCCACGTTTACGGGTGTTCCTTCTTTGGGATTGATTCTACTTTTCAGTCCGATGGAGAGCAGGTAGAGTCCCATTAACGCGATGGTAGGTAGCAGTAACTGGGTATTGGATTTGTTGTTAATGGCTCTAAGAATGAGTAAGTTTATGATTATTACGATGAAGCTGCCACCGAGTGTTCCAGTGATTTCGTACCATTGAATAAAATTAGGCAATCCAACCAGTCCATTACCGAGGGTTAACCAAGGCCAAGAAAGATCCCAGCGGTGGTGCAGGTATTCAAATGTTAACCAAGTAATTAGGAGTGCTGCGAAGGCTTGGGTATTGTTATTGGTGCGTTTGACGGTAATTCGGTAGGCGGTAAAGGGCAGCAGCATAAATAGAGAGTTGAGTGCAAGCATGGCAACTGCGCCGGCGGGAGATGAGTTCCATACCCACCAGGTGGTGGTGATGTTGAAGCCCAATAGGGAGAGGTATAAAATTCCGTAATATTTAAGGAAGGTGCTGTGTTTGTTGAGTTGGGCATAATTTAACCACGGTAATAAGGCCACAAATAACAATTGGGTGAATTGCATGGGGTACCAGGCTAGCCAAAATAGCAAGGCGGGGAGCAGTATTACGGCAATTATCGGCATGAGTGAGCAAATTACGGGTTGGAAATTTAGGTTTAGTTAAATATAGCGTTACGAATTTACACCTTCTAGGGTAACCACAAATTCGCCTTTTGGGGCATGGGCTTTGAAATGAGCTAATACATCGACCAAGGGACCGGTAATGGTTTCTTCGAATTTTTTGGTAAGTTCCCGAGATACGGAGATTCTTCGTTCCTGCGGGTTTATGATTTCGCTCAATTGTTCTAAGGTTTTCAGCAATTTATGTGGGCTTTCGTAGAAAACGGTGGTATGGTCTGCGTGTGCGATTTCGGTGAGTTTGGTTTGTCTACCTTTTTTCATCGGCAAAAATCCTTCGAATGTGAATTTATGCAGGGCGAAGCCGCTTTTCAGCAAAGCGGGTATAAAAGCGGTAGCACCGGGGAGTACATCAACGGGCAGTTGATTTTGTAGGCAGGCACGGGTGAGGAGGAAACCGGGATCGGACACACCTGGGGTTCCGGCATCGGAAATTTGAGCCACGGATTTGCCATTTTTTATATCGTTAATGATACCGTTGAGTTTGTGGTGTTCATTATGCTGGTGAAAGGAATGGCAAGGGGTATCGATGTGGTAATGATTGAGGAGCACTTTGGATGTGCGGGTATCTTCGGCCAGAATGTAATCCACGGATTTCAGGGTTTCTACGGCTCGATAGGTGATATCGCCCAAGTTACCGATGGGGGTAGGAATAAGGTATAAAATGCCGCTCACGGAGCAAAGGTAGTAATTATCTAATAGGCGATGAATATTGTGTTTTGGGGATGAGGTGGGTGGTAGCGGATTTAGTAGTTTTAGAGGCCGAGCAATCGTTTTTTAGCATGGTATTCTTGTCTGAGGAATTTATTTCTGGGTCCATTGCCGCTGATGCTCAGGAGGGTTCCGTTTTGTTTGCAAGTTTCCAGCCAATTTTGGGAGGCGTCTACCCAATGGGCGCAATCGGACTGCATTACACCGCACATTTGAGACACTACCCAGGCTACGTTTTCGCGGGTAGTTTTAAATAATATGGTATTGTCGTTGGTAACCAGGGGCGTAAAGTAAAGTTTGTAATCGCCGCCTTGGAGGTAGGATTGAATGGGGTGCATTTTTTTGCCGATGGAGGCTTGTTCGTGGATGTGTTCGATGAGCATATCGTAATCGTCCATAACGGCTTGAAATTCGTTTTGATTTTTAAATAAACCGGATTCTTGGTAATATTTGATTTGGTAGAGGGTTGAGAACAGGGTTTCGTAGCTCCAGATTTCTTCGGAGGGAAGTTGTAGGTATTGGGAGGCGATGGATTGGAATTTTGGATTTACAGGGCAGAGGGAGGCTTGGAAGGATTGATTTTTAAGTTCTGGATGATTGAGAAAATCTCGTTGCCATACAAAATTTTTGAATGCGGCAAGGGCAGGGAACCAAAAGTAGTAGAATAGGGGTATTTCTTTGGCGCCGTAGGCGATGTACGAATGGGGTCGTTCAATGCATTTTTGCAGCATGGAATTGATATCGGTGAAGAGGTTGTCTAGGGTGAATTGTTGATTTATTTGTTTGAATTCGCCTTGAAACCAGTTGTTGCCGAGGTTGATTAGGGTATTTAGGTCAATGTTAAATTCTTTGGCGAGAATTACGAGTTCTACGGCTCGGAGGGATTCTGGATTTCGTATTCTTCGGTAAGCGGCATCTTCGGATATATGTAATAAGTCTGCCACGATGGCGGCTGTTTTCATTCCTTTTCTTTTTGTTTTTTGATGTAGTAGTTGTGTAAAGCTCTCAATCATTCTCATGGTGTATTTAATTAAAATTTACGTTTAGTACAACGGGGGGTGGGGTGTCACCTAATGTTGTTGCGATTTTTGCAAAACTTGGATTTAGGGGTGGGGTGTTTTTGCGGAATTTGCCAAGGTTATGGTATTGATTTTCAGGAGTTTTGTTTCAATAAATTTTAAAAATTATGAGACGAACACTACTAGTATTATTAGGATTGTTGGGCGGAATTTGCCTTTGCAACGCTCAACAATTGGGATCCTCGGGTGTAGGGGATGGGTATTTTGGATGGCGATCTTCGGTGTATCGCGATTTGGGTTTAGAGAAAACGGGTAAGGAACGGTTTGCAGAGTTATCCAATACGGGTATGGATCTGAGGCGATTTTCCGATGGTTCCTTGGGATTGTGGGACGATTCTGTGGATATCAATCAGGCCTACGAATTATGGAAGTTGTACGAATATGGCAAGGTGGGTTCTATGGTTCAAGAAGGGGCTTGGGACAGTTTTCAGGTGTGGACTCAGGGCTATTTAAAACGAGGTGTTGTGCCGTTGTTGGTGGTAGATTTTACGTATGCTCAGCTCACGGATTCTTTTTGGTTGCGGGGTGGGTATCGTATTAAGGAGGATAGTTCTGGGTTTGAGAAACGCGGTTCTTGGCATGTGGGAGATATTGAGGAGAAGTATGCGTTTGGTGTTTTTCCGATGGTTTCGGTTATGCGACCTGAGTATCAGCAGTTGGTGCTGGATCCGCGATTTATTCTAACTGATTCAAAGTTGAAATCGGTTCAAAAATTTGGTGTTGAAATGGATGGATGGGAGAGAGAGTTGCCAATAGGCGAACCCGTGAAATTCCATTGGAAGCGGGGCTTTAATCATCTTCGGTTTTTTATGTCGGACGTGGATGATAGCATTCGTTTGGCATTGTTTAAAAATCCCCAGATGTTTAGTAATGGCGGGAAGTTTTTTAAGCAGGTGCGATTTTGGTGGAAGGCTTCGTGGGCAGAACAGACGTTGAACGTTTTTAAGAATTTACCGTTGGAATTTGCTGAATTTCCGGTAGCTATTAAGGATTTAACATCGGGTGAAACTATTTCTTCTGGTGCGAATTTGACGATTCATTTTGGAACAGATTCGGCAATGGGTTTGGCTAGAACTTGTATTAAACGACCAATTGTTTTTGTGGAAGGTATTGATTTTGGCTATTCGGATCTGCCGGAAGGGTGTAGGGATGGTAAGTGTGGTAATGTTGGGTATGTAGATTTATTGAAGGGTAAGCAATGGAATTCGCAAACGGGGGAGTGGGAAACGTGGTTGGCGATTGAGCATACGCCGAGTGTACTGAAGGCGTATTTGGATTCTGGATATGATATTGTGTATGTGGATTTTTGGAAGGGGAGTGATTGGATAGAGCACAATGCTCAGGTTTTAGAATCGGTGTTACGGCATTTGTCGCAGCGGCTTTGTGGGTCTGAGATGCATGTAGTTGGAGCAAGTATGGGAGGGTTGGTAGCGAAATATGCGTTGAACAGGATGGAAGAAGCCGGTGAATTGGGTTGCATACGGAGTTACACTTCTTTTGATTCGCCGCATCAAGGTGCCAATATTCCATTGGGGATGCAGCAGATGAGTAATTACTTAAAAGTGGTTAGCAGGGAGTCGCGGGATGTTGTGAATAGGATGTTAAATGCTCGGGCTTCCAAGGAATTGTTGGTGTATCATTTTGGCAGTAATAACTCATGTGATGTTAGTAGAACTCGATTTTTATCTAGCAAGTATGCTACAGCATTGCCAGGTCAACCTTGGAAAATGGCGATTGCTAATGGCAGTGGATTGGGTGTTGATGGTATGCAGCAATTGTTGGATGGTTCTGAAATGGTTTCTGGGAGTAAGTTGGCAGAAATTGGGATTTCAGAATTTTCTAGAACCTTATTGGATTCATTAATTGCCGGTTGCGACGATGCTGTTTTGCGTTTATTATTGGTTGGATCCAAGAAGTTATTAGAGTCTACAAAGTTACAGTTTTATTCGTATGTATTTGATACGCGCATTGCTAAGAAAGACAAGCAATTAACGGCTTTGGCGGTATATGGAGGGGGTATTTCACGGAAGTTATTTGAAGTATCAGAAAAGAAGACTGCCTTTGATCATCAACCGGGAGGTATGCATGACGGTATTTTAGGATTTAATTTTAATGCGTTTGCCTTGGGTGGGACGGTTTTTGCGGAACGCACGTGTTTCATTCCTACTTGGAGTGCATTGAACTTGGAGGAAACTCCGTTTAATTGGGTAAAACCCATGTATCTGAATTTAGGGTCTGGATGGTTATCTGGTAACGGTTCTGGGTTTGATGATTATTATGTGGCGGAGGAAAATCAAGATCATGTTTTTTTTGATTCTGCCAGGGGAGGCAATGCATTTTGGTTATTGCGTAAATTATTGTGGTTGGATCGTGCTACGGCAGTAACTAAAGGTGGGGATTTGGTATGGTATGGAAGGGAACGTGATCGATTTATTGGGGGTGGTATTGTTGGCAGTGGAAGTACCTTATCTATCAATCATCCACAGGAATTGGGAAAATTGACTACGGGTCAATTGAAATTATTAAACGCTTTAAAGAATAGACGATTTTATATTGCTTCTTGTTCGGGTGCTATTTTGGAGGTGCAGAGTAAAGGTTTGGTTCGCGTAGGTAGTGGTTTCAAGGGTCAACAATTGACGGAAATTATTATTGGTAATGGAAGTTCTTTGGTGGTAGGAACGGGTGGTATGTTGAAATTGGAGGGTGGCAATAGTGCGTTGCGTATACAACGCGGCGGAGTTTTGTACTTGAAGGACAGGTCTGTTGTTGAAATTTGGAATGGCTCCTCCCTAATCGTTGAAGAAGGTGGGTTGGTTGTGTTCGGTGATGGGGTTGATTTCCGGTTATTGGGTACGGGTTCGATGTTTCATGTGAAGGGTAAATTAATGATGGATTCGGGTGCCAAATTCCGCATGCAACCTTATCGCGGTACGGAAGTGGGTTTAATGAAATTCAGTTCCGTTGGCAAGGGTTTTGGGATGTTTGAGTTTGCTGGGGACGACAATGTGATAGAAATTGTGGGTAATGGAAAGGAAAACGGAGTTGTTTTTCAGATGGAAGGTGCCATTGATTTAAGAAAAGGAATCAAGGCGGTATCAATCTCGGAATCGGATGTTTTCTTGGGTAAATCAACCACCGTATTTCTTCGAGGAGCAATAGAAATCCGTGAGAGTTTATTGAGTAGTAGAGGTTGGAGTTTCCGTTCTTCGAATCGATGGAGTATTGATTCTGGCAGTTTAAGACTGAGTAATAATTCGGTGAAAGGATTATCGGGGGGTATTGTGTTGGGTGGAAGCATGGTGATTGACGAGTCTGAAAACAATCGATTTATGGATAACGACACGGGCTTGGTTTTAGCAGTAGATGGTTTTAATTTGCTTAGTAATCGCTTCGAAGACAACGAGATAGGGGTATTAGTAAGGGGTGCTGGACGAGGTAAAAAAGTGATTTCTCAGGGTTATTGGTTAAATAATTCACGGGGATTGATTTTGGAAGCATCGAAGGATACCTTTGGCAGTGCGCTGTTTCTAAGAGAGAATTACTTTGTAAGTAATGGGTTGGGCATGTTGAATTTGGCTGGAAGCTTAGGAATGAGTTGTTCCAATTTTGCCTACAACGATACTGGTATTCTACAAAAAGGAGGTGTTCTTGCTATGGGTTGGGGCAGTGGATTGCGTTATGGTGCTGATACGGTTGCCTTGAGGAATAATACCTTTGATAAGAACAACGCGGCTCATTTGTTAGTAGATAGTGTTTCTGTATTTTGGAGTGGAAATAATAATTTCCGAATGGATAGAAGTTTTTCCTCGGTTAAGCCAATGGTGCGTGGTAGTATATCAAATGGGGTAATAACGGGTAGCAGTAATTCAATTTTACTAGATTTGGGAAAGGTTCATTTTTGGCCTAAATCAGCGGGTGGATTTTCTCAGGTATACAGTAAGCATGTTCAATTGACTCAATCTGGTTTAACCGTTAGCGGAAACGGACAATTAATGGACAGTTTAAATACAACGTGTTATTTACCGTTGATGGTTTGGAATGGTGGAACCATTAAGGATTACAACGGTTTGGTTTCTGATTCTGTGTTTACGTTAGAGAAATCGGGACCAGTTGTGGTTAGAATTTACGATTTACAGGGTAGATTATTGGCGAAAGAAGATGATTTTAAGAAAATTAGTCTATCGGTTTCTCCTGGAATTTACTTGGTTGAATGGGAGTTTGGGCATGGAAAGGAAATAAAAAAGGTATTGATAGACAAATGATAAGAATAAACCCGCGTACCCTATTAATTTTGTAAGATGAAGATTACGTTTTGGGGTGCTGCTCGACAGGTGACAGGAAGTATGCATGTTTTGGATTTGCCGGGGGGTACGCGGGTTTTGATTGATTGCGGTTTGGATTATGAGAATAGAAAAGAATTTGAAGCAAAGAACGAACGATTTCCGTTTGATCCAGAGTCAATAGATTTGGTGGTTTTAACGCATGCACATATCGACCATTCGGGCAATTTACCCAATTTAATTCGTCAAGGATTTTCGGGTAAGATTGTTAGTACAGCGCCTACGTTATTGTTGAGTGAATATTTATTGAATGATAGTTTGAATATACAGCGCATGGAATTGGCGGCTAAAGAGAAAGCAATTCGAAGAAAGCGGGGAATGAAGGGCAAGAATATACGGTTGCAGCCATTGTATGTGAAGAAGCATATTCAGGATTTTGTGGATATGGCGGTTCAAGTGGATTACGAACATCCATATGTTTTTAACGATGAGTTGCAATTGAGTTTGCACCAGGCGGGTCATATTTTGGGTGCTGCATCGGTTCGATTTGAGATTACCCATGGGAATGTGATACATCGTGTTGGATTTACTGGGGATTTGGGCAACGCTAATTCTAAGTTGGTGCCAGATCCGCATCCTATGGAGGGATTGGATTATTTGATTTCGGAGAGCACCTATGGGGGTAGAAAACACATGACGGATTCGCGTAGGGCGGAGGAAATTTTGTTGGATGAGGTAACGGAGGTTTGTGTTCAACAGGGTGGTAAGTTGGTGATTCCCGCCTTTAGTGTAGGTAGGACTCAGGCAATTATTTTTACTTTACATCAATTATACAGACAAGGTAAATTGCCTAATATTAAAATAATAACCGACAGTCCATTGGCAATTCGGAGTACGCATGTATATCAACAACATATATCGTATTTGAATGAGGAGGCGCATGAGTTTCAACGGCAGCACGGCGGATTGTTTAATTTCCCTTTGTTGCATGTGGTTGAAGACGATAGAGAGAGCGAGTTACTGAGTGTAATGGATGAGCCATGTGTTATTATTTCAGCTGCTGGAATGGTTGAGGGGGGTAGGATTCAGATGCATGTTCGAAATAATATTGGTAATGAAAGAAATCGGATATTGATTGCTGGATTTTGTGCGGAGGGTACCTTGGGTTGGCGATTGTTGCAGGGTCAAGATTTTGTAGAGATCAATCATAAATCGAGACCTGTTCGTGCGAGTATTCGAAGAACGGATGTTTTCAGTGCTCATCCGGATCATGAGCAAATGGTAAATTATTTTGAGAAATCGCATGCTTCACGCGGATTGAAAGGATTGTTTTTGGTACATGGGGATTTTGTGCAGATGCAGAAACTAGCTGGGGATATAACTTTTTGTCCGGTGCATTTGCCCGGTAAAGGCGAAGTTTTTCAGTTGAATTAAGGAAAAAGTTGATTTGAACACAAGCACTTCCATAGCGAATCAATTGTTGAAACCTTTTGGTTTTTTGTATGGTGCAGGTGCTTGTATTCGCAGACAATTTTACACTGTGTTTGGATTGAGGCAGACTGTAGAAATACCTGCTTGGGTTATTGGTAATTTATCTGTTGGTGGAAGCGGTAAAACTCCACTGGTTATCGAGTTAGTGAGGCGATTATGCAAGGAATGTGGGGATGGATTTTCGGTTGGAACATTATCACGGGGTTATGGCCGGAAATCGAATGGATTTTATCGAGTAACGGAGTGTGATTCTGCGAAGTTTGGGGATGAACCATGTGAATTGTATGTTTCTATGGGTGATTTACCTCATGTGGGAGTTTTTGTTGGTGAAAACAGAGTGAATGCTCTGGCAAGAATTAAATCTGAGGGAT
>JACCDW010524502.1_pt1 | contig 13352 bp, 18 predicted proteins | sample 7449781 | NCBI WGS metagenome assembly JACCDW01 (sample SAMN15323449, study PRJNA562643) | freshwater metagenome | isolation source: river surface water | place: USA:Blue River Watershed | collected 2017-08-18 | reverse complement strand
TGGCTAAATCTTCGGCAATTGGTTTCGCACCCTGTTGATGCTTTAAAAATAATCTCAAGGTTCCCTTGGTATCAAAAACATAACTACCTGCTGTATGGTCAATCGTATAGCTTGTCGGTGACTTACCAGGCACTTTGTTATAAAAAACCTTAAAGTCTTTGGTGACCTTCTCTAGATCAGCAGGGCTTGCTGGGCGAAGCCCTAAGAATCTTGAATCAAAAGAAGGCACATATTCTGATAACAATTGTTGCGTATCTCGATCAGGGTCTACAGAAACAAAGAGTACTTGAACGCGATCAGCATCAGCGCCCAATAAAGTCATCACACCCTGCATCTCAGTTAAGGTAGTTGGACACACATCAGGACACTGCGTGTAACCAAAAAACATTACAACCACTTTGCCCTTGAAATCGCCTAATTGTCTTTGCTTGCCATGATGATCAATTAAGGAGAAATCTTTACCAAAAGCTTTGCTGCCAGTGATATCCACATTATTGAATTTAATTGCTTCTTGAGAGCAAGCAATTAACAACGAAGCGAACAATCCGGCTAATAAAATTTGAACCAAGCGTAAATTGAAAATTGTTTTCATATTTATAAATAGTGATCAATCAATAATGCTGCAAATAGCAAAGATAAATAAATAATAGAAAACCTGAAAGTTTTCTTAGCCAACTCATCACTGTACTGACGGTAAAGCGCAATCGCATACCCCAAGAACATTAAACCCAAGACCAAAGCGCTGATGAGATAGAAGTAACCGCTCATTTGATAAATGAAAGGCAAAATCGTGGCAGCTATCAAGATCAAGGTATACAAAAGAATATGTAGCAAGGTAAATCTCTCGCCATGAGTCACTGGCAACATGGGTAAACCAGATTGCTTATAGTCTTCACGACGATATAGCGCTAAAGCCCAGAAGTGGGGTGGCGTCCAAGTAAAAATAATCAGCACAAGCAACCAAGCCTCTGCTGTAAAACTATTTGCAACAGCCGCCCAACCCAAAGCAGGCGGCATCGCGCCTGATAAGCCACCAATCACAATATTTTGTGGGGTTGCAGGCTTCAATAAAAGGGTATAGATAATGGCATAGCCAATGAAAGTTGCGGCGGTTGCCCACATAGTCAGCGGGTTAGCAAAGTGCCACAGCAATGCCATACCAATCGCACCAATGATGACTGCAAAAGTAATAATTTGCAGATCAGTTAAAGCACCTGTGGCTGATGGTCGCCATGCAGTTCTGCGCATCTTGGCATCCACTTTTTGCTCGACCAAGCAATTAACAGCAAAAGCAGCGCCTGCTAGTAACCAAATGCCCAAGGAACCGCCAATTAATATCGGCCAAGGAACCATGCCCGGTGTCGCTAAAAACATTCCAATAATGGCACAGAAAACCGCCAGTTGAGTCACTCTTGGCTTTGTGAGCGCCCAGTATTGTCTCCACTTAGGCATGACATTGAGTTCTTGTTTAGACACGTTTGAACTCCTCATACCTCAACGTTAACAATCTCACTAAAACAACAATTAATCCTGCTGCGCCACCGGTATGCAATAAAGCAGCCACAAGAGGCCAATCCAAAATAATATTGCTCATGCCGGTGATGAGCTGCAATAAAGACAAGCCCAACAAGGCAAATGACCAACGCCTTAAAGGTGGGCTTGCAACAATCATCGCCATTTTTAAATTTTTAAATCCCACATAAATCAAAAGGCTCAATGCAAACAGAGCGCCTAAGCGATGAGTCCAATGAATGGCTCGTAATGCCTCAATCCCTAGATGATGTCCTGCGGCTGTCATGCCAAGCTCACGCCACAAAGTAAATCCATCACGAAAGTTCATGGTAGGTACCAACTCACCATGACATAAAGGGAAGTCATCACAAGCCAATACAGCGTAATTAGTGCTCACCCAAGCACCCAAAAATATTTGTACGATCAGAACTATTAACGCTGCCCACACCCATGCACGACCTGGTTGCGTATTTTTAACTAAGTACTGAGACTCATCTAAAGCCTGTCCAACTCGTGCACTTAAATTTGATAAATAAGCTAATGACGCCAACAAAGTTAAGCCCAAGATCAAATGAATCGTAACAATCAAAGGTTGCAGTTTAAGAGTCACCGTCCAAGCACCAAATGCACCTTGAACACAAACAAGAACCAAAATAAAGCTAGAGACAGAAGCAATCTTTGATCCCAGCACCTGCCTCTTTAACCAAGACCAGATGACGATCACGATGATGAGAAAACCAACCCCCATCGCAAAATAGCGATGCAGCATCTCTATCCAGGCTTTACTCACTGTGACAGGACCCGTTGGCATTAAAGCTTCTGCTTCACGAATATGCTGCAGAGCCGCTAAAGGATTCGATAAACCATAGCAACCAGGCCAATCAGGGCAGCCTAAGCCTGAATCAGTTAAACGGGTAAAAGCACCAAACAGAATTAAATCAAATGTAAAAAATAATGTGAGCATTACCAAGCGGTGGAATGTAAATGAGCGATGACGCCACCACAATATGAGCAGCAATAATCCACCGACAGCCAAGCCAATTAAAAATAGTTGAATCCAAGCAATTAATGTCATTCTTAATTTGCCTTACCGATTGGATTCCACTTAAGAAGCTTCTCTAAATCCTTAGAAAACTTCTTAAAGTCAGGGGTACCCTGACTGGTGTCAAATCGCATCATGCGATCTGCGCGAGGATCTAACAAATGAATGGCTGAAGAAGCGCCGTCTAAATTCAACCACTGTGTTACTTGTTCGCGCTCTTCCTTCTTATCTGGCATTCTAATAATCTTAAATCCAGCAACCTCTTTGTCATAAGCAGCTTCAATGGCTGGCTGAATCGGTGCGTTATCAGTTACTAACCATACCAACTGAACTCTTTGACTCTCTTTGCCCATCGCCACACGAACTTGGCGCATCAAATACAAAATAGATACACACTCGTCGTTACCAACTTGGCATTGCGCTGCAGGTCTTGCGACCAAAAGAGTCCACTTGCCTTGTAAAGATGATTGAATCGTGTTGGCTGGGAAACTTTGGACAGGAGTCACCAACTGACCTAAATTAGTTTTTCCACCTTGAGGCTTAATCACATAAAAAGTGAAATAGGATGCAATCACTGGTGATGCGCAGATAAGTAACAACAAAATCATTTGTATACGACCACGCTTAGTCGCCGCATCAATTTTTTGACTTCCCGCTGCTGGAATCAAGGGATCATCTTGTTTGTTATCGATCAAAGCTTTTTCCTTAGTACACCACTTAAAAACCAAAATATAACCGCCAGCGTTGCCAGAGCAAACCACTGGAATGCATAACCCTGATGTTTTTCAGCACCGGTCGCCAATGGCGCCCAATCTCTTGATAAACCATCTTTTGAAGCAGTTACCTCACGCAAAATAAAAGGCAAATGCTCAACACCTAAATAAGACTCTTGTAACTTAAGATCAAGATTTTGCTGAATTTTTCGTTTTTCTGCATCAAGCTCTTGATTACCCACACTCATCACACGGGCAGGGTGCTCAAAGACGACACCCTCTACCTCGACCAAGCCCTGAGAAGTCATTAACTCAGGCAATTTCTCACGATCCATCCCGTCACGCGGCACCCAACCTCGATTTACCCACAAGATTTTCTTAGAGTGCTCCAAGAGCAATGGGGTCATCACATAAAAACCAACTGTGATGCCTGTTTGAGGGTCTCTTCCCATAGGATGAGGTCTATTTTCCAACCAAATTGTTTTATCGGCGAGATAAGTGCCTTTGGCGATCATGCGGTGATGCAAAGCTTGTTCTAAGGTCCAAGTCTTCGCATTGGCATACAAAGGCGCGCTACTTTCTTTTTTAGCTACTTCTGCTGCTAATGCTAATTTTTGCTCCATCCTCCCCACTTGCCAAAAGCCAAGAGCAATACCAATGGCACAAACGATAACTGTAGCAATCGTGGCAATAGGTCGGGATAAAACTAATTGTCTAAACATAAAGCAATGATACGATGCATACCTATGAATTGGATTATCCCTATAGCTTTTTTATTTATTTTAGGCAGCTTAGCCTCAGCCCTCTTTTACATGATGAGAGATAAAGGCAAGAGCTCTAAAACCGTTTACTCGCTGATGTTTAGAATTGGCTTATCCATCGCCTTATTTATTGGCATTTGGATCGCCCATTCCTTAGGCTATATTCAAAGCACAGGGATTAGGGTGGCTGGCTAATAATTGAGTTGAGATTTTAGGCATTAAAAAACGCCGCAGAAGCGGCGTTTTTTACTTGTTGCTGATTTACATCCAGTAAACAACAACGTACAAACCTAACCACACCACATCCACAAAGTGCCAGTACCAAGCTGCACCTTCAAATGCAAAGTGATTTTCTGGGGTGAAGTGACCTTTCATGACGCGGAAAAGTACGACCGCTAACATGATTGCACCCATCGTCACGTGGAAACCGTGGAAACCAGTCAACATATAGAATGTTGAGCCGTAAATACCAGAGCTAAGTTTCAAGTTAAGGTCGCTGTACGCATGCATATATTCATATACTTGGAAGCACATGAAAATAGCGCCCAATAAAACAGTGGCTGCTAAACCCTGAATAACTTGCTTACGATGACCTTCACGCATCGCGTGGTGAGCCCAAGTGACTGTTAAACCAGAAGTTAATAGTAGAGCTGTATTAATCGTTGGAATAGGCCATGGTCCCATTGTTTTGAAACCTTCAACCAAACCAGCTGGGCCAGCATTAGGCCATGTAGCAGCAAAATCAGGCCAAAGTAGTTTGTTATCAATATCACCTAACCAAGGCATAGCGATACTTCTTGCATAAAAGAGGGCAGAGAAGAAAGCGCCAAAGAACATGATTTCTGAGAAGATGAACCATGCCATAGACCATCTATAAGAAACGTCTACGTTCACGCTGTTCATACCACTCTCAGATTCGCTGATAGCATCACCAAACCAGGTGTATAGAGATGCAATCGTCCAAGCAATACCTGCTAGACATAGAATCATGCCAAAAGTGCTACCGTTAACCCACATAGAAGCACCCCAGCCAAATCCTAACAAGCCTAAGCTTGTAACGATTGGATGACGTGTTGGAGCCGGCACATAGTAGTAAGGGGCTTTAGTCACACTGGAAGACATTCTCTCTCTCCTAAAAAATCAATTCGATACAACTGCTTTGACAATCATTAACAAAATTGCCATAAAAATAACTGCGCCCAAAATTCCTGCAAGCACAATATGAACAAAACTAATTGATGCCATATCGGCATCTTGACCTTCGCGTTTGCGAACGCCTAAAAAACCCCACATCACAGCACGCATGGAAATCAAAAACATCAACAATGAATTGGTCTTTTGCTTTTCCATATCAAATCTTTGATGGCTTGCTGTTATGTTCACCAGTAATCACCTTTTGTCCGCTACCTACTTCAAAGAAGGTGTATGACAAAGTGATGTTCTTCACATCCTTTGGTAAAGCTGGATCAATCACAAAAACCACAGGCATTTCACGAGACTCATTAGGTTTAAGCGTTTGCTGCTCAAAACAAAAACACTCTAGTTTTGTGAAATGCTGAGTAGCTTGTTTAGGTGCGTAACTTGGTATCGCTTGTGCTGACACAGGACGACCTTGAACATTGACGACTTCATAAACAACTTGAACCATCTCACCAGGATGAACTTGCATAGAGTTCTTCACTGAACGAAAACGGAATGGTCCTTGCGTATTAGAGTCAAACTCAACTGTAATTAAACGACTCTCATCAACTTGCGTATTCTTACTGGCTGCATTAATAGCTCTTGTGCCATAGTCATTCTTGCTAGTGACCACATTAATTCCAGTTACTTCACAAAGTACTTTGTACATTGGAATCAATGCATAGCCAAACGCAAACATCGCAGAGCTAATCACAATTAGCTTAAGCAACATCTGGCGATTGTATTTAGCAAGATTAAAAGCCATGCTTAACCAAAAATAACTTTCTTAGCAAAAATTCCGATAAAGAAAACTAATGCTACGGTCAACAAGATAAGACCCAAGCGACGATTGCTCGCCCTTGGGTTGGTTGATGGTTGTTGAAGTTGGGTCATGAATACCGCTTTAATTACTTAACTGTTGGCGGTGTTTCAAATGTGTGGAATGGTGCTGGTGATGGAACTGTCCACTCAAGACCTTGAGCATTTTCCCAAGCTTGAGCTTCAGCTTTCTTGCCACCACGATAAGTTGGCAATACCACCCATAGCAAGAAGTAAACCTGCATCAAACCAAAACCTAAACCACCAATCGAAGCTACTGCGTTAAAGTCAGCAAACTGAACTGGGTAGTCAGCGTAACGACGTGGCATACCTGCCAAGCCTAAGAAGTGCATTGGGAAGAATGTGAGGTTGAAGAAAATCATTGAACCCCAGAAGTGAACCTTACCGCGGAACTCGTTCACCATGAAACCAGTCCACTTTGGAGCCCAGTAGTAGAAGCCAGCAAACAAAGCAAACAAAGAACCAGCAACAAGCACATAGTGGAAGTGAGCCACTACGTAGTATGTATCTTGAATCATGATGTCAATCGGAGCCATCGCACACATCAAACCTGTGAAACCGCCGATTGTGAAAACGAAGATGAAACCAATAGACCACAACATCGGTGTTTCAAAAGTCATTGACCCTTTCCACATAGTTGCAACCCAGTTAAAGATCTTCACGCCTGTTGGAACAGCAATCAACATCGTGGCGTACATGAAGAACAATTGACCAGTCACTGGCATACCAGTTGCAAACATATGGTGCGCCCAAACGATGAATGACAAGATCGCGATTGAACCTGTTGCATAAACCATTGAGCTGTAGCCAAACAATCTCTTACGAGCAAATGTTGGGATCACTTCACTGATGATGCCAAACGCTGGCAAGATCATGATGTAAACCTCTGGGTGACCAAAGAACCAGAAAATATGTTGATACATCACAGGGTCACCACCACCAGCTGCTGAGAAGAAGCTAGTACCGAAATGACGATCTGTTAGAACCATTGTGATCGCACCAGCCAAAACAGGCATCACAGCGATCAATAAGTAAGCAGTAATTAACCATGTCCAGCAGAACATTGGCATCTTCATCAACGTCATGCCAGGAGCACGCATATTAAGAATGGTCACGATGATGTTGATAGAACCCATGATAGATGAAGCACCCATCAAGTGAACCGCAAAAATAGCCATATCCATACCAGGACCCATTTGCACTGATAAAGGCGCATATAAAGTCCAACCAGCAGCAGTTGCGCCACCAGGAACAAAGAATGAAGACAACAATAATGAAGCAGCAACAGGCATGATCCAGAAGCTGAAGTTGTTCATACGAGCAAACGCCATATCAGAGGCGCCCACTTGTAGAGGGATCATGTAGTTAGCAAAGCCTACGAATGCCGGCATGATGGCACCGAACACCATCACCAAACCGTGCAAAGTTGTTAATTGATTGAACAACTCTGGGCGAATGAATTGCAAACCTGGTTGGAATAATTCCAAGCGGATTAACAAAGCCATCACGCCACCAGCCATCAAACTCACAAAAGAGAAAATCAAATACAAAGTACCGATGTCTTTGTGGTTTGTAGCGTACAACCAACGACGCCAGCCGTGTGGATGATCGTGTGCGTGATCATCGTGATGATCATGTGCGTGGCTTACTGTGCTCATATTTGCTCCAATTACCTAGTATGTGTATTGCTTAATTAATTACTTAGCTGCACGTGCAGTTGTGAAATCTTTAGGCTGAATTAATTCGCCTGTCTTATTACCCCACGCATTGCGTGTGTAAGTCATGACAGCGGCTAATTCAACATCGTTTAACTGAGTCCACTTTGGCATTGCATTCTTACCATTAAGAAGAATCTTGTATTGGCCATCTTTTGGTCCAGTAACAACCTTAGAACCATCCAAAGCTGGGAATGCGCCAGCACCTTTACCATTGGCTTGGTGGCAAGCAGCACAATTAGCGGCATAAACTTTTTCACCGCGTTGCTTTAGCTCATCCATTGTGAAAGTCTTTGTTGGATCATCCGCTAAAGACGCCATCTGTTTTTTCTTTTCTTCCACCCATGCTGAGTATTCAGCATCAGTCACAACCTTAACAACGATCGGCATAAATGCGTGCTCTTTACCGCATAGCTCTGAACACTGACCGCGGAATGTACCCACTTTTTCAGCACGGAACCATGTATCGCGAACAAAGCCAGGGATCGCATCTTGCTTAACGCCAAATGCTGGAATTGTCCATGAGTGAATCACGTCATGTGCAGTTGTCACTAAACGAATCTTTTTGCCCACTGGCACAACCATTTCGTTATCTACTTCCATCAAGTAGGTATCGCTCTTTTCAGCTTGGTTGTTAATTTGCTCACGTGGAGTTGTTAATGTTTGCAAGAATGAAACGCCTTCGCCTTCACCCTTGATATAGTCGTAGCCCCACTTCCACTGATAGCCAGTTACTTTAACTGTGATATCTGCGTTCGTTGTGTCTTTCATAGCAACAACAGTTTTAGTTGCTGGCAAAGCCATACCAATCACGATAAGCAATGGCACAACTGTCCAAACGATTTCTACAGTCGTACTCTCATGGAAACTTGCAGATTGATGACCTAATGATTTGCGATGTTTGTAAATCGAATAGAACATCACGCCGAATACAGCCACAAAAATGACCAAACAGATAGCCAACATCATCCAATGTAATACAGCCACTTCTTCAGCGACTTTTGTTGCTGCTGGCTGTAGATTTAGTTGAAAGCGTGATGGTCCGCCTGGCATGTCATTAATCGCTAGAGCTAGGTTGCCGTGCAACAAACCAACTAAGCCCAAAACTAAACCGGCTAATGCTGTGGGTTTTTTCATCTTATTTCCCGTTAATTAAATACTTGAATCTGAAGTGCATAAAAGGCATGCATAAACTCGTGAGATTATATTTGGGGAATTTGATCTAGCGCAATAAATTACTAGTTTTTCTAGAGATTAATACCTAGAAATTTACACAAAAATGTATGTAAGCGTTAACTTACTTATTATTTTCTTCTAACAATCTGGTCGACAGAAATCGTTGCAATACCGTCTTTTGATTTCGAGGATCTTTTCTCTGGCGTCCACGCATGACCATAAACCACCTCTAGGGTCAGCTTAAATTGATCGGAACCTGTTGGCATTTGAAGATCACCTAAAACCAGATCCTTCACCAAGCCCAATTCCAGAGCGTCTTTCTTCAAAAGATCTAGGGATTCATATTCCAGGGTGACGTATTCCATATCCATCACTGGCTCGGCAAAGCCTGCTTTTGCTAATGCATCACCAACATCATGCATATCCCATGCCCCCGGAAGAATATTGGCACCTGCTTGCCGTAATTCTCGACCAGTATCGGGACCGAGATAACTAAACATAAGCAAGGATGATGGTTTAAGTAGCTTTTCCCAATCCTGAATGAGCAATTCGGGTTGAGCGTGATGTTGCAGCTCTAGATTGGACCAAACCAAATCCATGGCATAGCGATGCTTGGCATCACCCAGAGAAATTTGCTCAACAAAAGCACGCTTGCACAGATTAAAAAACAAACGCTGCCAAGACGCATGACCAGCGCCAGACTGAGAGCAATAATTATTAGCTTGAGGGAATCTCTTATATAACAGGGCTGGATGCAAACAACCAGACTGATAAATCTCTTGCACATCCAATTTAACAATCGACAACTTCTCTTCCATACGTTGGCTAATCTCAAGTGAGAGCCAATCAGGAATGGCAGGAAACATTGTTGGCGAAGTGGACATAAGCTCTAAGTATACTCAGCGCCCTATGAAATTTCTTCTACCGACATCATGTATTGGTTGCAAGAAATTTCAAATAAACAGTATTTGCGATAAGTGCTTAAAAAGCATTAAAGACCAGCAAACCCATCGTTGCATCCAGTGCGCCTTGCCATGCGCTAAACATCGAGTCATCTGTGACTTTTGTATTCGCCAACCACCAGCGTTTAACAGTACAAGATGTATCGATACTTATGGCGGACTTCTAACAGAGGCTATTCATGACTACAAATACAGCAAAAAAGTAGCACTTGCTAAGTGCTTTGCTGATGTGTGGGAGAACGTTTGGCAAAGAGAACTCAATACAGAGCCAACTATTGATTGGATGATTCCAGTGCCTTTAAGTTTGGAAAAACTTCACGCAAGAGGATTTAATCAATCTTGGGAATTGTGTCGCTATCTATCAAAAAGATTCAAGATCAAATCAGATCATCAAATTCTGAAACGAAAACACATCAGCGGCGATCAAGCCCATGCTACTCGTGAGGAAAGACTCACCAGACTGATTAATACATTTAGCGTCAACCCTAAACGACTCTCTCATATTGAGCAAAAAAACATCTTGATCGTTGATGATGTCATGACCACCGGAGCCACACTCAATATCATGGCTAAACTATTGAAAGATTTTGGCGCCCAAAGTGTTCATAATTGGGTCATTCTTAGAACTTCTCTTTAATTCCTATGATTAACGTTGTACTTGTTGAACCAGAAATTCCACCTAACACCGGCAATATCATTCGTTTGTGTGCAAATACTGGTGCGCAGTTACATTTGATCGAACCCTTGGGCTTCCCCTTAGAAGACTCACGCATGAAGCGTGCGGGTCTCGATTATCACGAGTACGCTCATATGAAAGTTCACCCCAACTGGGACGCATTCTTAGAATCAGAAAAGCCAGCACAAGACAGGATGTTTGCAATCACTACCAAAGGACAAGCAAAACTATCATCCTGCCAATTTCAAGAGAATGATTATTTAGTTTTTGGTTCTGAGACTAAGGGATTAGATCCCCAAGTAAGAGCTTATTTCTTGCCAGAAAGAGCCCTGCGCTTGCCGATGCGAGCAGACAGTCGAAGCTTAAATTTGTCGAATGCTGTTGCTGTGATGGTTTATGAAGCCTGGCGACAAATGGACTTTAAGGGTGGTGCTTAATGAGAAGTGGGACTCTCAGGTTTAGCATCTCGTCCCATCAATAATTTCACAGCGCTTGGTAAATCCAGGTGATTAAATAACACTTGGCAAACCATGTGAGTGATAGGCATTTCAATTTTTTTCGCCAACGCTAAATCATTAACTGCTTGAGCACAGCGCACACCTTCAGCAACATGCCCTAGAGCCGATAGAACTTCTGGCAACTTTTTGCCGGCAGCCAATTGCAAACCAACTTGACGATTACGCGATAAATCACCCGTGGCGGTAAGAATTAAATCGCCCACACCAGTTAAACCCATCGCTGTTTCAGATTGACCACCCATGGCTGTAATCAAGCGCATCATCTCGTTTAAACCGCGCGTTAATAAAGCAGCACGGGCATTCAAGCCCAAACCTAAACCATCACCAATACCTGTTGCAATCGCCAAGACATTTTTAATCGCGCCGCCCAACTCAACACCAATAATGTCAGTACTTCCATAGATACGCATATTGCCGTAATGGAAAACTTGTTGAACGGCCGCCACCAATTCTTCTGAATCACTGGCTACAGTCAATGCGCAAGGCATCCCACGAGCCACCTCACTTGCAAAACTGGGACCTGACAAAACCGCCAAGCGAATGCCTAAATCTAGAGCTTGATGAGCTTTTAACTCTCGCTCAATGACTTGATGAGGCATCAGAGAGGTTTCTGGCTCCAAACCCTTACACAACCACACCCAGTTTTTCGGGCATTGTGGCAACTTCAATAAAGCATGAACAGTATCTTTCAAACCAGATACAGGGGTAGCAATCACCACTAAATCATTCGAAGTCACTTCGGCAAAAGCAGCTTGCCAATCACTCGTCACACTCAAAGAGTCTGGCAAGGAAATATCTTTGAGATATTTTTGATTCAATTTTGTTGTCTGCATTTGCAAAGCCACTTCCTGAGAGCGGCTCCACAAGCGGACTTCAACATTGAGAGGATTCTTGGCTGCATGCATAGCCATGGCAGTACCCCATGCGCCCGAGCCAAGAAAAATGACTTTCATATTAGTTAGGCAAGATGATGCCGCTATCACTACCAGCAGATGCGCCAGCAGCTTGAGCTAAACGCTGCTCATATAAAGCATGGAAATTAATTTCAGCCAAGTGAACTGGCTGGAAGCCAGCACGGCTAATTAAATCAGCAATATTGGATCTCAAATACGGGAACAAAATAGTTGGGCAAGCAATGCCAAGCATCGGATCAATTTGCTCTGCCGGCATATTCGCCATTTCAAAAATGCCTGATTGTTGCGCCTCTACTAAAAACAATACTTTATCTTCAATACGTGTTGTCACAGTACCCACCAAGGTACGTGAAAATTACGCTCATCTAATTGATTAGCCTGAATATCAACTTGAACTTCTAATTTAGGCTCTGCCTGAACCAAAAGAATCTCAGGCGCATTAGGCTGCTCTAAAGAAGCATCTTTAAGGTAAATACGTTGAATTTGAAAACTCGGTGCGTTATCGCCTGCACCATTGGCTGCTACATCAGTCATGATTTTCCTATTTATTTACCTAATAATGGATCTAGCTTACCAGCACGGTCAAGTGCCGATAAGTCATCAAAGCCACCCACATGGGTTTCTTCAATGAAAATTTGTGGAACAGTTCTACGACCAGTCTTTGCCATCATCTCTTCACGTCTGGCTGGATCCTTGTCAACTAAGATCTTTTCTGTAATTGCAAAGCCTTTTGCAGCTAGTAATCTTTCAGCCATGATGCAATAAGGGCAGACTTGAGTACTGTACATCGTAATTTTTGCCATTTTTAACCTCTCAACCCGCTAAATTACTTAACTAAAGGTAAGCCGGCTTGATTCCAAGCTGAAACACCGCCATCCAAGCATGCAACATCTGTAAATCCAGCTTTTTTGAACTTTCCAGCCGCACTATTTGCTCTAGAACCGCTTAAACAAACTAAAATGACAGGCTTATTAGTATCTAGACGTAAACCTTGAATACCGCCGTCCAGATCAGCTAAAGCGATGTGCTTAGAGTTTGCAATATGCCCGGTCTTAAACTCATCTTTAGTCCGGATATCAACGATCTGCGCGTTTCTTTGGTTGACCCACTGAACTGCAGTGTGTACGCTAAGAAGCTGTTTGTTATAACGACCCAAGATCTGGGGCAAGGCTAAGGCTAGACCTGAAGTGATCAAAGTTGCCAAAAGCAATAAATTGTTTGTATTTGTAAAGAAGTCCATCAGTAAATTATAGAATGTGAATATGAAACAACTCGTACTTATCCGCCACGGCGAATCCCAATGGAACCTAGAAAACCGTTTTACCGGCTGGGTTGATGTAGATT
>JACCDW011759693.1_pt1 | contig 13353 bp, 10 predicted proteins | sample 7449781 | NCBI WGS metagenome assembly JACCDW01 (sample SAMN15323449, study PRJNA562643) | freshwater metagenome | isolation source: river surface water | place: USA:Blue River Watershed | collected 2017-08-18 | reverse complement strand
CACACCTGCTGAACCCGGTACACGCCCACTGTTTATTGTTGCTTCGGCACAGAACAAAACTAACGGTGCTGGTACAGGTACAGCACAAGGTACACTAGCCGCTAACGCTGGCAAGGTTTATTTGATGACAAGTCAACGAGATTTAGTTGACACATTTGGCGACCCAACATTCCGTGTTGACGCTAACAACAACCCAATTCACGCAGGTGAATTAAACGAATACGGTTTACAGGCTGCCTACAGTTACTTAGGTGTAAGCAACAGTGCATTTGTTGTTCGTGCAGATTTAGATTTAGAAAAACTAGTGGCCAGCGCAGACGCTCCTGGCGGTGCACCAGCAGATGGTACATTCTGGTTAGACAGCGATGCTACAGCATATGGTGTTTTTGAATGGAACGGCGCTGCCGCAAATTCAACTGGCGGACAGAGTTTTACTAACAAAGTTCCAACAATCGTTACCACAGGCGTTCCAGCAAACAGTGTAGGCGCAGTAGGCACTTATGCTATTTCCTACAATGCCAGTAATACATCAACAGGTCATTTAGTCAAAGTTTACTATAAGAGTGCTTTTGATGAAAATGGTGATGTTGGCACAGCAACCTGGGTACAAGTAGGTTCAAACGAATGGGCTAGAGCACATTCAGTAATAACCAGTACAAATTCTCCAACCACAATTCAAGGTGGTTCAGGAAAAGCACTTCGTTTACAAGCAAATAACGGAACACAGGGTACTATCAGTATTGGTGCAGATGTGTCGATAGAAGATTTTGTAGATGATATTAATCTAGCAAGTATTCCAGGTGTCGGTGCAAGATTAGTTTCAGGTAAACTAGTAATTTTTGCAAAAACCAACGACGTAAGTTATATTACTATTTCTCAAGATCCTCCTGCAAGTCCTGCTGATTTAAACGTTTTAACAGAATTAGGAATTACCGCAGGCGATTTTTATGCTCCAGATTTTAAAATTAGTCCACACACAGATGTGCCTCTCTGGAAGCGTAATAAACCTGGTAATGTTGCTCGCCCAACAGGATCTGTATGGATTAAAACTACAGAACCTAATCTAGGTGCTCGTTGGAGAGTTAAAATTTATAACGGCACTACACAACTATGGGACGAAGTTGATGCTCCATTGTACGCAACTAATCAAGCGGCAAACTATGGTATTGATCCAACTAAAGGCGGATTTGGAATACCAGTAAATGCAGTATATGTACAATACAATTACAATGAAAATATTCAACCATTGGCTGAATTCCGTGTAATGCGTAGAGCACGTAGTGGTTCTACCGTAGTAAGAACTAAACAAATTACTAATACTACACTGTCAGCAAGCCAGTTTTCAATCTCATTGGCTGCTAGCCAAGCAGGCACAGCCACACTGGCAGAAGGTACTGTAACATTCACAGCAACAGGTGTTGCCGCTACTACAGCCACAAACCTAGCAACAGCAATTAACAGTGCTAACATTGGTGCAATTGAAGCCAGCGTTACTGCTGATAACCGTGTTCAAATTGAAAATACAGTTGGTGGAGATATTAGATTTGCTGATTTAGGCGACAGCACAACAGCAGTGACCGCACTTGGCCTTATCAGCGAAAATACCAATGTATACGCAGTAGGAACAGCAGATGACACCTACGCCTTTGTAGGTAGCAACTGGATTCCACGTACCTTTGCTGGTACACAACAGACATATTTTATCGACACAGCCGCACCAACAACATTGGTTGCAGACGGCGAATTATGGTATAGTTCAGTTGTTGATGAAGTAGATTTAATGGTACACGACGGTAGTACATGGGTAGGTTACGGTAATTTCTACAGTGACACAGACCCAGAAGGTCCTATCGTTAGCGCAAGTCAACCAACAACATTTGCAGATGGCACCACAGACATCGATGCAGATGCTGATGGACAAATTTGGATTGACACCAGCGACATTGAAAACTATCCAGTAATCAAGCGTTGGAACGGCGATTTATTAAAGTGGGAAACACTAGACACTTCAGATCAAACCACAGAAAATGGTGTTCTGTTTGCTGATGCACGTTGGGCAACTGCTGGTGCCGAAGAAGATGCTAGTACAATCGCAGATCTATGGACCAGCGATTTCTTAGACTTTGATGCTCCAGATCCAGCACTATATCCACGTGGTATGATTCTATTCAACCTACGTCGTAGCGGATTTAACGTTAAGAAATTTAAACGTAACTATGTTGACCTAACAGCGGATAATCAGCGTATGAACGATGTAAGTATGGAAAATTACTATCCACATCGTTGGGTTACAGAAAGTGGTAATCAAGCAGACGGTTCAGGATCATTTGGACGTCATGCACAACGTAAAGTTGTAATTCAATCGTTACAGGCATTGGTAAACAGCAACGAAGATATTCGTGACACAGAAGTTCGCGGATTTAACTTATTGGCTTGCCCAGGTTATCCAGAGCTAATTGGCGAAATGGTTTCATTGAACTATGACAGAGGTTTAACATCTTTTGTTGTAGGCGATACTCCTCCACGTCTAACACCAGATGCTACAACAATCAATGATTGGGGTAATAACGTTGCTCTAAGTCTACAAGACGATGACAATGGTCTAGTAAGTTTTGACGAATACCTAGGCGTATTTTATCCATGGGGCTTCACTAGCGACAACGCAGGACGCGATGTTGCAGTTCCACCAAGTCACATGATTTGCCGTATGATTGCCCTAAGTGATCAGGTAAGTTATCCATGGTTTGCTCCAGCAGGTACACGTCGTGGCGGTATTACTAACGCAACAGCAGTTGGTTATGTTAGTGACGAAGGCGAGTTTGTAAGTGTTGCTCTAAACGAAGGCCAACGCGATACATTATACAATGTTAAAGTTAATCCAATCACATTCTTCACAGGTGCTGGCCTAGTTAACTTTGGACAGAAAACTCGTGCAAGAAACGCAAGTGCATTAGATCGTATCAACGTAGCACGTTTGGTAATTTATCTACGTAGCCAGTTGAACAAACTTGCAAAACCATACATCTTTGAGCCTAATGATAAAATTACTCGAGATGAAATCAAACAACAGGTCGAAAGTCTGTTGTTAGAATTAGTCGGACAACGTGCTCTATATGACTTCTTAGTAGTGTGTGATGAAAGCAATAACACACCAAACAGAATTGATAGAAATGAGTTATATGTTGACATTGCAATTGAACCAGTTAAGGCAGTGGAATTCATTTACATTCCAGTACGCTTGAAAAACACTGGCGAAATCGCAGGGTTATAAGGCTAAGATAAATAATTACAGGAGACTATAAACAATGTCTATTTCAACATTAAGCAAATTATCGGTACCCTTAGCCAGTGACCAGTCAGCAAGCAGTCAAGGCTTGTTGATGCCTAAACTAGCATATAGATTTAGGATCACATTTGAAAACTTTGGAGTATCAACACCAACAACAAACTTAACCAAGCAAGTTGTTGAAGCAAAACGCCCAGAAGTAACGTTTGATTCCGTAGAATTACCAGTGTACAACAGTCGTGTTTATATGGCTGGTAAACACAAGTGGAATCCAATTACTTGCAAACTGCGTGACGATGCTACAGGAGAAGTACAAAAATTAGTAGGTGAGCAATTACAGAAACAATTTGACTTCTTTGAACAAAGTTCAGCGGCATCTGGTATAGACTATAAGTTTACAACTAGATTAGAAATGTTAGATGGTGGTAACGGTGCAAACGTTCCTACAGTATTAGAAACTTGGGAAATGTATGGTTGTTTCTTAACTACAGCATCATACGGTACAGTAAACTATGGTACTAACGATGCAGTAACTATTGATTTAACAATTCAGTATGACAATGCAATCCAAAGCCCACAAGGCACTGGTGTAGGTACAGCAGTAGGAAGAGCTCTTGGAACTCTCGCTACAGGCGGATAATTAACTCCGGGAGCAATACAAAAGGACACTTCGGTGTCCTTTTTCTTTATATAAGCGGTTAATCGCTGTCGATAAATAATTGTATGGCAAACTTACTCAACGGTTTTTTAGATAATGTCGTCTCGGGTCTTGGCAATCCCAAGGGTACACTGGGAGATTTTCAACACGCGGCTCGACTTTATAATAGTCAGGCTATGCGACTTGCCCCCAAAGGCAAGTGGATGTATCATGTGGTTTTTAATATAAATCCTCGTGCATCGGGATCAGCAAAATTTGATATACAAAAACATGGTACCGCCATTAATATGTTGGTCAAATCCATAGATTTGCCTAAATTTCGAGTACAGGTTGAAAAGCCGCAACAGTATAATAAGAAAAGACAGATCCATACTAAGTTAGAATATGATCCAGTGAGTGTGGTATTCCACGATGATAACTTTGGATTGTCTACTGCTCTCTGGTCCATGTATTATGGTTATTATTTTGCAGACAGCAAACATGGATCCAGTTTAGGTTCAAGCACTTCTGGACAATTATTATCTGGCGTGGGCAATCTCATTGCAGGGTTTATTCCAGGAACAAACGGATTACTAGGTGCAGTTAAGGGATTCTTAGGCAGTTCAAGTGCAGGAGTTCCTGCAGCCTATCAGCGAAATTCTTACAAAAATGAAGCATTGAACAAATTTAGATATGGTTTAGACAACGGGTCTAGCGCACCATTTTTTAGTAGCATACAGATATTTCAACTAGCCCGGCATCAATATCAAAGTTACACATTAATTAATCCTGTGATCACCAGTTGGAATCACGAGTCTCTAAATCAAACTTCAACAGAAACTGCCGGCAACACTATGCAGATTGCCTATGAAGCAGTTATATACGGTACGGGCGCAGTCAGTCGTGGCAACCCCAAAGGATTTGCCACAGAATTCTATGACCATCAACCTAGTCCGTTAGGACTATTGGGCGGCGGTGTTACCAGTTTATTTGGCCAAGGCGGCGTACTTGGCGGTATCGCTAGTATTTTAGGAGATCTTGGACCAGGAGGCAACGGATTTACACTTGGCACAGTTATTAAAGGAATTAATACCTACAATAATGCTAAGAGATTAACCTCAGAGGGTGTTCGCCAAGAAGGTTTTAGTATTTTAAAAAGTGCCATTGGTGCCAGTACTGGCATTGATGTTAGCGGTGTGGCCAACGTATTTTTTCCTAAAAAACCCAGCAGTGCCTCAAACGCACCAACTGCGGCTTTACCTCCTAAAGAAACAGCAAAAACTAATACCCCCGATCAGAGAGTATCTGCATTTGCTAACAATCCAGCAGCCAAGGCTGCTCTTGTAGATTTGGCTATCAAATCTGGTGTTGTCCCGCCAGGCACAAACGCATCTGCACAAATTGATAATTTAATTAATTCTGGCAGAAATGTAAAACTCAACGGTCTAGCAGATAAAATATTATCAACAGCAGGATAACCTATGACAAACTTAGCACAAAGCAGTAATTTACCTGTAACTGAAAATACAGACTCCGGCGACAAAGTTCGTACATTTTTTGACACATACTTTGTCGAACCAATAAGTTTTCCAGCAGAGCAAATCGATGCTACTGTAGGTTTCTTTCAAAAAAGAGGTTTCGACGAATTGGCCAGCCAAGCCACTGCCATTGTGTTACTACAACAGGCCAAATTAGATAATGTAAATGTGTTTACTCTATTAGACACACTAAAAGGTTTGGAAGATCTTAAACTCAGTGCTGTGGTTGCAGAAGTTCTTAATTACAATCGTCAAAAAATTTCAACGCTGGGATATCGTCAGCAGGGTCAAAGTGATTTCTTAGAAAGCCGTAACATTGTTCTATGAAAAAATTTGCACAGGGAAAATTTGCACTAAAAAACCCTGAAAAATATATGGGTAACAGGACACCCACTTATCGTAGTAGTTGGGAATGGGCAGTGATGCAGATGTTTGACAACAATCAATCCATTGAAAAATGGGGCAGTGAAGTTGTCAAAGTTCCTTATAGAGATCCTCTAACTGGCAAACATACAATCTATGTGCCAGATTTTTTTGTAGTTTACAATGATAAAAACGGACGTAAACACGCAGAAGTTTGGGAAGTTAAACCTGCTAGTCAATCAGTATTAGAAAAAGTTGGGCGCAGTAAAACCAATCAAGCCGCATATATTAAGAATATGGCCAAGTGGGAAGCCTGTCGCGCATGGTGTAAACAACAAGGAATAATGTTTAGGGTTGTATCGGAAAACGATATTTTTCATAACGGCAAGCGATAAGTAGTTTGCTATGTTATACACCTTTGCACCATTCTCTGTACCCATTTTCATGACTGACGTTTGTTGGACTAGTAAACAAATCATTCATGATGTAATTACAGAAGAGGACAACAAAACATTTGGACAAAAATTAAATCTTGAGCAGGATTCGAGATTTGATTCATTAAAAAAACTGATATTAGATAAAATTCCAGAAATTGCAGATAGGTTAGGATTAGACTCTCCTACCTGCGATATTCCAAGTATGTGGCTTAACCACTACACTGAGAATCAGTTTATACATCCGCACTGGCATGTCAACAGTTGGTTAAGTGGAGTTTATTATCCCTATGGCTGCGAATCAAGTCCCATTAGTTTTGAAACACCCTTACCCTGTCCTACAATAAGCCCTAGTATAAAACGTAGATCAGAATTTAATCAAGAAATAGCAGAATATCGACTTAAAACTGAATCTTTACTGATATTTCCTAGTTGGCTAAGACACTATACTGTGCCAACAGGACCAGAAGAAAAATTAAGCATAGCATTTAATATTTGGCCGCGTGGACTATTACAAAGTGACGCAATTAGTAAAGTTGTGACTTAATTAAGGATAAGTATTGTATGACTAAAAAACTTGAAGAATTACTTAATTTGCCTGAAAATCAAGAAATCGTCAAAGATGACCTTGTTAAACAGCAACAGCAAAACAGAGCCAAAGAAAAGCAAGTGGCTAGAGATAATGCTCCAGCAGAAAACCTGTTTCGTGAAATTGGCGACATTGACAAAATTGAAGCGGCATTACCTCAGGTCAAAGGCCTAGGCGATATTGCAGATACTGAATTAGACGAGTTGGCTAAAAAAGCCACAGATGCCTATGAAGATTTAGTTGACTTGGGCATGAACGTAGAACCACGTTACAGTGCTAGAATTTTTGAAGTAGCACAATCGGCACTGAAAAACGCTATAGATGCTAAATCAGCAAAAATAGACAAAAAACTTAAAATGATCGAACTACAGCTCAAAAAGCAAAAGTTGGATCAAGACGCAAAACCAGCAGGTGACGATATTCCAGGAGAGGGATACCTAATCACAGACCGCAATAGTCTGCTGGAAAAATTAAAGAATATGAAATAAATACAGTAGTGGGGAAAACTATGAAATCATTTAATGAATACTTAACAGAAAGCAAAAAAACATACGAGTTTAAGGTTAAAATCGCCGGCGATTTAGACGAGGGGTTCAAGACTAAACTCAAAGGTGCAATGGAACGTTATTCCGTTGTAAAGATGGATAACGGCAAGCGTTTGCCCATTGCTGAAAGACACTTAGATTTTCCAGAATTAGAAAACACCAACGTCACTGTATTCAACGTAGAAATTGCATATCCCACAACTACACAAGTACTGGAAAATTACATCAGTCAGGTCTGTGCCTGTGAATTAGCTCGTGTTCGTGTACGCACTGCCAATCAAGAAGCAGAGCAGGCTCAGGAAGAAGCCAATCGCAAAGAAGCAGAATCAAAACCTTTAATTGGTCAATGTGATCCTCCTCCAAGCAATCATCAAGACATTGTTGGCGAAAAGAAAATTTCCAGTTTCTTAAAAGATTTGGCCAACACAAAACATGGCGGCGAACAATATAAAGGTGTTAACGATCAATTACTAGCCAAGAGTGTTCCTAGCGAAAAAGCACCGGCTACAGTAGAGTCTGGGGCTAGTATTAGTCCAATTGGCTCCAAAACTCTTAAAGGAAAAAAATAATCATGGACATGAAAAAATTATTAGGCATTGTTGACGGCAATGTTGAAAAAACACAACTCAACGAAGGTGTTGAAGAATGTGGCATAGGTAGCATGGGTTCTAGTATGCCAAGCACACCACCAGTAACAATGAGTGTAAATTTAAATGCACAGGGCGTAGATAACATTAAAGAATTATTAAATTTAATGCGCTCAGCAGATTCGAGTATGGGACACGATCATAACCATACGCCAATGGGTATGCCAATGCCAGCAGTTGGTTTAGATATGCCTATCAAAGTTACTAAACTCAGCGGTGGCTCTGATATGAAGCCAGCAGGTTCGGATGGCGATAGGGGTATGGATCAAATTAAAGATTTAATTCGTAACGCTGGAATTAAAAAAGATTTTGAAAATTCACCAGAAGAAGCCTACGCAGGAATTGACAGTGTAACTACAGATGCCGGAGGCGGATGGCAAGAACCAAAAGATCCAGCAGATATTCGTGTTAAAGATCCCAGCGGCTATACACAGGCTGAAGAAGAATATGCCAACGAACCCGACGAACAGTACAGCGACCATAACACAATGATTAAAGACTTGTCTGGCGGCTTAAATAGAGAAAAACGTCAGTATGCCAAAGCACAGGACGGTGATAATGCCATGACCGTTCGTGAAGCCACTATTCGTCAACAGTTAGATGCTATGTGGCGTGAAATCAAAGAAGGTAGTCAATCTAATCCTGCTTTGGACGCGGCACTTAAAAAACAAGAACAAGGAGAACCGCTAACTCCACAAGAGCAAAGACTAATTAGAATGAATACAGCAAGCGATCTTGCTAATCAGCAAAGTCCTACTAAAGAAGGCGCACCCATTGAGCCAAGAGATTTTAGTATGACTCCTGATGAAAAAACAACTACCGGGTTTAAAACAAATCTTAAAACAGATGCTGTAACAAATCTTCAAAAAGAAGTAGGAAGAATACTAGCAATATACGGAGAGCCAGCAGATCGTGCCGCTGGAGAAGCTCTAATGAAAAATCCAGACGGTAGATATGGCCCTGACACACATAAATTATCAGACAAAGCTCATGCCGCGATTGAAAAGAAAATCCAAGAGCTTGAAGTATTGATTAAGTCAGACCCTACAATGGCAAAGTATATGCCTGCTCTTAAAAAGAACAAAGAAAATTTAATTAAGTTAGGCAGTAAATCAGATCAAAGCCAAGGCTGGAGATAAGATTTCGTCGGCAGTAACCAAATAGGCTCTTCGGGGCCTATTTTTTTCAGTAAATAAACGTATGGCTAGTAAATCATTAGACGGCGTACTAATTAAAAAGGCTAATCGCCAGGAACGCTTTACAGAACAACAGATTGCAGAACTGTCGCAGTGTGCCGATCCTGATCTTGGATACTTGTATTTTGCACGTAATTTCTTTTATATTCAACATCCAGTTAAAGGTAAGTTACTGTTTGAACCTTACGAGTATCAGATAAAGTTACTGCAAAGTTATCACGATCATAGATTTAACATCAATATGTTACCACGACAAAGTGGTAAAACTACCTGTGCCGCAGGTTACTTGTTGTGGTATGCGATGTTTCATCCAGATCAAACTATTCTAGTGGCCGCACACAAATACACAGGTTCGCAGGAAATTATGCAACGTATCCGATATGCCTACGAAGACTGCCCGGATCATATACGCTGTGGCGTAACTAACTATAACAAAGGGAGTATTGAATTTGATAATGGATCACGTATTGTATCAGCAACTACTACTGGCAACACTGGTCGCGGTATGTCAATATCCTTACTATACTGTGATGAGTTTGCATTTGTACAACCAAACATTGCAGAAGAATTTTGGACATCTATTTCGCCAACACTAGCCACTGGTGGTCGTGCAATTATTACTAGCACTCCAAACAGTGACGAAGATACATTTGCTATTATTTGGAAAGAAGCAGAAAAGAAATTTGACGAGTACGGTAATGAAACCGAACTAGGTATAAATGGATTTCATTCATTTAAAGCAGAATGGTGGGAACATCCAGAGCGCGACGACAAATGGAAAGACGTTGAAATGGGACGTATCGGCGAAGAGCGTTTTCGTCGAGAATATGGCTGTGAATTCTTAGTCTATGACGAAACACTGATTAACAGTATCTGTTTGGCTGGCTTAGAAGGCCGAGAGCCTGTGTTAAAAATGGGACAGTGTCGTTGGTATAAACAGCCCAAGGACGATATGATCTATGCTGTGGCGTTGGACCCTGCGTTGGGCACCGGCGGCAATTATGCGGCCATACAGGTCATAGAATTACCTACAATGGAACAGGTAGCAGAGTGGCATCATAACACCACGCCCATAGAAGGGCAAATTAAAATATTAAAAGATATTAACAAGTATATTGCAGATACCTGTTCAAAAACACAGGGCAGTAACATCTACTGGAGTATTGAAAATAACACCGTGGGCGAAGCCGCACTAATTGTGGTTAAAAATGTTGGCGAAGAAAATATACCAGGAATGTTTATTGCAGAGCCTATACGTAAAGGACATGTTCGTAAATTCCGCAAAGGATTTAATACCACACATCGCAGTAAAATATCCGCTTGTAGCAGACTAAAACACTTAGTTGAAAGTGGAAAAATGAAAATCAGTTCTAGAGCATTAATCAGCGAACTAAAGGCTTTTATTGCTTCGGGCATCAGTTTTAAAGCAAAATCAGGAGAAACTGACGATTTAGTGTCGGCTATGTTATTGGCTGTGCGTATGAGTGCAGTTATGGCAGACTGGGATCAGCGTGTGTTTGAAGTTATGAGCGGTCGTTTAGACGACGAAGACAGCGATTGGGAGCCGCCCATGCCCATATTTGTTTCAACAGGATTCTAATAAATACTACTATGAAAGATTTAACCACAATTTCCACCGATCTTTTTAACAAAGTTCGCAGTAGATTTTCTAATATAAAATTAGGGGATCAAGCGGGCAAAGTTATCATAGACCCTGCAAATGCACGATTTTTTGATTTAGACTTTACCCACGAAGGCTCAAGTTTAGGTCACGTAAATATTAAAATCGATGACAAAAGTCTAACAGTAATTTACAACGAATCTATGGTAGACGATGAAGATATTGGTGCCAAAGACGATTGGTATAAATTTTTAAAAGAATTGCGTATGTTTGCTAAATCAAACATGCTGAACTTTGATACTAGAGATATTACAAAAACAAATCTAGATAAGAGAGATTACGAATACCTAGCACAGGAAAACGGAGATACTAAAATGAGTGAAAGTAAACTATGGGGAACTAGCAAGACCAGTTTCCAAGACATGGGTGAGGCAAAGATTATTGTCAAGCACAGTCAACCAGTTAATTATGCTGTCCCAGCAGGACGCACAATGCACATTGACAGCATTTACATTGAAAACGCCGCTGGCGAAAGATTCCGTTATCCACATCGTCACTTAAATGGTGCCCGTGCAATGGCCACACACGTAGCCAACGGTGGCACCGTATATGACGCAATTGGTTCGCATATTTCTGGGTTAAGTGAAGAATTAAGTAAACTTCGTCAATTTAAAAATTATACTCAGCGTAATGGTTTACAAGAAGCACTCAGCGACATTTCCGATCTAGTACTAACACGTATTTCTGATATCAAAGAGCAAATCGCAAAATTACAGCGTCAAAACTATTATGCAGAATTTGCAGAGGCTTTTAAACCTTCTCGTGAATTACCAATTCCTGAAGAAACAGTTAATACATGGATCGATGCATTGACCATTAAAACATTTAACGAAGAATTAAAATCAGTATTTCCGTTTATCTATAGACTGGTAGATCAGCCAGAATCGATTGGGTACGAAGATCTAGTAGGCGAGGGCAAAGTCTGCGATGTCTGCGAAAAAGAAAAATGCGAATGTGATGATTTAGAAGAACACAATCATTTGGAAGATTTTGAAAATCGCTTAGATGATATCAGCACGTTCGAATATGACATACCACAGCAACCACAACTACAACAGGCTCCTAATGCACGTCAAGTGGTCGAATTTATCATGAGCATGTATGACCAAGAACGTGGTACATTTCCCAAGGGCGAAGAGGGTGTAAAAATTGCTGTTGAAAAACGATTTGGAGATCAAGCGGGTCAGTTTGCAACTAGTGTAGTTGAAAGATTAAGCGCCAAAGAACAGTCAGAACCAGACTTTGACACAATGAGCTCGGCAATACAAGAAGCGGCTGATGCTACTAGTGCTGCGGAATTAAAAGCCGCTATTGAAAAATTTCAACAGGCTGCCGGAATCAAAGTAGATGGTAAATTTGGTCCTGAAACTAGTAAAGCATTACAAGGAGCAATGAACGTAAAACCTGGCGCTACAGCGCAACCAAATGCTGGTAATCTTGGAGCAACACCGGCTGCAACACCGACTGCAAAACCTGCGGCAGGAACAAGCCCAACTCAACCGCCTGCGGCCCAGACAAAGTTTAAAAATCATCCTGGCACACCGGAAGAGTGGGCAAAAGGAATGAACCCACCGCCAGACTGGATCAAAGATAGTGCCACCGGAAAGTATTCTCCACCACCTTCTCAGCCAAATCCAAAAGCACCAGCACAACCAGCACAGCAAGGCGGCCCGGTTGCTGTAAATACTACTACTAATACTAGTTCGCAGACCAATGTATCAGGAACAATAAAAATGGGTAAGCCCGAAGGGCCTATACAATATAACGGAAAAACTGTACAACCAGGACAACCTGAATATGCGGCTGCAAGTCAGGCTTTATTAGCACAACAATCAAAAATACAACAGGTTAAACAAGGAATGAGACCTGGCGGTGGTGGCGCACCAAGATTAGCACAAGCTCAGGCACCGGTACAACAAGGTGCTGTTAGTGCGGATTTCTAATTATGAGAGCTAAAGATTTTGTTGTTGAAAAACATCGAGTAAACGAAGCATTTCCGTTACTAGCCGCTGTACCTACAATAGGTGCTTCTCTAGCATCCATGAGTGCTGGTATGCTAATATGGCGGATATTAAATCTTGGCATTGGCGCATGGCAAGCGGCGAGTACCTGGGAAGCCTATCAAGACAAGGCGACGGCATTTGGTCCTTGGCCGCCAGACTGGCCTGAAGATGAAAAAGAACAACTAATGTGGGATTGTATTGCGGCAGGGGTAATTTCATTGGTAGGTCCAGCCGCTGGAAAAGCAATTCAATTAATTAAGAGTCAAGTTTCAAAAATACCCAAAGAAATAAAAGACGAAGCTCTAGAAAAAATTGCTCCTAAAATGGAAGTAGAGTTGAAGAAAGTGATTAAAAAAGATGCACCTACTCCAAGTACAAAAGTTACCAAAGACGCTCCAGGAACAACTGCATCTGCTCCAGGAACAAAAGTTACT
>JACCDW011227145.1_pt1 | contig 13353 bp, 18 predicted proteins | sample 7449781 | NCBI WGS metagenome assembly JACCDW01 (sample SAMN15323449, study PRJNA562643) | freshwater metagenome | isolation source: river surface water | place: USA:Blue River Watershed | collected 2017-08-18 | reverse complement strand
TCTATCATAACCACGTTTCTATTATTCCGAAGAATTTTACCGAGTTTTTTCGCAAGACTAGCCATATTAAATTAAATACTCTGATATTTATTATGGCAAAAATCAAGTACAAAATTTATTCTCAATACGGGGCATTGAACAGCCCCCCTGTGTTTCAAGCACTATCCGATGGCATTCGCGCCTCTGGAGGAGAAGTGGTAGAATCGGGTGAAGATATACCGGTAATTTGGTCAGTTTTATGGCACGGACGAATGTCGGGGAATCGTGCGGTCTACGAATTAGCAAAATCTCAGGGAAAGAAAGTTATGGTCGTAGAAGTGGGGACACTCATTAGAGGAAAGACCTGGAGGATTTCCTTTGATCATATCAATAGGCTCGGATATTTTGGAAATAATGAAAATTTAGACCTGTCTAGACCGAAAAAATTGGGAGTTTTTCTTGAAGCACCTATTAAAGTAAGAAGACCGGAAATACTAATCGCCTGCCAACATGAAAAAAGTCTTCAATGGAACGAAATGCCACCAACCACTCAATGGGTTGAGCAGCAAATTTCAAAAATTAGAGAATATTCTGACAGAAAAATCATAGTCAGAGCACACCCACGCAGTCCCTTGAAACGCATTCCGCCGGGCTGTAACTATGAACAGCCTCAAATGATTCCTAACACCTATGACGATTTTGATTTTAAATTAAATTATCATTGTATCGTTAATCATAACAGTGGAGTTGGCGTACATGCTGGGATTTCTGCGATACCAGTCGTGGTTGATTCGAGTAGTTTGGCATTTGATATCAGCCATGATTTTAAAGACATCGAAGACCTACGTGAGAAGAATCGGACAGAATGGTTTTTGAAGATATGCCATACCGAATGGCTAATAGAAGAAATACGAGAAGGCATCCCTTTGAAAAGATTAATGGTTGATTTTCAGTAATAACTCTCATATAATAGTAGTATGACTGAACATGCGACCACGGAAGATCTTTTTGTCGATTTTATACAACAAGTTGACGCAAACGCTTTGAGTTTGCAAACCCAAGATCTCTCTGCGGCATCAAATTTTTATCAGTTAATAACAACCGGCAAACAACTTACTCAGGCACAGTCATATTTTATACTTCGTATCCTAACCAAATATAAAAATCTTCTCTACAAATTAAAAATATCAACAGACAAACTCGATAACCCGATGTGGTCTAAGCCTTTTAGAGTAATCGATCACGACTGTTTTGCCGGTATCGAATTAGATGAATATAATAATCCCCTCTTGGCATTAAAAAACCCCTATCATATAAAAGACTTGTTCGAGAAACAGGTTCTGGATAAGAATAGAGAAGCCACTGTTAGATCAAACTGGCGTGCCGAAGAAAAGATAAGAACATATTCATTATATGATATCAATCCAATGTTGCTCCAAGAATTTTTTAAAAATAACGGGTTCAGCATCTCTTCAGAATTAACAGAATATTTCTTAGAAGTAGAGGAAATTTATGAAAATTCTGAAAAATATTTTCCTCACTGCCTAGTGCAAGATAATCAAGTTATTTTAAAACATCAGACGGTCGAGGCTGAGAATTATTTCAACGAACGAAAATCTAATAACCTTATCGATGATCTAATGTTGGCGAAAAATCTTGGTTTTAGACTGTCTGGAAATTGTGAAAAAATACCTTACCACCCCATTTTTTCTACCAAGACTAATTTCTTCTGGTCGTCCGATATTGAGAAATTTTTTGAATTTTCGGAATCGGTAACAGGTAAAAAGATTATTGTAGTTAACTCTTACAAGACACACGAGTGGATTAAAAACTTCGTAGAAATTTCAACAAAAAAAGGGGTCGCTTATGGAAAAATTAAGGTGGCCTTTAGAGAAAAGAATGACGAAAGAAATGTATTCAATCAATGGATCAAAGACAACGGCCTCGGCGGTGATCTTAAGACAGCCGATTATTTAATTTTTAAAGATAAACCTGCAAAGTGGTTGTTTAATGAGAAAGAAAATGTTAAAATTATAGCAATCAACGAAGCATTTATGCCTAGCAGTAAAAAATCACAGCAATGGATTGAAGATCACTATTGTGTATTTTTTCTAGGAAATACTAAACCTACAAACAATAGAGGAAAGAAATTTGGCAACCTGTAGACTAGTAATCAAGGACGAAGTTAATATAAAAGTCGAAGGACTCGCCGTAGAAACGAGGCGAAAAATAGTCAACGAATTGAAATATGATTTGCCTTATGCACGTCACATGCCTGCTTACAAATTAGGTAGATGGGATGGCACTAAAACATTTTTTGGTATAGGCGGTACTGGTTACCTCGCACACCTTAATGTTATTTTACCCATTATCGAAAGTGAAGGTTATGACATTGAAATTGAAGATCTTAGAAAAAATCATAAAATTGACTTCAAAGAAATAGGCGAAAATTATTGGGCTGATCAAGGAAAGACATGGCCAGTCGGTCATCCGATGGCGGGACAACCTATAGTCTTACGAGACTATCAATATGATGTCATAAACAAATTTCTTGAATATAATCAAGCATTACAGGAGGTAGCAACAGGTGCAGGTAAAACAATTACTACAGCGACGTTGTCGCATCTTTGTGAACCGTATGGTCGTACGATGGTTATTGTTCCGAACAAATCGCTTGTTGTCCAGACTGAAGAAGACTACAAGAACCTAGGGTTAGATGTTGGTGTATATTTCGGAGATCGCAAGGAATTAAACAGAACACATACAATTTGTACCTGGCAGAGTCTGAACATTTTAGATAAGAAAAGTTACGACACTGATTCGCTAACATTGGCTGAATTTTGCGACGGTGTTGTGGCCATTATTGTCGACGAAGTTCATCAAGCCAAAGCCGACGTATTGACAAAATTATTAACTCAGAATTTTAAAAACTGTTTTATTCGATGGGGGCTGACTGGGACTATTCCTAAAGAGGATTGGGAATTTCAAAGTATTCTTGCCAGCATCGGCCCTGTTATCAATCAAGTCACTGCGCATGATTTACAACAGAAAGATGTGCTTGCAAAATTAGATATTCAAATTCTACAAACTACTGATGTTGAAGTGTTTAGAAATTATCAAGAAGAATATACTTGGTTAGTCACAGATGAAAATAGAATCGGATGGATGTCTGATTATGTTAAGAAAATATCAGAGACCGGCAACACGTTGGTTCTAGTGAATAGAATTGATACAGGAAATAAAATACTAAAACATATCCCGGACGCAGTTTTTATTTCTGGAGAAGTAAAACTCAGTGACCGCAAGGAAGAATATGATGAAATTAAAACTAGTGATGGCAAGATTATTGTGGCGACTTACGGTGTGGCCGCTGTGGGTATTAATATCCCTCGTATTTTTAATCTGGTTCTTCTGGAACCCGGAAAAAGTTTTGTCCGTGTTATACAAAGCATTGGACGGGGTATTAGGCGAGCAGAAGACAAAGACTTCGTACAAATCTGGGACATTACTTCCACATGCAAATACGCAAAGCGACATCTTACCGAGCGCAAAAAATACTATAAAGAGGCGAAATACCCTTTTACATTAACTAAGGTAAACACAAAATGAGAATATTAACGTTAGACGATCGTGCATTGGATCTAAATACAATACCAGAGGAACTAGAGGAAGATGTAAGATTTTCTGTTCTTGATAATTCTAATCCACAAGATCCCGATTTCTTTTACATGCCTCTTATCTTCTTAGAAAGTTTTAATAGCCCTGCTATTCTACTAAGAATAGGAGATTATGAAATTCAAATGCCGTTAGATTGGAGTATGGTAGTGGGCGATAAAGATTGTGGGTTAGATCCAGAAGTGCTGCCACTAACCAGCATTAATGAACGCGGATTCGACGCATTTGTTTTTAATCCATTAAGCGGTTTTAGGGCAGAATATATGCCAATTGAAATTATCAACATTTATCAGGATGTGAGATGGTATTTTCCTAAAATGAAAAATGGACAGTTACTCACAGTTCCGTTGTCAAACGAAAAATCCCCACATTGTGCATTTTTTGTCAAGGAAATATCAAGACAAAGCGAAATGTTGAGTTTGCATAAATTAATCTAAGGAGTTATAATGATAGCAGGTAAAGTATGGGGAAAGACAGAACTCTTAGAAGCCAATGGCGTTTTAGAGTTTCATAGGATAGACATTAAAAAGGGTGGCGTTTGTTCCAAGCATAAACACAAATACAAATGGAATGGGTTCTTTGTAGAAAAAGGAGCATTGGTTATTCGTGTGTGGAAAAATAATTATGATCTGGTAGATGAAACTGTCTTAATGGATGGTATGTATACCAAAGTATCTCCTGGAGAATATCATCAATTCGAAGCACTAGAAGATACCGTGGCTTTTGAACTTTATTGGGCCGAGTTCGATCATGAAGATATAGAAAGAGAAACTGTAGGATTTTCAAAATAATGGCAAATGACTTTACACTAAAAGATCAGTTAGCAGCGATAGATCTCAACGCAAAAGATCTATGGAATGATTTAACTGATGCACAAAAAAAATCTATCGTGTTCTTTACATTAAATCGTTACCTCTCTAGCGTTCAAGGCAATGCTGATAAACAAGCACATGCAGTGATTGTAACCAACGAACGATTTAATAAAAATCTTTTTAGTGTAATGTCTAAACATCCAAGACTTGCATGGCAATTGGCATGCTCTTGTAGTCATGAAGATAAGAAGATAGAGTTTCATCCTTGGATATCAGTTAAAAGAGAAAAAGATAAAAAGTTAGCACTGCTATGTGAACTTTTTCCTAATACAAAACTTTCAGATTTAGAACTTTTAAATGCAATTACAGACAAGTCAGAAATTAAAGAATATCTCAAATCGGCAGGTTGGGACGATAAGAGGATCAAAGAAACCGGTGTATAAATGCGAGCATTGCTCTAAGACATTTGCAAAAGAATCTACTCTATCTGTACATGTCTGTGAATATAAAAGAAGATGGTTGGCTAGAGATAGCCAGTCATGTAGATGGGGCTTGGCTGCATATCAAAAATTCTATCAAATCAATCAACCCGGAACGGCGCCTAAAGATTATGCAAATTTTTCTCATAGTCCTTACTATACCGCCTTTGTTAAATTTGGAAGTTTAATTTCTAATTCTCGTCCGCTGTATCCTGAAAAGTTTGTAGAATACATTATAAAAAGCGGTGTTAAATTAGATCACTGGTGCAGAGAAGAAATTTACTATCAATACGTAACAGACACAATTAGATTAGAACCGGCCGGTGATGCGTTGTCTAGATCAATAGAAACTATGGTAGATTGGGGTGCAAAACATGGAGCAGATTTTGCTCATTATTTTAAGTACTGTAATCCTAATTTAAATCTACATCATCTAAGAGAAGGGTTAATATCTCCTTGGATGCAGTTAAATACTCCTGCAGGGAGAAAGTTATTGCAAAGTTTTGATGATCATCAATTAGGACTTATCGATCAAATAATCGATCCCCTATATTGGAAACAGAGATTTAAAGCCAGACCAAATGACATCGATCTTGTTAAAGAAACTATAAAAGAAGCGAGGATATTATGATGGGTGAGAACACCGGCGATAATGACAAACTTAGTCGTGACGATGTTGACATTGAAGTAATGATTGATGAAGGTGAACCCGATGCTGTGTTCGTTAAGTTTACTGGTTTTGAGGATGACGAGGAGGCTGAAGAGTACGCTGAATTTTTAGCAAATACGTTACCATTGTTATTGTTTCAATCAAGGACTATTCAGTAATGGATATAGATATTGACTTTGCAGATAGAAAAAAAGCACTAGAGGTCATAAATCATCGAGTGGCTTCTCGATCAGAAGACGGAGTATTAAAACCTCACAACACCGGAATTTATCTGCAGGATCAAGATGTTAGGGCATTAGATTTGTTATGCGAAATTCCCTATGATGTAGAAGTAGATGGTAGATTTAAAATTGATTTCTTAAATGCTTCTTTGTATAACGGGATACAAAATAGAGATCACCTAAAAAGATTAGCCGAACAGGAGCCGCTATGGGATCTTCTAGAACAAGACGAGTTCGTCAACTTGCTCTTTCACGTAAACGGGCATGGTTCTATATTACGACAAATGAAACCCAAATCTGTGGAACAACTAGCAGCGATACTGGCGATGATCCGGCCAGCGAAACGTTATCTAGTTGGCAAAGATTGGTCGACGATCTTGAAAGAGGTTTGGCAAAAACCAGAAAACGATGAATATTATTTTAAGAAGAGCCATGCAACCGCATATGCATTGGCTATCGTTTGTCAAATGAATCTTATCTGTGAACAGATAAGTTATGAGTATAGTTAAATTTTACGAATAAGAGTAATACTGCGTCTTTTTACTCTTTTAGTCATTATTTGATCTAATCGCATACACGGACCTAGATCAATTTTAACATCTTTAGTTGCTAGGGTTTTGATAGAATATTTAAACTCGTGGGCTTCTCGTAGCATAAAAATATTGATAGGAATTTGTCTATTCGATTCCCACCACCAAGCATCAGCCATTTCAACAAACCGCTGTCTCTGGGCAAAATCCTTGATCATTTCCCAATCATAAAGAGTCGTTACTTGTGGATCTTGGTTGATGACTACGCCCACGTACTCTTTTTCTACGTAGGTTAATACTGTAATCCAGGGGAAGTTCTTAGTTAAATTTTCCGTTATACGCATAATAAATACTTGATGCACAACTATCACACATATTTATATCCAAATCGTCTAGTAGTATATTTGGACTCAGTTGCACCGGAGACTTTTCGCATGTTCTATCAACGACCTCTTATTATATATAAAGGTGTAGATAACTTAATCCAAATAGATCTTAGAAATCAAGATCAGAAAAAAGTTATCAGCACCAACACTTTAGTTATCACAGTTTTGGATCCTAGGACGCAACTTAGAGTATTATCCTCAGACTTTACTAGAAATACTAATGGTACTTATGAAACTACCATATCAGAAACCGATTTATCTGGCTTTAGTTCGGGCAATTATGAATTTACATTAATATTAGAAGAACGACAAACTACTGATCAAGGATATGTATTGTTATCTAGTAGGGTATGCTATAGTGATAGTCAATTTGATGCTAGGGGTATTCTAGAGTTAAGAGATAATGTTCAAGGTGAAATCTATGACAGTTTTGAAATTAAACACTTTAAAAAGGTATCACCGGCCAGTGTAGGAGAAACAGGCCCCAATAGATTTGAGAGTTCGGTAATAGAAACCGGAAGCATGGCTGGCCCGGATAAAACATCGCACACCTTTCAAATATACGCTAATAACTACACAGGATCTATTGATTTTCAAGTGAGTCAAGATTCCGATCCCAGACCTGGTGATTGGACCACTTTAGATTCTGTTACTGCTATTGACCAAGACTCTTTTTATGTTAATTTTGAAGGAATTTATAAATGGTTTAGGGTCGTACACATCCCTAACAGTGCGTTCAGTGTAGGAGAATTTGTTGTACAACAGAGTATTTTGAATACATATTCTGTGAGCATTAGGAATGGTGGATTGGGATATCATGTAGGTGATATTATAACTATTTCAGGTTCTCAATTAGGAGGCGAAAGCCCCACTAACGATTTAGTTATTACCGTAGCATCAGTTAACACGACAGGAGCCATTCAAACTATTTCTTGGACTGGCCTTTCGTACAATGGTGTAAAAACATATGTAGTTCTGGGTGAATTGACCACCGTTGGAACTATTGACAAAATACTCTACAGATAATATAATTGTACTATGACCGAAGTCATAGATCAAATATTATCGTTGTTTCCTCCCAGAGCAAGATCTACAATTACAGGTTGGAGATCTTTCAATGCTGTCTGCTGTCATCATCGCGGACATAAACAAGATACAAGAAAAAGAGCAGGTGTTTTGATAAAACAAGGAATTGTTTATCATTGCTTCAATTGCGGATTTTCTACAGGTTGGCAACCTGGAAAAAATGTAGGACTTAAATTTAAAAATCTCTTACAGTGGTTGGGCGCAACTGATCAACAAATTTCCGAAATACAGTTGAATGCTCTAAGAACAACGTCTGACGAGACTGAGATCAGCCAAACATTTATAGAACCGTTTACTGCTAGAGATTTGCCTGCAGATACCAAGACTATCAGCGAATGGCTCGAGGAGGACCTCTGTGAACAAGATGAACAAGATATCAGAAATGTTGTAGAATATCTTGTTGGTAGAGGGTTTGATCCACTATCCTCGCATTTTGCGTGGTCTCCTGAGCAAGGATATAGAGATAGAACTATAATACCTTTTAGATATAACGGCACAGTTGTTGGATCTACTGCTAGAAGAATTACAAACTTACCTCCTAAGTATCTTAGTAATCAACCTAAGAACTTTGTATTCAATGTGGATAACCAAAATGCTCAAAGGAAGTATGTATTTGTAGTTGAAGGACCTTTTGATGCAATATCTATAGACGGGGTTGCAGTCCTCACAAACGAAATCGCAGAATCTCAGGCACGTATAATTAACAGTATGGGTCGAGAAGTTATAGTTATTCCTGATCAAGATGAGCCCGGAATGACACTTGTTGATCAGGCCAAAGATCTAGGGTGGAGTGTTGCATTTCCTAATTGGGGTGCAGGCATTAAAGATTGTGCTGATGCAGTTAAAGAATACGGAAGATTATTTGTTACTGTTGATGCTATTTCAACTGCGCAAAGGGGATCTATCAAAATAGAAATGGCAAAACGTGCAATGTTAAAAAAATTGGAGATGCAAAATGTGGGAAAAGATTAAAAATATTTTAACTTGGCCATATCGTAAATATCAGGAAAAGCAGGCCTGGAAAAAGCGAATGGAAGAGTTACGTAAAAGAGATCCATTCATTTACAAATGATTACGTGGGGAATAAATGCTCTCAATCATGATGCTAGTATTGCGGTTATGGTTGGTAAAGAATTAAAATTCTGGAAACGCTCTAGCGAATTTTCCGGAATAAGAGGCGATGACAAACTTAACAGTCAATTGGTCAAAGAGGCACTAAATGCAGGTAGTGGAAAAGGACCTACAAATATTGTTTGGTATGAAAGGCCTTGGTTGAAAAAAACTCGCCAATTGTATGCAGGCCAATATAATTGGGCGTTTGACCTAAATGAATTGCCCTCGAGGTATCTTAAAGAATTTAGATTAGGATACGCTAAAATACACTATGTTCCACATCATTTAAGCCATGCTGCCGCCGGGTTCTTAACTTCACCATTTGATGATGCTGTTGTTGTAGTGCTAGATGCTATGGGAGAATGGGAATCAGCGACAGTATGGCAGGGCCAGGGAACAAATCTTAAAAAATTATGGAGTAGGAGTTATCCTACTAGCATTGGGTTGTTCTATTCTGCGTTTACTGATCTTATTGGTCTTAAGCCAGTAGGAGAAGAGCATATTCTTCAACAAATGAGCGATCGAGGAGACCCTAATAGGTTCGGTGAGGAAGTATATAGTTATTGGAAATCTAATTGGAAACTAAAATACAATTTACATAAAGGTGTTCGTAACTGGCAATATCCTATTGAAACTGATCAAGATCGATATGATATAGCCGCTGCCGTCCAGGCAATATTTGAGATACAGGCTGAAGAAGTTATGAATATTGCATCAGAGTTATCTGATAGCACTAACCTTGTATACATGGGGGGTTGTGCTATGAATAATAAATTTAACGAATTGATTGTAGATGACTGGAATGGTGTTTGGAGTTTACCTGTTCCCGGAGATGCTGCAAGTTCTATTGGTGCTGCACTTTATTTTAATCAAGCAAGACACAATTACAAAGGTGATCTTGCAAAACACATTGAGATCAAGTATAATAAACTATGAATAAAGATTACGGATACGAAGTACAAAAATTATATCTCGAACTAATGTTAGCCGATGCTGAAGTATTTGTTCGTTGTCAAGGCATTTTTGATCACACATTGTTTGATCGCAAACTACAAGATGCAGCAGAATTTATCAATGTCTATGCCAAAGAATATTCTGTATTGCCTGACTATGAGATGGTCAATGCATCATGCAGAACAGATCTGAAGAGGCCAGAAGAAATCAAAGATGGTCACAAGGACTGGCTGATGGATGAGTTTGAATTATTCACTCGTCACAAAGCCATTGAGAGAGCAATTATCACCAGCGCAGATCTACTAGAGAAACATGACTACGGTCAAGTAGAAACTCTAATTAAGGAAGCAGTACAAATTGGTCTTGCACGTGACATGGGTACAGATTACTTTGAAGATCCTCGTGCTAGACTTATGGGATTAAAAGATAAAAACGGTCAAATTAGTACAGGATGGCCTTGTTTAGATCGTAAGTTGTTTGGTGGTATGAATCGCGGTGAGTTGAATATCTTTGCAGGCGGATCGGGTGCTGGTAAAAGTTTGTTCTTGGCTAACCTAGGTGTTAACTGGGCCTTAATGGGTCTTAATGTTGTTTACCTAACACTAGAACTTTCAGAAGCACTAGTATCGATGCGTATTGATAGTATGGTCACTGGAGTTTCAACTAAGGAGATTTTTAAAGATCTTGACGATGTTGAGATGAAGGTAAAGATGATTGGTAAGAAAGCCGGCATGTTGCAGATCAAATATATGCCGTCTGGAAAAACTACTAACGATATTCGTGCTTACTTAAAAGAGTATGAAATTAAAGTAGGCAAGAAAGTAGATGTGTTATTAGTGGATTACCTAGACTTGTTAATGCCTATTGGTAAGAAGATTAGCGCAGAAAACTTGTTCGTCAAAGACAAATATGTGTCAGAAGAACTTCGTAATCTAGCAATGGAAAAGAAAGTATTGCTAGTGACTGCGGCACAGTTGAATCGTGGTGCTGTTGAAGAAGTCGAATTTGACCACAGCCATATTTCGGGTGGACTATCTAAGATTCAAACTGCAGATAACGTGTTTGGTATCTTTACATCGCGAGCAATGCGTGAACGTGGTCGTTATCAAATACAGTTAATGAAGACACGTTCGTCGAGCGGTGTTGGACAAAAAGTTGATTTAGAATTCAATCTCGAAAGTCTTAAGATATCCGATCTACCCGAAGAAGAACAAGAACACAGTGGTGCTAGTCGCGGAACTTCTAGTATCATCGAAAATATTAAGAATCGTGCCACAGTACAAAAGATACATGATCCAGATGAAGAACCAGATCCTAATAAAGGGGCTGGCCTAGGAAAAGTTAGATCTAATGTACAGAGTACTAAACTTAGAGAAATTTTGAGTTCAATGGGTAACGATGAGATCTGAAAAAGTTGAATTATTAAAATGGTTGCCACAAGAAGGCGAGTATATCGAAATAGATTGGCCCAAAGTACATAAAACCATAGGCTTAGATCATACTAATTGGCTATTGAAACAACCTACAGAAAAGTGTCAATTAATACTGGAAAGAAACGATATGTATTGTCGTTTAATCGCCGAATTCTACGATAACAAACTATTGACTCATTACCACTTAATGTGGGCTAAATAATGGATGCGAGCAAAAGAATTTGTTATTGAAGCCACTCAGAAAAAAATCACGAAAAGGCAGGATATGGCCACAGTGGGTCTACACACCTTCAGTGACGGCGAGCGATGGAACAGCGACTACGTAGCCTATAGATTGGGCCTAGCATTGGCCTGCACCGACGGTACATCTGTGCCCGATATGGCTGCAAAAAGTTGGGTAGGCAAGAGTAAATCTACTCATCCTTTTACCGCTGAAGAACAGCAGATGTTAGAAAAGGCCTATAAAGCAGTTGGGGCATCTTATCAAGATCTCAACAAAGGTGATCTTAAGTCTAAAGAATTAGACTCTACAAATACTGCTAGTCCTGTTGCAAACACAAAACGCAACAAATACGGAGTTTAAATGCGACTACATGAACTTGATGAAAACAATCAGTTTGTTACGGTTAACAAAACTCTAAATCCTAAATTATGGCGCGGTGATCGTCTAGATCCCGAAGTCCGACGTAAACTCATAGATATCGCAAAAGCCTTTGTAGATTTTGTAGGCATCGACCTAGATGCATCAGATTACACAATAACAGGTTCTAACGCTAATTATACATGGACTGATTATTCTGACCTAGATCTGCATGTAATCATCGAAGGTGAGCCCACGGACGAACAAAGAGAACTTTTCAACGCTAAAAAGGCACTGTGGGCAGAACAGCACGATATATCAATCAAAGGTCTGCCTGTAGAATGTTATGTACAAGGTTCTGCTGAACCTCATCACAGCACAGGTGTTTATTCTTTAACCGATGACACTTGGTTGGTAGAACCTAAAAAGGTAAAACCTGAAATAGATGATGCAGCCATTGAAGTGAAAAAGGATGCTATCCTAGCACAGATAGAACATGCACTACTCAGCAAAGATCTTGAGCGTCTTAGAAGTGTAAAAGACAAAATAACCCAAATGCGCAAGGCAGGGTTAGAACGTGCAGGCGAGTGGTCAGTAGAAAACCTAGTTTTCAAAATACTTCGAAACCTAGGTTTGATTGATCAGATCACTGAAAAGATACGTGAACTAGAAGATCAAGAACTGAGCCTTGAACAGGCCCAGTCTTTGGATTAATCTCGCTTAACGCCCAACAACTGTAGCAGATTAAGGAACAGGTTGATAAAGTCTAGATAAAGAGTTAGTGCTCCAACCACTTCTATCTTACCAGTGTCAGTTTCATAACTGACCATTTCTCGGATCTTTTGTGTGTCGTAGGCAGTAAGACCCAGGAAGATAATAATAGCCAAAGCACTAATTACCATTGCCATTACACTTGAGCCAATAAAGATATTGATGATACTGGCAATAACCACAGCAATCAATCCCACGAACAAGAACTGTCCGAGACTATCTAGACTACGCTTTGTGAAATAACCATACGCACTCATAGTACCAAATAGTACGGCTGCGCCCATGAATGCACTGACTATAGATCCGATAGTATAGACTACGAAGATAGTGGCAAAACTAAGACCCATTAGTGCGGCAAATCCGTGTAGCGCCACCTGTGCTTGACCAGTGGTTAACTTTTCTAAACCAAAACTCAGGGCAAGAATAGCCACTAGGGGTGCAAAGATAACCACCCACTTCAGAGCAGTGCCAAACAGCAGAGCCATCAATGCAGGTGATGTGCTGACCAAATAACTGACAACCATTGAATTCAAAACTGCCAGGGCCATGTGATTATACACACGCAACATAGCAGTATTGATAGCATCGGCTGATCGATATGTGGATACAAATTCCATTTAAGAATCTCCTTAAGTTACGATAGTTTAATATAACATATTTATGA
>JACCDW010658306.1_pt1 | contig 13354 bp, 13 predicted proteins | sample 7449781 | NCBI WGS metagenome assembly JACCDW01 (sample SAMN15323449, study PRJNA562643) | freshwater metagenome | isolation source: river surface water | place: USA:Blue River Watershed | collected 2017-08-18 | reverse complement strand
TCTTGCCATATAAATCTCCGTAGAGTATTTATACGTAATTATTTTCCGTTGATAGTCTGGACGCCTGCTTTTTGTACAGTAGCATTAACTCCTGTGCCTGGACTTGAGATTTGTGGGGGTTGTGAGACACCTGGACCGGGTTGACCAGCAACGTTGTTGGGAGTAGTACCGTAGCCCGGGAAATAATTGTTTGAGCGAACAGCGTTTGGTAGTTGTTGCTGTGTTGCGTTAGTTAGAATACTATTTAAATCAGATGTTGCGACTTGTTTTAAGTTTGTATTTTTAAAAGTATTATATGCAGTACCTGCAGTGCGTAAAGCACGTAAGTAGTTTCCGTCTGTCAAGTCTTTAATAAATCCGCCACCGGCATCAAGTAAACCACCTTGGCCTAATATAGTCTGATTTGCACCCGGACGTTGAATAGGACTAGGTGTTCTGTCATAATTTGCATCTAATCCAAATCCAGTTACAATATTGCTTGGCTTTGATCCATCAATAGCGCCTTCAGCATATTTTACTGTTTCATAATCAATCGTCATCGTATTTGACATGGTTCCATTACCTTGACTGTAATCATATGTGTCATGGTTAAATGATGTAATGACTGGATTAATAAGAGTATATTGGATGAAGTTGTGCCTATTCATTCCAAAGATTTGAATAGTTTTAAAGAATGGAATTTTACTTATACCTTGATTTGATTGACTTGTCGTACTAGTTGCAGCACTAGTCTCTCCGATATAACCCCAATCTTCATCACCTGATATATCAGGCTTGTACAAGTTTCTTGAATTAAAATCAGGCGTACCGTTATCACGACCTGCTTGTTGAGTAGTTTGTCTACCTGAAGCTGCTAGTATTGGTTTGTTAGCATCTTGGAAATAATATGTGTAATAATTATACCACATATTATTAACCATGTTTCCATTATCATCATGGAATACAACTGTAATTGGTTGATATTTAATCTTGGTTTGTACTAAACGTTTTCTATTGTATTGATTTAGTGTAGCAGTATCAATAGAATATTTAGGTAAATCAATTGTTTTTACAGCAAGTCCAAAATTAGAACCCTGGGCTATGCCAGTAGCATAGACCGCAGGGTTTATTTCAAAGTATACATGGAATAAAAACTTAAATTTAGGAGCGTATTGGTATCCATTAGTCCTAAAAGTTTTTGCAGCATGAGCGTAATCTCTTACATAGTCATTACCAAAGAAACCTTGGGCGACATTAGACAAAAGATTTTGAAAAAATCCACTCATGCTTCTACCTTATAAACTATTAACCTTGAGCAGAACCGATACCAGTTACAGTAGAACCACCTAAGATACGACCGATGTTTGTACCGACACCAGAAGTCAATGGGCTCTGAACTGCGTTATCATATCTAATTGTCATAGAAATTGTTACTGGTTCATTAGCACTGTATGCCAAGTTGTTATAGTTTGCTTGTTGTAAGAAACAACCGTACACTTCCCAAGTTTCTAACACTTGAGGAGCTGCTGTTCCGTTACCACCGTCTAATATTTCGATGTTAGTTTGGAATTTATAATCTTGACCTGTTGCAGCACTTGCTTGCTCAACAAAGTCTAACTGTTTCTGTAACTGTTGACCTACTAACTTAGAAACTGATCCCTGTGCGTCATCTCTAACGTTTACTGTTAATGCTGTCCATTCGTGACGACCAGCAAGATACAACGTAGAGTTATAGACTGGGATACTGATTTCGCCAAAACTGACTTGTGGACGTGTGATATCAATTACTTGTTTGGTTAATTCAATCGTTTGTCCAACACCAAAGTTTAAGAAGTTAACTCTAAAACGATATTGTAATTTCGGCATCAACAAGCCTTGATTGCCACCAGCGTTATCACTAGCGACGGTCATGTTGAATAATGATTGAGAGGCTGTTGCCATTTTTATTTCTCCTGTATACTTATTTATCTTTTATAAAAGTGACCCCCTAAGGGGTCACTGTTTATACTCCTTGATTTGCTATCTCTCCAGTATTCAATATGCGTACTGGGATGTAGATGAATTCAGCTGCCTTGACTGGTTCAATTGCAACGTTAATCCATAGTTCGTTTCTATCTATACGATCTGGTGTGTTGTTACTTTCGTCACACACTACCAAGTAGTCATAGATACCACGTTTAGCAACTAAATCAACCATTAGTGTCTGGACAACACCAGAAATTTCATTGCGTGTTAATGCATCGTTAGGTTCGAATACGAACGGACGAGCAGCAATTGTTAGCTGGCGACGTACATAGTTAACTAAACGTGCAACGTTAATTCTATCTAACGCAGACTGTGAGTTAAAGCTAACTTTGTTACCATAGTTCAACAATCCAACGCCAGTGAAGAATACCAATGGGTTGATTTGGTTGATGTATAGAACGTCACGTATACCAATACGTGTCTTGATTGCTTGGAATTCTCCAGTATCACGATCTAGGTAGCCAATGTTTAATGCATTGTCTATATTACCTCGACGGGTACCAGCTGGAGCTAACCAAGGATAAGACTTCGTATCGCTAGTCAAGATTGTACGTAACATCATATGACTTGCGGGAACCACAACTTGGTTGCCACTTAAATCATTTGCTAAACCACTTGGATAGAACAATCCTAAATATGTATTGCGTGTTACTAGACCTTCTTCGCCAGTGCTTGATGCATTTGCAGCATTTGTAGCCCATGCTTGAATATCTGTAGCACTGTCTGATAAACCTAACGGTGTATCGCCTACGATAAATGCTGTTTCACCGCGATCTGAGTTCAACACCACCATATTAGGTTGTAGCTCAGGATAGTTAGGAGAAGCAATTAAGTTAAAATAATTATCTTCATCACGAATACCTGTATTTGTGTCAATAGCTGCACGTAATGCTTGTACTACCATAGCACGTTGAGCCTTACGACCCATATAAGCAGCACCGTTAGTTTGGTTACCACTTACAGAAACCCATGTATAACTATATTCAGGCAAGTTATTAACATTAGATGGCTGTGCTGGATTGAATGATCCGGCATCAGGGAAGTTAGCACCTGTGAAATAGTTAGTTCTGAACTGCTTTACATTATAACCACTACGGCGTGTGTTAAACAATAACATACCTTGTGGGTACAATGTTGCTGTTGGTACATCCAAATCAACATAATTGCTTGTTAACAAACTAGCAATTGTTGGTATCGGATCGTTTGTTGGATCTACTGCACCTGAACTAGACCAACGTGCGTCTGCAAAAACAATACCACTTTGACTTATTTGGTCAGTGTTGTTAATCAATACCCACTGATTAACACCGTCAACTTCTTGCCAACGATAAATCACAGGATATAGTTCTAAATCACTTGTGTCGATCCACAAATCTCCGTATACCAATGCAGTACCATCACTCTGAGTTGTGGGTGCCGTTGTTGCAATAATTGGACCATTCGGGTCAGTTGCATTTACTCCTGTTGCTGCAGGATGACCAGTAGAGTCATATGCAGTGTTTCTGTATCCAATCCACTGACCTGACTTTTGAACCATAATATCTACTTCATCTACTACAGAGTAGAACCAGTTTGTATTATTTGATGGATTGACTACGGGGGCGCCCTCGTTACTTGTGTATGCAAATTCAACCCAGTTACTTAATTGAATAGTATATCGGCTAATTGCAATACCTGAATAATAAGCGATACCGGTTATTTCATTAGTTAGACCCACAGAAGTAACGATTACTCGTAAATCATTTGCAGGGCTTGTGCCACTTAAATTAGTACCACTAATAGTTAATATATCGCCTACTGAGTATCCTGATCCTCCATTTGCGATTCCAGTGCCTGGACCAGTGCCTGGGAAGTAATAGAATGCAAGTATAGCAGCAACGTTAAAAGTTGCACTTGTACCACTACCACCTGTACCTGCTACGCCTGTCCATGAATATGTATGAGGTATACCATACTTTACTCCAGATGTAGTATCAGGAACGAAACCAGCTTGAGTAGTAACTCCGTTATTTACTTGGTTGACGATATCATCTAATATAATGACGCCACCTTTTGTGTGTGTTAACTGTATAGCTCCGTCAGTTGTGACACTTGCAGTTGTGTTAGGTATACCAGCAGCGTACCAAGAAGTAACGAAATCTGATGCGTCTGCATTATTTGGTATAGCAAGAGTGTATGCGCTTGACAAACTAGCACTTCCTGGAACAGATACTTGTACATATAATGTATAAGGGCCTGCGACACCTAGAGTACTACTATTAAACTGAGGATTGTTATTACTACCTGTAATAACAGTAGGACCTGTTGCTAGTCTTTTCCATAAGTAGTAAGGACTTGCTTGTTGTGCACCTTGGAAATTGTATTGTCCGTAAATAGTTCCAGCTGGAATAGTTTCTCCACCATTGCTATCTAATGCTGCAATAGCTGCCCAGTCAGAATTATATTGAGTTACATTTTTTGCAGTCCAAGATCCGGTAGATGTTCTATATTCAGACAAGCTAGGATATAGTCCGTTACCAGATGTGCCGATCTTAATCCAAACAGAACCACTTGGTCTTGGGTAAGTTTGACTTGCTGACCACAATGGCATTTGAGCAGATGTTCCATATACAAGACTAGGTTGATAATATGTTCCATCAGTAATTCCCAAATCAGCTAATGGAGTATTAGTACCATCAGTCAATGTGATATAAGAAGGTGAAGTTAGAGTTGTAAGCTGATCTGAAATAATTTGCAATCTACCACTCACTACTCTAGCAGTTATTGTAGGTGTATTCAAATCATTAATTGCAGTTGCAACATCGTTTACTGAAGTTCCTACTACACTTATAGTTGTAGTCCACATGCCACTCACATCTAGTGTGAAAGTACTAGTTGCACTCAATACAGGGTTAGAAACAGAACCTTCCACGATAGGTATATCTCTTCTCCACTGTGGGCCACCTAAACGTACCCATGAATTGGTTGTAGTTTTGTAGAAGAATGTTTGCTCTGATGCAGCACTTGGTACTCCAGTAGCTTGATTTGCGTTGATAGCATAATCACCTATATTTCCTATACTATCTAAAGGTATGCCGCCTGCTAAAGATGACTCATCAGTGATAACTATAGGAGATTGTAGTTCAAACTGTCCAGTAGTAGCATTAAATTCATAGATGCCCCACGTTGATGTTAGAGTGTTCAACCAATATGTACCATTAGCTGGAGCTCCGGTTGGACGACTTGTTCTACCTACTAAACTTGCTAGGTCGATATCAGCACGTAATACGTAACAACGATTTGTTACTCCTAAAAGACTGTACGCAGCTAACAGACCATATTCATTTAATTCATAGCCCTGAATAGGTGTGCCGTTTGTTGTTGTATAGAAGAACGGAGTTCCATATAGATTTACTAAATCACGCTGACTTGTAACCTGATATAACTTGTTTGCGTTTGCAGATGTTGTTGCTGCGGCGACGCCGGTACCACTAGCATTAGCTTTGTTTTGTGCTGTTGCTAAAACGACTAGGGGAACTGAATTTGTTGGGGCTGGAAGATACTGACTTTGGTCAATGATCGTAACTTCTACGCCTGGAGATACTAATGCCATTTTGTTTTTCCTTTATGTAAAATTATGAGGTTTACCACCTAAAATGCATACTATTATTTAGTTAAAAATCTAAAAAATATGGTATTACTGTGCCTTCGAAGGTTATAAATACAAAATGCTAAGACCTATCTGCAAAACCTGTGGTAAGAATCACTGTGCTATAAATTACAAACGTGACGGTGTCACACATTATCGTAGTATGTGTGATGAATGTGGTCGAAAGAAAAACAAACAGAAACCTAGAACTTCTAGATGGCAAGCAGCAGGCTACAAGAAAAAACCCACATGTGATTTATGTGGGTTTAAAAGTATATTCCCTACTCAAATCACAGTGTTTCACATTGACGGGAATCTAGACAATTGCAAATTTACCAACTTACGTAGTATATGTCTAAACTGCGTAGAGGTAGTAAAGAAAAAAGAAGTAACATGGCGTAGGGGCGACTTAGAAGTTGATTATTGACTTTATTTGATTGTGCAACTCGTCTATAGTCCCGTTATTATCAATTTGATAATCGTAATCAAGCCCCACACTAGAATATTCACTGGCATGTATTTTTAGTTTATCAAGGTGAGATTTTCCTATTGACCATCCCACATGATTTGGGCCTTTATTATAATCTATTGCGTATTTGTACCAGTCTGGCTCTTCACCTCGTTCAACCCTACATGTTGTGCCACCTGCTCTTTTGATAGCCTCAACTTCGTTAGCGAAACGACAATCGGTTATCACTATATTATCTTTTGTAGTGCGTAGTTTGTTTTCCACACTAGCAACCCATATATCGCTGTGAAAGTTGTTTCTAAGAACGTCTGTTCCCCAGTACTGAAGGACCCATCTAGGTGTAATTTTCATTCCTAGTCTTTCAGACCACCATTCGTCTATTTGCTCTCGCCATTCTCTACTTGATTTAGTAGAGCCTTCAAGCAACTCTCTGTCCCAATTAAAAACTGCTGCTACCGCATCTTTTAATGATGCTGCAAAACTAACTCTTTTAAAGCCGTGAAATGTGCAAAGATAATCAGCAATCGTATCTTTACCTGAACCTATTCGTCCGGTTACACCTAAAATCATATGGAAACTCCTGTCTAGATACTTATTCTATGACAGGAGAGTGACAAAAGAAAGTGTTTAGGTTATCCTTGTACCCATGTTAGTGGCTGTGAGTAGTCAACATAACGTTTGAGTTCATCTATCAATGCCTCTTGAGCAGCTTTACCCTCACTTTTCATTGCTGTTCCGTTCAATGAAGTTCCGCCACTGGGTCCTGCAATAGTACCAAACTTTTCACGTGCTTCACCTATAATAATCTTTAACGTAGCCAATGTATAATCACCTATCCAAACACCGGCTCCAGGATCTTGTAGTAGAACAGTTTCCGTTCTTTGAACGTCTGCCCAAATAAGTACACGCTCTCCAGTACCTTTTGGATCACGAACGATACGCAATACTTTGGTTACTGGATCGAAAGTATATATGACATAGCCACCGAACATACGTGCTGCCAATTCTACATAGCCTGCATAAAAATCGTATGTTGCCATGCCTCCGGCCCAGTTATAATTTAAGAGATATGTGTTTAGAATCGCACTTGAGAATGGGTCAAAGCTAGTTGAACTGGGCCCAGTCTCTAAACCGACCGTGCGTCTGAAAATTGCTCTAACGTTGATAAATTCTTGGGGTAGTGTGTAAGTGTCAATATCTTTGATTGTTGTCATGAGTGTGTAGGATTCTGCCGTAGAATTCTGCGCTCTTTGACGATATACTTTGATTGCATAGTTGAACGCAGCCTCAAAATGTTGAGGATCTAATTCTAAGTCAATTATTCCGTCACCTAAACGATAGCGTAAATTTTGAAATAATTCTTGCTTTAGCTCGTCTAATGTCATTCCATTAGGAGTAGAAAGAATATTGGGTGTTATTGATGGTATAGACATAATGGATTACCTGATAATGTATTTATCAGGTAATCGACACTTTGCAAACTAGTGATTTATTGTTTAATTTTGAAAATCAAGAACAGGTCCTTGAGTGGGTGATTCCAAGGATCTTCGACACCATAAGCAATGTGCCCGAATCGTGTATCCATGTCTATCTTATCTTTGCCCTTCACAACAGGACCTTCCCCCATGATAGAATATAATTCCGTTCCATCGGGTAGTTGTTCAAACTCCTCGGGAGTGAACAACGTTAGCTTTTCATCCCAAGGATGCATATTAGAGGTCCCCAGCCTTGCGATTTTCCGAGTAGTGTGCATCGAACTTGCCTCCTGGGTAGCGAGATTCTAGCTTAGAAACATTCTCAAGTAATACATCGTTGGGGTCGTAACCGAGCGCCCTGCAACTGTTGATCCAGTACCAACCAATGTCACCAAGTTCACGCTTCATGTGAAAGCGATTTTCTTCATTGTAGGGCTTACCCTGGAAGATCATCTTTTTGACAATTTCACTGAATTCACCACCTTCGCTAGACAAACCCACACTTCCGGTAAGTAGCAAAGGGATGTTCACACCGAGGTCATTCAGTTCACGCACACGTGCAATGAATGCTTCAATGTCATTACTAGGGTTGCTAGTAACTGCTTGGACAAAGTCCTGATATTTATTTAAGTCAATTTTTTGTGTCATTAGAATGCCTTTAGAATAATCATATTTTCATTAAAGCGACCGTTCGGTGTAGTCGCAACCGCTTTAATATCTGCAAAGAATTTACGTGCCGCGGGCTTTGAACCCATGACTTCTTTGATTTGCTCACCCGGCTTACGCAGGGTCTTAATCTCTGACTTGCTGGTATCAAATCCGAGAATTGTGTTGCCCTTCACAGTGAAGGATTTGCTGTACTCATCCGCAACATAGTGATGCAGTTTGCGCTTTGCAGTATCATACACCCATGCTTCGCTTGCACCATGCAATTTCACAGGACTGATAGATACCAAGTCAAGTTTACTTGCAGGATCCTTGAATGTTTTGAGGTACTTGAGTTTGCTGACAATCTTTTCAACTGGAACCTCTTTGCGTTTGCGCGGTGCCTTGCTTGCTTTCTTGACACTGATATATGCGTTAAGGTCTGTCAGTACTTGGTCGATGAATTTGAGAATGTTTCTGACTTGAATTTTCGTGAGGTGATTGTAACCTTCATTCAATTGCTTATCAAGTCCTTCTTGCAGTTCAGTGAATTCTGCCTGCTTGCGCTTCCAGATTTCTGTAATCACGCTGATATGTTGAGGCATGACATTGAAACGTGCGACAACATCCATTGTCTTTGCACTTGCTTTACCATTGAGAATAAAGTCATCAAAGACACCTTCAAGTTCGCCTGCGGCATCTTTAGCTTTCTCACGCAAAATATCCTGAATGTTCGGACGAGCAGGTGCTTCTGTTACTTCTTTAACGACAGAGGTTTGACTTTCTTTTACTTCGGGTTTGTGAAATGCTCGGGTCAGTCGTGCAATTTCATTTTCGAGACTTGCTTCCTCATGTTCAGTCAGCTCCAGACCCCTGAGTTTCATACGTGCAAGCCAACCGTATGTATTGATAAACTCGTTATCTGCTACTTTGCGTAGCATCTTGCCTTCAGTAGTACGATTAGAAAATTCCAGAAATTGACATAGTAGTTCCTTCGAATCTTTCTTGCCATAGAACCAGTTGTACCAACTAAATGCGTTTGACAATGCTGAAGTCCTGCGATCATTGTCGGGCTGAATCACAAAAAGAGGTTCATCACCCATATACTTGGTATCAGGGTTTTTTGGATTTAGTGCCTTGACTTGACTGTGATCCTCAGAATTGCGCTTGCGAGTTGCCATTGTTTCTCCTAGAAATACAACTTAAATGCTAGTATAGCATAGACCATATTTATTGTCAACCTTCTGCGATAAATACATGTATGCCAAAATTATCATTATACCGCCCAAATAAACAGAATGATTATAGATTCTTTGACCGAACCATATCGGAAGAATTGCGTGTGGGAGGTACTGATTTATATATTCACAAATATTTAGGTCCTCAAAATCAGGGTCCTAGTATAGATTACACCCAACCTGAATATGCTACATTAAGTCCTACAAATATACAAGATTTATTGTTTTTAGAAAATAGAGATAGGGCATATGACCCAAACGTATATAGATTACGTGGACATTATAATGTACAGAATTTAGATTTCGATTTAAGCCAATTTGGATTATTCTTAAACAACGATATCATATTCATTACTGTACATTATAATGATATGATTGATATTGTAGGTAGAAAGTTAATGGTCGGTGACGTATTAGAATTACCCCATTTACTTGATTATAATCCATTAAATGAAACAATACCAGTTGCATTAAAAAGATTTTATCAGATAACCGATGCTAATTATGCGTCAGAAGGATTTAGTCAAACTTGGTTCCCGCATTTATGGCGTATTAAATGTGAACCATTAGTAGATAGCCAAGAATTCAGTCAGATATTACAAGAGCCTATTAATCAGGATAATTATCTAGGATTATGGGATAAAGATAAAACATATCCACCGGGTTATATTATTAGCTACGGTGATAAAAACTACGAATCTATTATTGAAGTTCCAGTAGGAGTTACTCCACCTAATCCTACATATTGGAAATTGACCGAAGAACAAAATCTTAAAGATATTCTTTCTACATATAATAAGAATATCCAAATCAATAATGCAGCACTTGAAGAGGCAAAACGTTTACTTCCCAAGTCTGGTTATGATACAAGCAATTTATACATTGTACCAACATACGGTGAATTTGAAAGCAACGGTGTACTGTCTAGAAAATTAAATCAGCCAGCTCCACCAGTGAACACTGTAATGAGCGTATCCTCTACAGGTGCTCCGGCGGCAATAGTAGAAATTTACACAAGCACACAGTATGTAAACGATAGTCCTTACCTTAGAATTCCTGCTTCAACAGTAGCATTTATTTGGGATCAAATTTTAGATGCATCCTTCCCGGGAATCCCTTCTGCACCTCAAGGTATAACGACTTATCTTTCTCTGCAAGAAGTTAGCGCACCTATGACTCCAGGGGGTTCTGGCCCACTAGAGCCTGATGTCATAATGGTTGTTGACGGTATGACAACAATCATAGGTCCATATGGAACAGCAGATAACACTTATGCAACGGCAGACCAGGATCCTGTTGCCCCTGGCTTTACTGGTGAAATAACACCTGTGATGGATTATAGGGCAGATTGTGATCCTAGATTCCAGTTTATTGCTAGAGCGACACCGAGAAGTTTTGGATACACAGTTGGTTACTTGACAGGTGACGGAACTGCACCAGATGGTAATCCTACAGGAGCAGGCATCAGCTTCCCACAAAACCCTCAAGTCGGAGATTACTTCCTAAGAATAGATTATTTCCCTCAATTATTGTTCCGTTGGGACGGTCAGTTGTGGATAAGAATAAGTGAAAATGTAAGAACTGATACTGGATTAATGGATAACGATTTGACACAGACAGCAAGTTTCATAAATAACAGTAACGTTACAGTTACAACGTCTGGTGCAACTATTCCGCAGAAACAAGCATTGTCTACTATCTTGACTATAGCACCAGACCCATTACCACCGGTTTTATAATATGGCACAGTTTTTTTACGATAACCAAGTACGCAGGTTTTTAATTCAGTTTGCAAAAATTTTCAGTGACTGGTATGTTACCAAAGGCAAAGATCCTGCGGGAAATGATATATTGGTACGTGTACCCATCATGTACGGAGATCAAAGTCGTCAAGCATCGACTGTAATTGCCAATAACTCAGCAAGCAATTTACCTAGTGCTCCATTGATTACATATTACATCAGTGGATTAGAATATGACCAGCGTAGAACGCAAGATCCTACATTCATTGATAGAGTCAATGTTAGACAAAGAAAGTTTAATGAAGAAACAGGACAGTATGAGACTACACAGGGACAAGCATTCACAGTTGAACGCTTGATGCCAGTTCCGTATACACTTAGAATTACTGTTGATTTTTGGACTACAAACTACAATCAGAAGTTAGAATTAATCGAACAATTAGGTACGCTTTTTAATCCTTCATTAGAAATTCAATCTACTGATAACTTTGTCGATTGGACATCATTAAGTGTTGTATACCAAGATGGTCTAACCTTCAGTAGCCGTAGTATACCACAGGGAACAGGTAACCCTATTGATGTGATGACCTGGAAATTCTACATGCCTATATGGATTAGTGCTGCCGCTAAACTCAAAAAGATGGGCGTTATTCAGAAAATCATTGCAAGTATCTACAAAGGCACTGCACTACAAGACATACAGAACGAAGATTTATTGTTGGGCACTCGTCAAAAAATAACTCCTTATGGATATAAACTATTATTGATGGGTAATAGATTACAATTGTTGCCTGCGAATAACGCACCGTTTGTAAGCAATGTCAATTTGAATTATCCAGAACCACCGAATACATCGTTGTATTGGTCTAGCTTGTTAAATGTATACGGAACTATCAGACCTGGTATCAGTCAAATTTGGTTACAAAATCCATTCATGGAAACTGACATTGTAGGAACTATAGTTCCCGATCCCACAGATGATAGATTGTTAATTTTCAACATTGACACAGATACATTACCACAAAATACACTAGCGCCAGTCGATAGTGTAATAAATCCATTGATATCAGGCCCAGGTGCTGGATTGCCTGCTGCTGTTAACGGAGTAAGATACCTTCTAGTAGAATCAGTGGGTAGTGAGGGATCTCCTACATTACCGTGGGGCGCTCTTATTGCCAATGCAAATGATATCATAGAATATGACGGGATCAATAATTATTGGTTCGTAAGTTTTGACAGTCAGGCTGCTACAACTATTGAATATGTAACCAATCTTACTACAAATCTACAATATCGTTATACACCCGATGGCGTTTGGATGAAATCTTATGAAGGTTTCTATTCAGAAGGTGACTATTCTATAGTCATATGATAAATAAAAGTGTAGTTCGCGGAATTGGCGTTCCCAACTACTCTATGATTGAAAAGGAATCACAGCATGACTATTTATTATCTTTACAAAAAGACCCACAATAAAACAGGCTTACAATATTTAGGTTACACTACTAGAAATCCATACACCTATGAGGGGTCCGGAATAAAGTGGGGGGAACATTTATCTATACATGGTACTGACATTTATACCGAAATATTACTAGAATCCACCAACAAAGACGATATACAAAAATTAGGTAGACACCTCAGTGAACTATGGGATATAGTTCGTAGTGATAAATGGGCTAATTCAATGAAGGAAACATGCGGCGGCCCGGGCGGTAAAAAAGGTATAGCACGATTAGAATCAACAAAACAAAAATTGAGTGAAAAATTATCCGGCAGAACTCACACACCCGAACAGAAGTTAGCAAAAAGTCAACGCCAGAAAGGGAAACCTAAATCACGGCAATGGGTGGAAAAAATGACCGGCAGAAAAAATCCATTAATCTCTGAGGCACTAGCAGGTAAACCAAAACCAATAGTTACTTGTCCGCATTGTCAAAAAACAGGAGGTGCAAGTGCAATGGGCAGGTGGCATTTTTCTAATTGCAAGAGTAATTAGATAAATCATTATATGAATAACGTTTCCGCAGGCGTCTTTTTTTATTCGAAAAACACAGACCGATATTTGTTTCTTTTAAGAACTGACCACAGGAACCCTGGCAATTGGGGGATACCCGGTGGGAAAATCGAAGAAGATGAAACACTAATTGAGG
>JACCDW011908337.1_pt1 | contig 13357 bp, 10 predicted proteins | sample 7449781 | NCBI WGS metagenome assembly JACCDW01 (sample SAMN15323449, study PRJNA562643) | freshwater metagenome | isolation source: river surface water | place: USA:Blue River Watershed | collected 2017-08-18 | reverse complement strand
TTAGTGAAAATTAGAGACCTAATCAGACGAAAAATAAATATTTGCAACTACCGTGCTAATCCAACCATTTAAAACAAAAAAACCACTCGCCTGAGTGGTTTTTTGCCTACCGAAGTAGTCCGTACGGGACTACAAGTATGGCAATGTATGTCATAGCAAAAACTACGATTTCTTAGCTATAAAGTCAAATATGGCAATAAATAGATGAAATAAAAAGCAATAACATGTCATTAAAAGCCAATAAATCTTTACCTATATCTATACCTATTTTGCAAAATTTAATACATTTACACTATGGCTACAACTCGGTTTATTTTGCGAAAGGATAAAGTAAAGGTGAAAACCAACAAATTTCCCCTATATCTCCTTATTACAGAAGGCAAAAAAAATACCCAAAAAAGTATTGGAATCGACTTGTCGTTAGAGGAATGGGATGAGAAAAAAGAAAAAGTAAGAAGCAAACACCCGAATTCATCAAAACTAAATATATTACTTGCGAAGGTCTTATCTGATGTAGAAGAAATTAAAATTGATCTTGATGGGAATAGAGGGATTGGTAAGAATTACAAATCAAAGAAGGCTTCAGGCAATAAACTAAACTACTTTGAATATTTCAAGGAATATATAGTAAGCTTAGAGACAAATCAACAAATTAACTCAGCTAAAAAAGCTCAATCGGCGTACAATTTGCTTAAAGAATTCAATAAAACTACAAATTTAACCTTTCAAGAATTTAACGTTGATTATTTCAAGGCCCTAAATACGTATTTAATCAAAAAGCAACAAAAGCCTAATACGATTTACAGCTACATGAAGATATTTAAGCGAATTTTCAAACAAGCGCTTAGGGAAGGTAAAATTTTACTAAAAGATGATTCATCGAGGCTCTATAAAATTACATGGGAAAAAGTTAACACGGAGTTTTTAACTGAGGATCAGTTAATCGAGTTAGAAAATCTAAATCTTACAAAAGGGTCGTCATTAGACTTACATAGAGACATGTTCATCTTTGCCTCTTATGCTGGAGGAATAAGAATTGGAGACCTTATTCAGCTTCAATGGAATAATTATAATGAAGTAACAAACAAACTAAGTTTTGTTGCTCGCAAAAACAACTTTAAAGTCTCATTCCAATTACCCAAAAAAGCTATTGCTATTATTAATAAGTATAAAATCAATAAAACTGAGGGATATATATTTCCGTTACTCACCGACGATTATTTGAGTAGAAATCCAGACCAAATAGAGAAGAAAATATCCTCAATTAATGCAAAAATTAACAGCAACTTGAAAATACTTGCTGATAAAGCAGGCATAAGCTTCAACCTCCACTTTCATCTTTCTCGTCATTCATTCGGATGTCTCGCATATTCAAAAAAGATTGGCCTAATGGAAATTAAAGAAATTATGGGACATGAAGATATTAAGTCCACAATGATATATGCGAAGTTGATGGAGCAAGCTGTCAATCTGGAGATGCTAAAAATGGACTATTAGATACAAACACATATCAAACATTCACAATATTTTAATTAAAAACACAGTTTCTTTAGTACCTATTCTAAATTTATTATACTAAATTTTAGCTAATGCTATATTATGTAAAATATTTTGCATAATTGCCTTTATTCGCTTGCATGCTAATATTTTACATTAAATATTTGTGTCAGAAATCGTACGACAGAGGTTGAAAATACAGGAATTCTGCGTCACCTGTAAGTAAACCTGACGCAGCTGTTGTTAGCTTCAATTTACGTTCCAAATCAGGGACATTTTTCAACTACATAGCAACTTATTATGCAAAAAAATAGCGAAAATATCGCTAGGGATGAGTACGTCCCTACGAATTCGTGTTGTGAAAAGATATACAACACCCAAGAATTGGCAAACCTTCTTAAGGTTTCAACGCGCTCGGTACAAAGGTGGAGAGATTATGGATTAATCAAATTCTCCGCAGTTGGTTCAAAGTTCTATTACTTCCACACAGATGTTGTGGGAATGTTAAAATCTAATTCAGTAAACTAATTAAACATGTTAAATACCACAAAAACGAATCATGGGGGCAAGGCCCCTAATGATTCACATATAAAAACAAGTGAGTTGCGTCACAACGACAATGCGACATCCTTCAATTTAGAAGAATTAATTGAGCAGCTGCCTCCTACCCTAAGGCAATGTATCACATTACTAGACAACTATGAGGAACGAAAAATTGCTACTTATGCTGTAATTACACTAGCTGGCTCACTGATGCCTCATGTTGAAATTAATTATGACGGCTCAATTAATCATCCGCAATTGATGTTGTTAATATCTTATCCACCGGCTAGTGGAAAAGGTAAGCTAAATCACCTTTTAGAACTCATTAGTTCAATTGATTCTGAAATTAACGAGCAATCGCATCGGGTGGCTAGAAAGTATAAATCGGATTATGATTTTTACAAATCAAATTTAAAGAAAGGAGATAGAAATGAGCAGCCATTTAAACCCAATCTTCCTTTGTATCTAATCCCAGGAAACACAACCTCATCTAAGTTAATGCAACAGTTAGCTGAAAATGGAGAAGCTCAAGTTGGGTTAATCTTTGAAACGGAAACAGATGCCTTAGCCAATATGCTAGGTTCAACTCATGGAATAGATAATTCGATGATGCTTCGAAAGGTATATCATCATGAATCTATCTCTCAAATGCGAAAAACGAACAATGAACATTTAGTGGTAGCAAAACCGAAGCTTGCAATAATAGTTAGTGGTACACCATCACAAATACCTAAACTATTTTCAAGTAATAGCGATGGGTTGTTTTCGCGTTTTATGATCGTAAGCGGCAGTAGTCCTATCGTGTGGAAAGATGTTAAACCCAATGTGGGTACTTTACCATTGAGCCTACAGTTTAAAGGATTAAGTCGAAATTTCTATTTGATGTGGCAACATCATATTGCTCATAAATCACTAAATATTACATTTTCCGAATCTCAATGGAAAACATTAAATGATCAAGGTGATTATTTGCAATCTATATGCCTCGAAGAAGGAGGCGAGAACGCAGTAAGTATAGCCAGGAGACACATGAATATGTTGGCAAGGATCGCTAGCATTTTAACTGCAGTGAGGCATTACGAATCAAGAAGCTCAGAAATAGAAATGGAATGCAGTTCGATTGATTTTAATATCGCTTTGGGTTTAAGTGAGTATTCATTTAATCAGGCTTTAGACTTATTTAAAGTATTGCCAGGAGAAGTTACAAAACAACCTAAAAGAGCTATGGAATTCTACAATAAGCTTCCAGATATAGTTTTTACTACCTACCAGATCCAAGATATCATTTCAGAAATGAAGGTTCAAATCAGGATGATACAGCGATATATAAGGCAATTGATAGCCATGGGATATCTAATAGAGATATCGAAAAATAGATACAAAAAGATCAAAAACTGACGGTGACGCTATGTCGCATGTCGCGTATTCGTATTGTTGTCTTCTATAAAGAGTTTGGGAAGACAAGTAATACCATATTAAATTATTTATTAACGCTAAGTCATTTAGCAAAACAAAAATAACATGACAAAGATTAAACTTTTATCGAAAATTTTGGGATCAAAATATTTCGCACAATTGATGATTGATGATAAAGCAATCACTCAAACACTTAATGCTCGTGATTTAACAGTCAACTTTGAGCCCAATATTAAATACTTTGAACTCAAAAAGAATATAGAGGAGATAGTATTAAATACAATTGAACGTCTGCAGTCTCCAATTACTTCGGATAATCAAATAGAAATCATCAGTAATAACTTGTTTTACGCTGATGAAAACGAAGATGACAAGGTTGACTATCTGTATAAATTCCATTTCGATGCAATTTACTCGAAGCTATTCAAGCAGGTCACTATTGCCAAAAAGTTCATTGCGAAAGAGTCAGAGTTTAGGGCTGCAGTTGATCTGTTGCAGGTAAAGATTAAAGAATATGATTGCAGAGAGCACTGGCTAACTAAATACCTTGAGTTATTCGAAGAAACAATCGATGATGAGGCTGAACAACGCTATGAATACAACAAGGATTACAAATATTATAGCGTAACACACATGAAAATTTTGGTATCGGAAGACGTCTTCTTGTATCGACAAAAATTCAAATCTAAGTATGTCGAACTAGCTAAGCAGTTAAACAGGAAATACCGAGGTTATTACATTGAAGGTGTTAGGTACTTTGATGATTATTGACATAATGGGGCTTCGGCCCTTTTTATGTTTTACACCTTCTTTAATTAATTCGAAATAATCACTATCATAAAAAGCAAAAAGAAAAAGTTAGTTACCGGTTATTTAATGTTTCTAGGCTTTAAAAAGTTTTCTATCTCGTTTGGATTTACATTTGAATTTAGAGCATAAAGTTTAACTCTACCATCTAAATCAGAAGATTCACGCTGAATCGCGTCTCTTACATTTAGATGCAGACTTAACTTGATATTCAATTCTTTTAGAAAAATATGCCTTCGCTGCCGCTGATTTTCCCTACTCAACTTCTCAAGTCTTAGCAATTTATTTAAGCCAGATACATCAATTCTTAATGTATTGCTCATGATTAAAGCTAACAAAAATCGTTTCTCAAATTCATCGAAGCCATTAACTGAGCTCCCATGTAGTTGATTTTCAATATGAAACTTTCCAGTCGAGGTTGAAATAAAATTGTCAATGTAACCATGACCTTTAAATTTATGAAAACTGGCGCCTAAAACGACCCCAAGCAATGTTGAAATTGTAGCAATAATAGCAAAATCCATATTTTCGAAGACAAAAATTAATCTTGATTAAACACTTTCAACTGCAATATCAAGAGCACTTACTTGCAGAATATGTTATTTAGGTTAATATGTTTACTTATTTATTAAGCGGTAGAAATAAGATGCTTGCCCTATTTGCTCAGGTAAATGTTAAAATATGTTTTGACGTAAATTATGTATGAAGCTTTTTATGTTTGAAGATCAGTTATACGATACTCAAAAAACATATTATTTGTTTGTGAGTAACGAAGGCGAAGCCGTACCAAGGCACTGTTCTAAAACAATTTTACCTTTCATTAATTCTATGTACCACAAATTTGGACCAATAGTCTTTGGTGCCCTATTTCTATTAAGTTCTTGTGGAATCAATCGTGAACTTGCTTATTTTAAAGGCCAACAAGATACCACCCTCACGCTAGCTCAACGTTCTTTTGAGCCCGTCATCCAAACAGGGGACATCTTATTCATAGGTGTAAGTAGTTCAGATCCCTTAAGTTCATCACAATTTAATAGTGTTAACGCTGTTCCTGCCAATAACGCTGCTGGAGCAAATTTCATGGCACAGAGCGTAACAACCGGCTTACTTGTTGACAAACAAGGAGAAATCCAATTGCCCAAAATAGGGAAATTGACTGTCAAAGGGTTAACAAAATCTGAACTTACAGCGCAAATTCAAATTGCTTTAATTCCCTATCTAAAAGATCCAATTGTTAACATTCGTTTTATGAATTATCGGGTAACGGTTTTGGGTGAAGTCATGCATCCATCTACATTATCCGTTTCGAATGAACGTATATCTATTTTAGAAGCATTGGGAATGACTGGAGATTTAACGGCATATGGAAATCGAAACAATGTTCTCGTTATACATGAAAATGAAGGAAAAAAAGAATTTCATCGTATCAATTTAAACAAAATGGAATTGTTTCAATCTCAGTATTTTTACCTTCAAAGCAATGATGTGGTATATGTTGAGCCAAACAAGGCAAAATCCTTCCTTGGAAGTGAAACCTCGGTCTACCTACCGGCTATCATCAGCAGTGCGACATTGCTCGTACTCGTTGTTAACAATTTCTTTAAATAACACTTCATGCAATCAGAATTTGATGATTCATTCGATTTGAATCAATCACAGGATGGCAATTTATTTACCCAAATTGCACAGACCTATTTACCTTTTTGGCCTGTCTTTGTCCTAACTATCATATTAAGTGTCTTGGGTTCATTCTTTTACCTGCGTTACACCGCACAGGTTTATCAGGTCAATGCCAAATTGCTCGTCAAGGATGATAAGAATGGCGCTGGAGCGGCTCAAATGTTGGACGCTTTCGATATTTTCGGGGATAAGAAGGTTATAGATAATGAGATTGAGATCATTCAATCGAGTCCTTTGATGGAGCAAGTAGTTCGTGACTTAAACCTATATACGACACAAACGCACATTGGGAATGTCTTAGATCGTGAGCTGTATGGCCAGCAAGCGCCACTTCAGGTGATCGCGATGCAAAAGGATTCTGTACAAAGCATGTCGGTATCTATTCCTATCGATATTGATTTCCAACAAAAACGTTTCTCCATTCAGGGAAAATCTTATCCACTAGGTTCCCGCCTCTATTTAAACGGACAATATTATTACGTTTCGCTGAATCATGACTTTGTTCCGGCGAAGGATTTGCCCAAGCCTTATACGATTTTATTACGCACCCACGCAGTTTCGGATGTGGCGGCGCAATTTTTAGGAAGTTTAAAGGCTGAAGCTAGTACGAAAAAGTCTACCGTTATTTACCTCAGTATGGAGAGCATAGTTCCTGAAAAAGGCCGCAATGTAATCAATCAATTGTTTAAGGTCTATGATGAATTTGCGATCGAGGACAAAAACTTGGTGGCGAAGAATACCCTACGTTTTGTAGAAGGTCGTTTGGGTATCGTATCGGATGAATTAGGTCAAGTAGAGGAGAATATCAAGAATTACAAAACACGTGAGGGCATCGTAAACATCAGTGAGCAAGGTAGATTGTTTTTGGAGTCTGTCAAGGAGCACGATCAAAAGCTTTCCGAGATAGGTATCCAACTTTCCGTGTTAAGTGATATTGAAAAATATGTGACGGCCAAAAAGCCAAGCATGGCTGTCGTTCCATCTTTGATGGGTATTAACGACGCGACGCTAGTACAATTATTAGGTAAGCTATATGAGGCAGAATTACAATTATCCCGTCTTTCCAAGGTAACGGGTGGTCAGTCCGATTTGCAGGCGCAGCTGCGCGAAGAGATTGCAGCACTGAAACCCTCGATATTGGAGAACATAGGGAATATTCGAGATAATTTGAAGACGGCGCAGGCCAACTTGCAAATTAAGCTGAAGGAAAGTAATGCCATGCTCGTGGAGATTCCATCTAAGGAAAAGGCCTTGGTAGAGATTAGTCGGCAGCAGGTCATTAAGAATACCATTTACACCTTCTTGTTGCAGAAGCGTGAGGAATCAGCCTTGTCATCTGCTTCGGCCATTGCGGACAGTCGGGTCGTGGAGCCCGCTGTATACAGTGCCTCGCCCATTAAACCCAAACGGAATATCATTTATTTAATCGGTTTGGTGATTGGTATTGGATTAGGCGTCTTGTATGTCTTGTTCAAAGAGACTTATAATCCCAAAGTTTTGTTCCGTGGGGACATCGAGCGCCGGGTGAAGGCGCCTATCTTGGGCGAATTAGCCCAAGGGGATTCTGAGGAACACATCGTGGTGAAGGCAGGAAAGCGAACGATATTGGCGGAGCAATTCAGGATGCTGCGTACCAACTTGGCTTACCTGGGATTGAATCAAGAAAAGGGCAATGTCATTCAGGTGACATCGTCCATCTCCGGCGAGGGAAAGTCCTTCGTGTCTGGCAACTTGGCGGCGACCATCGCGCTGACCGGTCGGTCGGTCTTGATTATGGAATTGGACTTACGTAAACCCAAAGTGCGTCAATATTTCGGGTTGGAAAAGGGGAATGGGGTAACGGATTATTTGATTGAATTAGCGACCTTGGATCAGGTGATTCAGCCGGTACCGCAAGCCGATAACTTATTCATCATGTCTGCTGGGGCGATTCCACCGAACCCTACGGAGCTTTTGGGATCTGACGCATTCCAATCCATGATGGAGCAATTAAAGCAGCGATTTGATTACATTGTGATGGACACCGCACCGATCTCCCTGGTAACCGATTCGCAGGTACTTGCACATCATGCGCAGGCAACCATGTATGTATTGCGCCATAATTACACGACCAAAAACTACCTGGATTTCATCCAGCAATTATTTATCTCCAATAAATTCAATAAGCTGAATTTGATCTACAATGGATTAAAACCGAGGGGCTTGAAGATGTATGGAAAGGGCTATGGGTATGGGTATGGGTATGGGTATGGGTATGGGTATGGGTATGGGTATGGGTATGGGTACGGGTATGGCTATTATGCAGAGGATAAAAAGAATACAAGTTCGATTTGGAAACGAATACAATCTAAATTTAAAGCTTAGTTAATTGGAAGCAGCAAGGCGAGTAGCTAAAAATACGGGAATTTTATATGCTCGGATGGCTATAACCGTGTTTATTTCACTTTACTCTACTCGACTTATTTTGTCGGCATTGGGCGTACAGGATTTTGGCCTGTTTAGTTTGGTCGGAGGTGTTATCTCCATGCTTGGATTTTTAAATAATGCCATGGCTAGTGCAACACAACGATTTGTTACGATCGCCCAAGGTGCCGGTGACATTGATAAAGTACGGCGGATTTTCAATATGAGCTCCTTGTTGCATTGGGGCGTTGCTATACTGGTGCTCATCTTTCTAGAAGGTGCTGGTTATTTCTTCTTTGATGGATTATTAAACATTCCTGCTAATCGCTTAGCTGATGCGCATTTAATCTACCATTTCATGGTGGCTAGTACCTTATTTACTGTGATTTCTGTGCCTTATGAGGCAGTCATTACTAGCCATGAAAACATGTTCATTTATGCTATTTTAGGTGTAATTGAAGCCATATTGAAATTGGGCATCGCGATTTATATAACCTACAGTGTAGCAGACCAATTAGTGATGTTTGGTTTTTTGATTGCTAGTTTGTCGATTATCATGTTGATCATGAGACGGATTTATTGTCACCTTGTCTATCCTGAGTGTGAATTAAAGGTTGGTCTTTATTTTGATCGACCGTTGTTAGTTGAACTAAGTGTTTTTGCAGGATTATCATTTTTGGGATGTTTTACGAGTATGATCTCATTTTATGGACAATCGGTCCTTTTAAATTTGTTCTTCGGTACCAGTATCATTGCAGCCCAGAATATTGCATTGCAATTGGGTGGGCAGCTCAGTGTTTTCTCTTTGACACTGACGAAAGCATTGAATCCGGTAATTAATAAATATGAGGGTGCAGGGGAGCGATATAAAATGTTAAAAACTTTGTTGTTTGGTTCAAAGCTTGCATTTTTATTACAGGCGGTTTTATACCTCCCATTCATCATTGAAATGCCGGTTATCTTAAACTATTGGATTAAAGATGTACCGGAATATACTGTCATTTTTTGCAGGATGTTATTATTGAACAATCTTATTGGGGCGTTAAGTGGAAACCTAAGTAATGCAATTAGTGCTGTCGGAAATATTAAAAGCTTTGAAATTATTGGTTCCATACTGTACATGTCATCTCTTACACTTTCATATGTGTTCTTTACATTAGGTTACCCTCCTTATTACCTTTTCATTTCTTTGATAATCATTACGTGTTTGCATGTTCTCAATAACATTGTTTTTTCGAAACGTAATTTTCAGTTACCAATTAACCAATATTTGAAGGATGTTGTCTTTAAAGTTTTATTAGTTTCATTGATCACTATTGTTGTCTCTCTTGGACCGCTAATGCTTTTTTCCAATCAAATAGTAACGCTTGTAAGTGTTTTCATTGTTTCTGGAGTCACATTTTTAGTTTTTACGTGGTTCATTGGTTTGACGAAAGAAGAGCGCGAAATGGTGTTGACAATTAAAGTTAAATTTCAATTGGTAATTAGTCGGTTTATTACTCAAGCTACTTTTTTTACGAATACAAATAGATAAATTGGAGCCGCTTATCAGTGTTATTATTCCGGTTTATAATGCCAAAAATTATCTCCATGTATGTATACAAAGTGTGTTAAAGCAAACGTATAATAACTTAGAGATTATTGTTATAAATGATGGTTCCACCGATACTAGTTTTCAAATTTGTGAGGAATTTTCAAGTTTAGACCCTCGAATAAAGGTTATACATCAAGAAAATCGCGGTGTATGTGCTGCCAGAAATGTGGGGTTAGATCATGTGACAGGTCAGTATGTTCTACATTTAGACAATGATGATTATCTAAGCGATTATTGTATAGCTGAATTATATAAATTGTTGATTGAGTATCGAGCTTCGATAGCATTAGGCAACGTTATCAAATTTGAAAATGGTCAGAATCATTTAATGGGAAATTCCAAGTTTAATTCAGATATCTGTATGCTAAACTCGAAAGAAGCATTAATGAATATGTATGAACATGCTGCGGGAATTTCATTGCTTTTTGTTTTAATTACTGGGAAGTTATATGATGTAAAATTGTTTGAAAATATCCGTTTTCCAGAGGGAAAAGCTTTTGATGATGAACATGTAAATTATAAGCTATTCATTAAATCAAATCGAATCGTATTTACTCCTAAATCGGTCTATACCCATAATATCAGAGTGGATAGTTTATCTAGAATCCCATATGCTTTGTCTCATTTGGATAAATTATCAATGCTCGAGGAGCGATTAAGTGTTTTCAAATCGCATGAAATACATGGCTTATATCAAAAAACCTTATATCTCTATTTTCATATCCTGGTGTATAATCTTGTTCATTTAAGGAAACATTTTCCTCGGGAGCGTGATTTGATGACACATATTAAGGAGAAGTTGGTCACTTCAAAAAATTCACTTGTAACTCGTTTCTCCTTGTCATTAAAAGAATACTGGGTAATCCATTTATATTACTATTGCCCAAGTGTAATCATTTTTAAAAATTATTTAGAAAGTATTTTACTTAAAAAATTTCAAGAGAATGTCGGTTAATAGTAACGAAAAGCCACAAATTACTGTCATTGTTCCCGTTTTCAATGTGGAACTATACCTTGCCAAGTGTCTTGAAAGTATCATTGATCAGACGCATAAAAAGCTTGAAATCATTGTCATTAATGACGGTTCTACGGATTCGAGTGGAGAAATTTGCGATCAATATGCCAATCTTGATTCACGCATTCGAGTAATTCATCAATCAAATGCAGGTATTTCGGCAGTCAGAAATCGAGGTATTGATGCCACCACTTCGAAATATGTAACTTTTGTCGATAGTGATGATTTTTTGAATCTGGATGCTATTGAAATTCTCTATGATTTTTTGGTCGAATCGGATGCGCAAATCTCTATAGGTCATATTCAAAAGATTGATCCGGATGGAATTTTGTTAGCATCACAAAAACCACCATTGATTGATAAATTGAAAATATATGATAATTATGAGGCGGTTAGGGCAATGTATGATCATCAATATGCTGACTCTTTATCATTCGTAGTTGTAACAGCCAAATTATATGATTTTCGGCTATTTGATAATTTGCGTTTCCGAGTGGGAAAATTATATGATGACGAATTTGTAAATTATAAATTATTATTAAAGGCAAACAAAATTGTGTATTCAACACAAACAGTCTATATATATTTAATTCGAAATGATAGTATTACTCGCTCCTCCTATTCACTACAAAAGCTAAGCCGTTTGGAAGCTTTGGAGGAGCGAATGGAAATATTGGCAAAATACCAAATGAAGGACTTGGTGAGAAAGACCACCTATATTTATTTTAGAGAATTAAGCAATCATTTAACTAAATTTTATACGTTTTTTCCAAATGAAATTGAGATTTATAACAGATTGGTACAAAAACATAAAAATAGCGGTTGGTCCTTGCTGAAAAGTACTCCAATTACCATTAAGTCCTATGTATACGTTTTAGCACATCTCTTTTTTTGCAATTTGTTCAAGTTTACGCGTAAATAATCGCAATGGATTCAAGTATAAAAATCAATATTCTACTGAATTTTTCCATGGTAAGTTTGATTAGACAATTACCCCCTTATTTGAGAAAGCAAGGATTTGATTTTTATGAAAATAGCCAATTGGATATTGTATGGGATATGGTAGTTATGTTTGAAGGAATGCCACAACATCAGCCTATAAAATGTAAACAAGGTGGACTTATTTATATTTCAGCCGAACCACCGAATAGTAGGCGATATGCCTGCAGGTTTTTAAGCCAGTTTGATCACATCATCTCAACGCATCCAAAGATAAATCATGCAAGTAATCACTTAAGTCAGCCAGCTGTTGATTGGTGGTTTGGTCGAAATTATAAGCCTGTGCGGTATAATTATCAATTTGAACAACTTGAGCACTTACCCTTGCCTAATAAAACCCATAAGATTTCATTCATAGCTTCAAATCAATCTAATATGCCGGGGCATGTAAAGCGGCTCAAATTTTTAGCAGCGGTTAAAAATGCCTTTGGAGATCAAATAGATTATTATGGCTATGGGTTTAACCTCGTGCATGATAAAGCGGATGCTTTATTGCCTTATATGTTCTCCATTTGTATTGAAAATTCATCAATTCCACATTATTGGACAGAAAAATTGGCTGATCCTTTACTGGGTTATACCATTCCTGTTTATGCTGGTTGTCGCAATATAGATGCGTATTTTCCTGCTGATTCTCATCTGAAAATTGATGTAAATGACATACCAAATTCACTTAAAACAATCGGAGTGTTAATAGCCAATTCAAATCAAATATATCAGAACAAGTTACCTGCTCTTCTTGAATCACGTAAAAAGCTATTACATGAATATAATATATTTGGGGTGCTTAAGCGGTTTTATGAAGAAAAGGTTGCTTCAGATATGCATGAAAAATATGTAAACGAAAAACTTCTTCATCCTCCTCAGTATTTTTTTGAAACGGCCATTGTTAATAAGCTATTGAAGCATAAGAATTTTCTTAAACGCTTACCTTATAAAATAATGTCCAAACTTAATCTTATCCCATACTAATAATTAGAAGTGAATTTCATTTCCATTTTTTTATTAAAATCTATTCGTAAAGCGCATCAGCATTTCTTTGGCTTACAAGAATCTTTGATTCCATTAAATCGACTTGATGATGCTGACCTCGTGTCTGAGGCAATTTCTCAGTTATTGAATTCAAATTCGGCTTGCATGATTGGTCGATTTGGCGCAAATGAATTAGCTGTTTTAGTTAATTACATTAATATCAAAAAATCAAGACGTAATTACTTAAGATATATTCAAGGGAAACAGGCTGCTTGGTGGAGAATTGATTCAATTGTAGAAGCGTTATATTTTAACGCAGGTTTTTTTCCTTTATATAATGAAAAGGTTGACACCTTTTGCGAATTGATGTTGGCAGATATCCCTTATCTAGATCTACTTGGATCTTGGTTAAAAGACGAGCAGTACGTTAA
>JACCDW010028831.1_pt1 | contig 13362 bp, 16 predicted proteins | sample 7449781 | NCBI WGS metagenome assembly JACCDW01 (sample SAMN15323449, study PRJNA562643) | freshwater metagenome | isolation source: river surface water | place: USA:Blue River Watershed | collected 2017-08-18 | reverse complement strand
TGAAGACGGTATTCTCAAGGGTTATATCCAGGATACGCATAACGCGCGGCTGATGGGTGTGGCACCCACGGGTAACGGGCGTCGTGAATCCTACGCGCATCTGCCATTGCCGCGCATGACCAACACCTACATGCTGCCGGGACAGATGGATCCAAAAGAAATCGTGGCCTCCATCGACCGCGGTATTTATGCGGTAAATTTTGGCGGTGGCCAGGTCGATATCACCAATGGCAAATTTGTCTTCTCGATGTCGGAGGCCTATTGGGTCGAGAACGGCCAAATCCAGTACCCGATCAAGGGTGCAACGCTAATCGGTAATGGTCCGGATGCCCTGACGCGCGTTAGCATGGTCGGCAATGACCTGTCGCTCGATTCCGGCGTGGGAACGTGCGGCAAAGAAGGCCAGAGCGTTCCTGTTGGCGTCGGACAGCCCACATTGCGTATTGATGGTTTAACCGTGGGCGGCACAGGCTCGGCCTAAATGCTCGCAGCCTTCACCTATGGTGCATCACGTTAACGCTTTGTGTGTGTGCGTTTGAGTGCCGGGTTGGTCAACGATGGCCGGGTGGCATAACAGAAGGCCAGAACACTCACGAAATACACCATCGCCAGCATTGTTTCCACGGCACCTAATATCTGGTTTAGCCCAGTGTCGCTGGTGGCACGCACCAGACCCTCGCAGAGATAGAGCAGAATCAGCATCGACGACCATTGATACGCATAGCGCTTGCCCTTAAGAAGTCCTGGCAAGGGCAGCAGCAGCGGTAGCGCCTTGAGCATGAGCCAGGAGCCTCCAGGTCGGAGGGGTGCCAGCCAGCGTTCCCATGCTAGTGACAGGATAATTAGCGCCACGCAGGCAATCACCGCGATCCAGCGGTAGCGACGAATCGCCGGTTCGTTGAGCGCGGATGTCATGGCGGAGGGTGTCGTCATGCTGGCTTGATCTGCAGCTTGGTCACGGTTTCGGCCAGTCGTTTGCCCAGCGCTTTGGCCAGGGCAAGCTCATCAGCCGACAGAGTCGGGTCTCCATTCATTCCCGCAACGTGGCTGGCGCCATAGGGTGCGCCGCCCGTTTGCGTGGTCGATAGCTCGGGATGGCTATACGGCAACCCCATCAGTAACATGCCGTGGTGCAAAAGCGGCAACATCATGCTGATCAGAGTAGTTTCGTTGCCGCCGTGCATACTGCCTGAAGACGTAAAAACAGCAGCTGGTTTGCCGATTAGTTCGCCCGAAAGCCATGTGGCGATGGTGCTATCCCAGAAGTATTTCATCGGGGCGGCCATATTGCCAAAGCGGACCGGGCTGCCGAGCGCGAGCCCGGCGCATTCGCTAAGATCCTGCGACGTGACATAAGGCGCGCCCTGCGCGGGCACATCCGGCTCGCTGGCTTCGCAGACCGTACTGACGCGAGGCACAGTACGCAATACCGCTTCGCTGCCGGGCACCATGTCGATGCCACGTGCAATCGCATGCGCCAGCGCTTCGACCGAGCCTTTCTGGCTGTAGTAGAGGACAAGAATTTTGTGCATATCGTATGATACCTGCCAAGATCATGTCCCTGCATTCATTGACTCATCGTTTCCGTCTCATGCTCCGGTTGTCGCGCCTGAAGGCGCAACCGGTGGTGGCCTTGCTGAGCCGGATCCGGGCGGATGAATTGGACGTTGTTGCCGCATGGCTGGCCTACACGACGCTGTTATCCCTCGTACCGCTGGTTGCCTTGGTGTTGGTCATCGCGAACTATGTGCCGGGCTTTGCCGAGGTGCACTCCGCCTTTGATCAGCTCTTGGTGAAGTACTTGTTGCCTGAAAAAGCGGGTAGCGTCATCGCCAACTACACGCTGACCTTTTCAGCGAATGCCACCCGTTTCACGCTTATCGGCATCAGTTTCCTGTTGGTGGTGGTCTGGGCGATGTTCTGGGCTATCGAGCAGGCCTTCAATCGCATCTGGCGCTTGGCGCCGGACCGCCGCTTTATTCATCGGCTGGGTCATTACTTGTTGCTGTTGCTGATTGTGCCGGTTGTCCTTGGCATGGGCTTCGCCGGCATCATGTGGGCAATCTCGTTATCGCTGGGCTTCTTTACCGAGCTGAAGATTATCCGCAAGTACATGTCTGGTGCCGTTGCGATGGGTACGCTCACCGCCTTTATGGCATGGCTGAATTATGTGCTACCCAATTGCCGTGTTCGCATCCGCCATGCGCTGATCGGCGGAGTTTTTGGCGCGGCCGGTATTGCCTTGCTGCAGTGGGGTTTTGGCGTCTACGTGCAGCAATTTTCGAGCTACGCGGCGGTTTATGGCGCCTTCTCGATACTACCGGTTTTTTTGCTCTGGCTTTATCTCTGCTGGCTGATGGTGCTGCTTGGCTGCGTGGTGACTGCCGAGTTGTCCGGATCATCGGGTCGCCGATTGCCCATAGGTTATGGTGGCTTTTAGGGGCTGGGGTGCTCTGTCATAATGCGCACCGCTGAGATGATTTGATTGATGACCGTTGCCCCGGAGTTTTTATGACCACCCCCACGACCGACCTACGTTCCCAGATTGAAGTGCCGCGCGAAGAGCGCCTGATTGTCGCGCTGGACGTGGCCGATGCCGCCGAAGCCCGTGCGCTGGTTGAGCGCCTCGGTGATAGTGTCCGTTTCTACAAGGTCGGTATGGAACTATTCATGGCCGGCGGTTATTTCGAACTGATCGATTGGCTCGGCGAAAAAGGCAAGAAAGTCTTTGTCGACCTGAAGTTTTTTGACGTGCCGGAAACGGTGCGGTCGGCGATCCGTGCCCTGGCCAAGCGTAACGTGGCGTTCGCCACGGTCCATGGCAACCAGGCGATTATGGAGGCGGCCGGTAAGGAAAAGGGCAACCTCAAGGTCTTGGCGGTGACGGCGCTCACCAGTCTGGACCGGGGTGATCTGGATGACCTGGGCTTTGAATGCGACGTCAGCCAGCTAGTGCTGTCGCGCGCGCGTCGCTCCCTGGAAGCGGGCTGTGACGGCATCATCTCGTCGGGTCTCGAGGCGCCGCTGATTCGTAAGGAGCTGGGGTCGCGGATCATGGTGGTTACCCCGGGGATCCGCCCGGTCGAAAACCGAGTTGAGGATGACCAAAAACGCACCGTCGACGTCGCGCAGGCTTTCCGAAACGGGGCCGATTACATTGTCATGGGGCGCCCGATTCGTGGGGCGGCTGATCCCAAAGCCGCCGCAGAGGCCGTCCAGGCCAGCATTGCCTCGGTTTTTGCGACCTAAATCGCCAAAGCAAGCCGGGCAGGGATAAATGCTGGTAACTATTGGCGTTTTTAGGTTGTCTGCTGTATAATCTGCGGTTTTTCTCTGTCCGGAACTGTCCGTATGGTCGTTATTCGTCTTTCTCGTGGTGGCGCAAAGAAGCGCCCGTTCTACACCGTCGTCGTTGCTGATTCGCGCACCCGTCGCGATGGCCGCTTTGTCGAGCGCCTGGGTTTCTACAACCCGGTAGCCTCTGGCTCAGCTGAAGCGCTGCGCCTGGACATGGAGCGCCTGGCATACTGGAAGAGCGTTGGCGCTCAGGTATCGCCACGCGTTGCGCTGCTGGCCAAGGGCTACGCTGCCAAGATTGCAGCCTAAGACGGTCAAGATTGACGACGCAGCGCCTGCGCGTTGCGTCGTACTCGGCCGCATCGGTGCGGCTTACGGCATCAAGGGCTGGTTTCATCTGCACCCCTTTGCCGATGACCCGGAGCGTTGGCTGGAACTGCCAACCTGGTGGGTGTCACAGATAGAACCTGATTCAGAAGGCTTGGCGACTTGGTGCGCCGTAAAGCCGGCGGAGATGCGTGCGCATGGCGACGGCATCGTCGCCCGATTGTCCGAAACGCCGGACCGTTCGGCGGCAGAAGCACTTCGCGGTTTCTGGGTCGGCGCCCCCCGGGCGTTGTTGCCCGAACCTGAACCCGAGGTCTATTACTGGGCGGATCTGGTGGGCTTGCCCGTCATCAATACTCAGAATGAATCTTTAGGCGTGGTCGATCGTCTGATTGAAACCGGCGCTAATGCCGTGTTGATCGTGAAAGAGGGCGCACCACCCAAAGCGCAGGAGCGTCTCATCCCATTTGTGGGCGATATCGTCAAAGAAATCGTGACGCCCAAGGCAGACGGGGCTGGGCATATTGTCGTCGATTGGGGGCTTGACTGGTAAGGCACGAAGCGCCTGGCGTGAATGCACGTATGAAATTTGCCGCCGTGACACTCTTCCCGGAAATGTTCGAAGCCATCACCCGCTTCGGCATCTCTCGCCGTGCGTTTGAAAACGGTATCGCCAGTTTTGACGCCGTAAACCCGCGCGATTTCGCGACAAATCAGTACAAAACCATTGATGACCGCCCCTTTGGTGGCGGTCCGGGGATGGTGATGATGCCGGAGCCGCTGGAAAAGGCGATCGATGCCGCGCGTAAGGTTGTCGGAGCGGGTTGCAAGGTCGTTTACCTGTCACCCCAGGGCAAGCAGTTGACCGATGGCTTGGTCCGTGAACTAGCCGCTCAACAGTCTTTGCTCTTATTGTGCGGGCGATATGAAGGTGTCGATGAGCGTGTTATTCAGCGTCAGGTCGATCTCGAGGTCTCCATCGGTGATTTTGTGGTTTCCGGCGGCGAATTGCCGGCCATGATGCTGATAGACGCAATTTTGCGAACACTGCCCGGCGTGCTCAACGATGCCCAGTCGGCCGCAGAGGACTCATTTGCCACGGGTCTGCTCGACTGCCCGCATTACACACGGCCCGAACACTACGAAGGGATGACGGTCCCGGAGGTGCTTTTATCGGGAAATCATGAGAGAATACGCGTTTGGCGTTTGGCCGAGTCCCTCAAACGGACCCGCGATCGGCGCCCGGATCTGCTGGAAGGTCGAGCTTTCAGCAAGGAAGAAATGCAACTACTTAAAAAACTCGAGCAATCGGGTGAGTAGCTCTGCGGTCGTCACAACAAGGAGATCAACGACATGAATCTGATTCAGCAACTCGAACAGGAAGAAATCGCCCGCGTTAGCGAAGGCAAAACCATTCCCGAATTCGCCCCGGGTGACACCGTGGTCGTTCAGGTAAAGGTCAAAGAAGGTTCGCGTGAGCGTCTGCAGGCCTACGAAGGCGTGGTGATCGCCAAGCGTAACCGTGGTCTGAATTCCAATTTCATCGTGCGTAAAATTTCGTCGGGTGAAGGCGTGGAGCGTACGTTCCCGACCTATTCGCCGCTGGTCGCCTCGATCGAACTGAAGCGTCGTGGTGATGTCCGCCGCGCCAAGCTGTACTACCTGCGCGAGCGTTCGGGCAAGTCGGCACGTATCAAAGAAAAGCTGGAGCGCAAGGCAACTGCCTAAGTCGTCTAGCCGGTTCAGTAAAAATGCCACCTTCGGGTGGCATTTTTGTCGGCACCGCTTTTGTACGCGTTGGCGTCAGACGGTCGGTCGCACCCACTCAATCAAGGCGTAGGCCGAATGGTTGTGAATCGACTCGAAGTTTTCCGATTCCACCGAATACGCATCAATGCGCGGATCGGCGTTCAGACGGGCCGCGACATCACGCACCATGTCTTCAACGAACTTGGGATTGTCGTAGGCGCGTTCGGTTACGTACTTTTCATCTGGACGCTTGAGCAAGCCAAAGAGCTCGCAGGAAGCTTCCTTTTCGACGAGCGCGACGATTTCTTCAATCCAGATGTAATCCTGCGACTTGACGGTCACGGTGACGTGCGAGCGCTGGTTGTGAGCGCCGCGCTCGGAGATCTCCTTGGAGCACGGACAAAGGCTGGTGACCGGCACGACGACCTTTACGGCCACACAGATGTCGTTACCATTGATATCACCCACCAGCGTCACATCGTAGTCCATGAGGCTTTCCACGCCCGAGACTGGCGCCGACTTGTTGATGAAGTACGGGAAGTTCATCTCGATGTGGCCTGATTCGGCCTCCAGGCGTTGTACCATCTCCTGGAGCATGACCGGGAAGTTCTCGACCGAGATCTCGCGTGATTGATTGTTCAGGATGTCGACAAAGCGCGACATATGGGTGCCCTTGAAGTTGTGCGGCAGACCCACGTACATATTGAAGTTGGCAATGGTGTGCTGAACGCCCTCGGTTTTGTCGGCCACCACGATCGGATGACGGATCGACTTGATGCCGACCTTGTTAATGGCGATCTGGCGGCTATCTGCCGACGATTGCACATCTGGCATGCCGGCAACGGATTTTTTCTCTTGGGTCATAGTGATTTTTAGTTTTGGGTTTGTTCGACAAACTGCTGGATGCGTTGGCACAGAGACTCGATATCGAGACCGGCGGACTTGTATAGATTGGTTGTATCACCATGTTCGATAAAGGCGTCGGGCAGTCCAATGCGCAGGCAAGGACGATGGTGATTGAGCGATTGCAATGCGTGCTCGACTTCGCTGCCTGCGCCGCCGGCTATCGCGTTTTCTTCAAAGGTGACGATGAAGTCGTGAGACTTGGCCACGTTTTCGAGTAAAGCAAGATCCAGCGGCTTGGCAAAGCGCATATTGGCGACGGTGGCGTTGAAGGCTTCGCCCAGCGTTTCGGCGCTGGCCAGAAGACTGCCAAAGGCCAGAAAGGCGATCTTTTCTCCGTGTCGGGTGATCTCGCCTTTGCCAATCGGTAGTGCGGTTAGATCCATCTCGGGGACGGTGCCTGTGCCACTTCCGCGCGGGTAGCGCACCAACGCCGGGCCTGGATGTTCATAGCAGGCGGTCAATAGCTGTCGACATTCGCGCTCGTTGGCGGGTGTGGCAATGACCATGTTGGGAATACACAGCGTATACGACAGATCAAACGCGCCATGGTGTGTCGGGCCATCGGCGCCAACCAGGCCGGCGCGGTCGACCGCAAAAGTGACATCCAGATTCTGTAACGCCACGTCATGGATCAATTGGTCGTAGCCACGTTGCAGGAAGGTCGAATAAATGGCGACGACTGGCTTCAGGCCTTCGCAGGCCATACCTGCGCCGAGTGTGACCGCATGCTGTTCGGCAATGGCAACATCATAGTAACGATCTGGATAGCGTTCGGCGTACGCCACCATGCCGGACCCCTCGCGCATTGCCGGCGTAATGGCCACCAGTTTCGGATCTGCTGCGGCCATATCGCACAGCCAGTCGCCAAAGACCTGGGTATAGGTGAGCGCCGAACCCCCTTTGCTTTTGGCGCCATCGAGCCCCTGGGCGGTCTCGAACTTGGTCACGCCGTGATAGAGAATCGGGTCTTCTTCAGCTAGTTTGTAGCCTTGACCTTTGCGGGTCACGATATGTAGGAAGCGCGGACCGGGCAATTGCTTGAGATTCTGGAGCGTTGGAATCAATGCATCCAGATCGTGCCCGTCGATCGGGCCGTAATAATGGAAGCCGAATTCCTCGAACAATGTGCCTGGATTGATCATGCCCTTCACGTGCTCTTCGGCCCGCTTGGCAAAATCAAGCAGGCTTTGCGAAACGCCCAGTACCTTTTCCGCCCCCTTCTTGGCCGCGTTGTAGAGTTTGCCGGAGGTGAGGCGGGTCAGGTAGTTGTAGAGTGCGCCGACCGGCGGCGAGATCGACATCTCGTTGTCATTCAGAATCACCAGCAAATTGGCATTGGCGACACCAGCATTATTGAGCGCTTCAAAGGCTTGGCCAGCGCTCATGGCGCCATCACCAATGATGGCGACCACCTGACGTTGCTCACCTTTCTGTTTGGCGGCGAGCGCCATGCCCAGGGCGGCTGAAATCGAGGTGGACGAGTGGCCGACACCAAAGGTGTCGTATGGGCTTTCGGAGCGCTTAGGAAAACCGGCGATGCCATTGAACTGGCGCAGCGTCGACATACGGTCGCGGCGCCCTGTGAGAATCTTGTGGGGATAGGTCTGGTGACCCACGTCCCAGACCAGTCGGTCTTCCGGGGTATCAAACACCGAGTGCAGCGCTACGGTGAGCTCGACTGTGCCGAGATTGGAGGAGAGGTGCCCCCCCGTCTGCGAGACCGAATCAAGCAGAAATTGCCGGAGTTCCTGGCTAACCTGTGCTAATTGTTCACGTGACAGTTTGCGAAGATCCGCTGGGGAATTAATTTGGGAAAGAAGTGTTGCTGACATCGGGGTACGATCAGTGGGTGCGCTGGACGATTTCCAGGGCGATTTCTTGGAGACGGTTAGCGCGTATACCCAAGGGCGAGATCAGTTGCTGTGCTTGGCTTAGCAGGTCATTGGCAAATAAACGGGCGCCCGAGAGCCCCATCAGGCTAACGTAGGTTGGTTTGTTGCTGGCGGCATCCTTGCCGGCGGTTTTGCCGAGAACGTCGGAACTAGCGGTGCAATCCAGAATATCGTCGACGACCTGAAACAACAGACCCAGTACTTTGCCAAATCGATCCAGTTGTTCCAGCGCTTCTGGCGTCAAAGATTCGCCGGCCAGCCCACCCATGCGGATTGCAGCCCGAATCAGTGCGCCGGTTTTCAGAATGTGCATTTGCTCGAGCTGTGCGGCATCGAGTTGTTGACCAACGGCGGCGAGGTCAATGGCCTGGCCGCCAGCCATGCCGGCAGCACCGGCGGCATGCGCAAGTGACCGTATCAGGGCATTGACCGTGGCGGGTTGCAACGGCGTATCGGCCAGCGTGATAAAAGCCTGCGTCTGCAAAGCATCGCCCACCAGTAACGCCGTAGCGTCGTCGTATTGCACGTGACAAGTTGGCTGGCCGCGGCGCAGCGTATCGTCATCCATGCAGGGCATATCATCGTGCACCAGCGAATAGACGTGAATCATTTCAACGGCGACGGCACAAAAATCGAGGGTCTCTGGTTTGGCGCCAGCCGCTTCTCCGGCGGCGTGCACCAGGATCGGGCGCAGGCGTTTGCCACCATTCAGGCAGGCGTAGCGCATAGCCTCGTGCAGGCGCTGAGGCGCATGGGTGCTCAGCGGTAAGTGCCGGTCGAGCGCCGTGGCCGTGCGCTCCCGAATCGCCTGCATCCAGGCCTGAAAACTCATGCTTTCTCCGGAGGAGTGAAGTCGCTCAGGTGTTCGCCATCAAATTGCTGGATCCGCTGCTCAGCATCGCGTAGCAGGCTGTTACAGCGAGCGATGAGTTGCTGGCCGCGCTGGTAGCTTTGCAAAGTTTCTTCCAGCGGCAGGCGGTTGTTTTCGACCGCTTGAATCAGTTGTTCCAGCTCGGCCATGGCCTCTTCAAAGCCCAGGCAGGCCACAGCAGCTGCGGCGCTATGGGTCGTGTAGTTTGCCGGCGAATTGGCGGTTTTACGAGGGGGCATGAGGCTCACGAAGTTCAGTCACGAAGCGTGCCGTGTTGGGCAGCACTAAAACGTTGAAATCTAACTGATTTGGGGCTTTCGGTCAATTTTGCGGCAGGTTACAATAGCAGGCTTTTCTATTCTTATGATCGTGTGCGGAGGATCAGGGGATGTCAGCCTTTGACTCGCCCAAATCGTTAACAGCAGCGCGCACCCAGTTGCCGGTTGCCTGGTATTCCAGCGAGGAATTGCTCGCTCTGGAGAAGGAAGTTTTCTTCCAGCAAGGACCTGGCTACGTGGGGCACGAGCTCATGGTGCCTCACGAGGGAGCTTACCGCACGCTCGAAATCAAAGATCACGGTGCCATGCTGGTCAATCAGGGCGGTGGGATCGATCTGATGTCCAACGTCTGCCGCCATCGTCAGGCGCTCATGCTGGATGGTGCCGGAACGCTCGATCGACATATCGTATGCCCGTTGCATCGCTGGACCTATGACCGCTTAGGCAGTTTGGTCGGCGCGCCACATTTTTCGGAAAACCCCTGTTTGAATTTACAGCGGTCATCGCTACAGAATTGGCATGGCCTGCTATTCGAAGGGCAGCGCGATATTGCCAACGACCTTGCCGGCATGACCTTGGCACAGACCTTCGACTTTACGGGATATAAGCTCGACAAGGTAGTCGCCCACGAGTGCAACTACAACTGGAAGACCTTTATCGAGGTGTACCTCGAGGATTACCACGTCGCGCCGTTCCATCCAGGCCTGGGTGGTTTCGTTAACTGCGATGAACTGACCTGGCAGTTTAGCGACTGGTATTCGATCCAGCGTGTGGGTATCACCTCATTGGCAAAACCGGGTTCGACAACCTATGCAAAGTGGCACGAACAGGTACTCACACAGTACAAGCACCTCGGCATCAATCCCGCGCATGGCGCGGTCTGGCTGACGTACTACCCGAACATTATGGTCGAGTGGTATCCACATGTGCTGGTAGTGTCGACCTTGCATCCTCAGGGCGTCGACAAAACGATGAACATCGTCGAGTTTTACTACCCTGAAGAAATTGTCGAGTTCGAGCGCGAATTTATCGAGGCCGAGCAGGCCGCCTACATGGAAACCGCGATTGAAGATGACGAAATCGGCGAACGGATGGATCGTGGGCGTCTAGCGCTCAAGCGTGCGGGGCGTAATGAAGTCGGTCCCTATCAGTCGCCCATGGAAGACGGCATGCTCCACTTTCACGAGTTTTACCGCCGCATGCTGGGCGACCGGCTTAAGCCTTTTGCGGGTTGAACGCGGTTGAGCACCAACGCGTGACCGCTCATACGCATTCTCGCGCTGGCTTGCAGTCCTTATGGATGGTAGTGGCAGGCCTCTTGTTTGGTGCCATGGGCGTCTGCGTCAAGTTTGCTGCTGAGCATAACGATTCCGGAGAGATTGTTCTCTGGCGCTGCATGGTCGCCTTGCTGGTCATTTCCGGCATGATGATGCTCCGTCGCCAGTCTCCCGGAACGCAGCATCTAAAGAGCCATGCCTTTCGATCGATTTCTGGCTTTTCAGCGCTTTTTCTTTATTTCTATGCGATGACGCAGTTGCCGCTGGCGACTGCGGTGACGTTGAACTACACCTCGCCGATCTTTTTTGTGATCTGGCAAATTTTGCTGCGCGGCGTACGGCCAAATCGCCTGGCCTGGATTGCGCTCCTCCTTGGTTTCTGCGGCGTGGCCTTATTGCTTCGCCCATCCATTGATGGCGACAATCTCTTCGGAGCCATACTTGGGCTTATTTCAGGTGGCCTTGCTGGCCTCGCGTACTTCCACATCAAACAGCTGGGTGCGCTCGGTGAGCCGGAGTGGAGGACCGTCTTCTACTTCTCATTGCTCTCAGTGTTAGGCGCGTTGACGTGGGTGGGTTGGCATGGCTTTCATTGGCCAGACCCTGCCGACTTGATTTGGCTCGTTGGAGCCGGTTTGTTTGCGACCGGCGCGCAATTGGCGCTGACCCGTGCCTACCGGCGCGGCAAAACCGTGTTTTCCAATGCGTTGGCCTACACCACGGTCATCTTTGCCAGCGTGTTCGGTTGGATATTCTTTGGTGAACGCATCGACACACTGGGCTGGGCCGCAATAGGCCTGATTATTCTGAGCGGTGTGATTGCGTCGCGGGTACGTCTCAGGCCTGATGAGCATCGAGCCTAATTCTCGCCTATAATGCCGGCACAGTTGACCTGGGCCCCCATAGCATGAAGGTCGTGCAGTTGATTTGTAATCATCAGGCGTTGGTTCGATTCCGACTGGGGGCACCACTGGGAATTAAAGATGATAGGGCGACAAATGCCGCAAGATAAAGAATCGTCGCATTGGCGCTTTGGGTCAGAGATACGGAGTGTCCTCCATCTGACGGTGTATTTTGGCGTCTGGTTCAGCGCGCTGAATCTTCTGATGCATGAAATCGAAGGGCGTGCGGGTTTGCCGCTGGAGGCCTGGGGCTTCGCCTGGATCAAGGCGGCAATTTGCGCCAAATTTTTACTGATTGGGCAGTTGCTGGTGCCAATGCCCAAGGTGACCCAAGCCCGCGTGTGGTCAGTGATTCTGCCGCGATCCATTGTCTATTTGGCAATTGTGGTGGGCCTGAGTTTTCTGGAAGAAGGTGTCCGCGGCGCGATGCACGGCGAAGCCTTTCTGCACGCATTGAGCGGATTCGGCGGCGGAAATCCGCTGCGAATTTTTGCCCTGGCTTGGGTGTATTGGCTCATGCTTGTGCCCTACCTGGTGATTGTGGGATTGCTGGCTAGGCCGGCGGTCGGCGAATAAATCGAGGAAGTTATGACGGCAATTATGGTGTGCAACCCGAAGGGTGGGTGCGGGAAAACAACGCTAGCGACTAATTTGGCAGGCTGGGCGGCTAACCAGGGCAAGAGCGTGACGCTGTGCGACCTGGATCGTCAGCAGTCGTCGTTGCGGTGGATGTCTTTTCGTGAAGAATCGCTGCCGCCCGTGAATGGTTTCTTCGGGGGTGGCCAGCTCATGGCATCGCTGCCCAAGGGGGCCGACGTGACGGTGATCGATGCGCCGGCAGGTTTACAGGGTTACAAACTCAGCGACTATTTCCGCCTCGTCGATCGGGCGATCATCCCGGTTGTGCCGTCCGTATTTGATATGGCTGCCACCGAAGATTTTCTGAATAGCCTGCGCAACGATCTGCGTGGTCAGCGTGACAAGGTGGGTATTGTCGCGATGCGGGTAGATCCGCGGACGCGCGCCGCTGTGATGCTGGAAGAGTTTCTGCAGCACTTTGACTTGCCGATCCTGGCGTACATTCGTCCGACATCCAACTACGTGAACGCCGCGGCTTCGGGTCGCACGGTCTTTGATCCGCCGCGCTCACGCCATGCCAGAGACCTGGAGCAATGGGCGCCACTGCTCAAGTGGCTTGAAAAGTAGGAGGCTGGCCCCACCTCTTGGACTGTCAGAGTGAGATAGTTCTTGACATGGGTTTATGGAGCCGGCATAATGCTTGGCTTCTCGGACGCGGGGTGGAGCAGTCTGGCAGCTCGTCGGGCTCATAACCCGAAGGTCACAGGTTCAAATCCTGTCCCCGCAACCAACGCTTCATGTGGTGGCAGTTCGAGACGAAGTGTTGACAGCTTCTGAAATAAGTTGCTATAGTCTCGCTTCTCTGCTGACGGGGCCCTTGGCCTGGTGAGTAGACCTGATCTTTAAAAACATAGACAACCGATAGGTGTGGGTGTTTGCTTGACGGAGACAGAACTTCGGTTCTGCTCAAGAGTTAAGTAGTGCACTTACGCCTAAGGATAGAAATATCCGTCAAGCGTGAGTTTTAAACAGGAATTAAACTAAAGAGTTTGATCCTGGCTCAGATTGAACGCTGGCGGCATGCCTTACACATGCAAGTCGAACGGCAGCATGGAGAGCTTGCTCTCTGATGGCGAGTGGCGAACGGGTGAGTAATGCATCGGAACGTACCGTGTAATGGGGGATAACGTAGCGAAAGTTACGCTAATACCGCATACGCACTGAGGTGGAAAGCAGGGGATCGCAAGACCTTGCGCTATACGAGCGGCCGATGTCAGATTAGCT
>JACCDW010456438.1_pt1 | contig 13363 bp, 14 predicted proteins | sample 7449781 | NCBI WGS metagenome assembly JACCDW01 (sample SAMN15323449, study PRJNA562643) | freshwater metagenome | isolation source: river surface water | place: USA:Blue River Watershed | collected 2017-08-18 | reverse complement strand
TGTTAGTTGTTCCAGAATATTATTCTAACGTTTTACAACAACTATCAAATATTCGTTGTGTTAAGGTTATGTTAGTACAACAAAAAGAATATATTTTTGAAACCCTACCAATCGGTAGTAGATGGTCAGATTACGGTTTTGATAGAGTAATTACCACTACAGATTTCGCAAAAAAATACATTAACGATATTTTTAATGAATGTTTGGTACACATAATTCCACCAATCATCGGTGATGAATTTTCTTCAAGTGAAAACACATCCAAACCCGTAATTGGAATATTGGTTAAAGATAGGTCAATAAGTAAAAAAATCATTTCCGAATTTTATATCCGTTACCCACATCTTAGATGGATTACTTTTAGAGATATGATTAATATGTCGTATGTGGATTTTGCAAACAGTTTAAAAGAATGTATGGTTTCTGTTTGGGTAGATGACGATTCCACTTTTGGTACGTTTCCATTAGAATCAATGAAAGCTGGAATTCCTGTAATTGGTAAAATACCTAAAAACGAACCTGATTGGTTAAGTGAAAATGGTATGTGGACATACGATGAATCTAAAATCGTAGAGATTGTTGGTACTTACGTAACCGCATGGTTAGAAGGTGTTGAAATTAATGATGAGGTTAAACAGAAAATGAAAGATACTTTATTACCATATTCAACAGAAATTACTAAAAATAACATTTTAAATATTTTTGATTCATTCAGAAATAAAAGAATTGAGGCAATTGAAACTGCTTTAACAAAAATAAAAGAAGAAGATAAAGAAACAGAACAAGCATCATGAAAAATATAACAGTAATTTTACCAATCCATAAATGGGATGAAGAACATTCATATATGTTCAATAACGCATTCGAATCTGTTGAACAATTTTATAATGACGTTAAGTTATTAATTGTTGGACCAAATAGTGTTTTGTCTAACATAAAAATTAACGAGACTAATTTGGAATATCGATTTGTTGAAAATAACGATAAAACCGATTTTTGTAGTCAAATTAATTTTGCTATAGATAATTGCGATACCGAGTGGTTCTCAATTTTAGAGATTGATGATGAGTATACCAAAAATTGGTTACCGTCAATGTCTACTTACATGAAAGATAATCCGGATGTTAGTGTATTTTTATCATTAGTAAAAGACATTAATGTAGATGGTAAATTTTTAAGTTACACCAATGAATCTACATGGGCGTATGGGTTTACCGATAAACAAGGATTTTTAGATAACCAAGCACTATTGGAATACCAAAATTTCCAAATAAGTGGTGGTTTATATAAGACATCTGTGATTAAAGAATATGGTAAATTTAAAGAGAACATTAAACTAACATTTGGTTATGAATTTTTATTAAGATTAACACATAATAATGTTATTGTTATGACAGTACCAAGAGTAGGATACCAACACGTTAATTTTAGAGAAAATTCATTATTTTGGAGTTATAAAAATTCCGATGAACTAAAATTATCACAAGAGGAGGTTAAGTTTTGGTTAGATACAGCAAAAAAAGAATTTTTCTTTAAGAACATAAGAGATATAAACTATGTAGAAAACTAATATATGCCGCGTAAGAGAACCCAAAAAATATATTTTGGGGAGGAACAAGAACAAGCGGTGGTACGATACTTAGAATCCGACTCCGATACAGACAAGAATAAGATATTCAATGAATATTTAAGAGAACCTCTCACAATAATGGTCGAAAGTATTATTCGACGTTATAAGTTATACAGAAAAGACATTGTTTTTGAAGACATACATGCAGATACGATGTCTTTTCTAATGACTAAAATCAATAAATTCGACCACACAAAAAATCATAAGGCATATTCTTATTTTGGAACCATATGTAAGAATTATCTAATGGGTGCAATTCAAAAAGACACCAAAGAAATGAATAGAAGTGTCTCTTATGATGATATATCATCAGATATAGAGGAAAGTCTTGAATATTCATACTCAATTGATGAATTCAACGTGGATTACAAAGACGTTATTGTAAAATTTGTTAACGAGTTGGAGAACTTCATGGAAAATGAAGAATTAAACGAAAATGAACAAAAATTAGGATACGCATTAATTGAAGTTTTTGCGAATTTTGAAAAAATATTCCAAATCGGTGACGGTAATAAGTTCAATAAGAACTTAATTCTATTGTCATTAAGGGAAATGACATCACTTTCAACAAAAGAAATAAGGATTTCAATGAAAAAGTACAAAAAAGTGTACGATGGTATCCTTTCAGGGTTTATAAATTAACCTTTTATCTATTTATATTATATGAGAGAGAGAAAAAATATAATATCATTAGATACGGATTCAGCATTATCATTAATGCAAGAAATCTACAATGATATTGTGGAACAAAAGAACACTGCATCTATGATAACTAAAAAAATGTTAACATTTATGAAAGACGCTGAAGATATGAGTGTTATAGGTCCTGTCATAAAAGAACAACAAAAAATATTAAACGATTGCACCGAAAAGAAGATTTCTTTAGTTAAATTACAAAGTGCTTTATTAAAACAAGTAAATGGGTCAGGACCTAATGCAATGGGTGGTAAACTACAGTTAAGTGATGATGATAGAGCTATTTTGGAAAAACTAATGCAAGAACCTGACGGAGAGTCAAAAGAAAGTTTATATAAAGATTAATGAGTAAGTCACTTGAGACCAAAAAGACCCTTTTATCTAAAATTGAAACAATTAAGATAATTAACGATGACCCAAAAGAAGGTCTTGGTTCAATTGCTAACGCCAATCAAAAAAATATACCAAATCCAGAAGAATTAATTGGTACAAAATTAGACGGTTTAAAAAACAAAAAAAGAAAACAGAAGAAAGATAATAATAAAGATATCTTCACTGAATTAATTGAAATTACCGAACAATTTATTACCACTTCAAAAAAAACAAAAGACACTGGTACAAATCCATCAGATGCAAGTAAAAAGGGTATTGATGTAAATGTTGATAAGAATCCCGTTAAAGGTAAAATAAAAAGACACGCGATTAGTGCAACCAAAACCACTATGGGTCAAGCTAAAGAGATAGTCGTAAAAAGATTATCTGAAGCATTATTCATGGGTGATGGTATTTGTGGTAGTGAATCTTTATTTGCAATTGATAAAATTACATTAAGTCCGGATGAATTTGATTTTTTAGACATTTTCACAATAGACCCTGACACCACCTGTGGACAATTGGTTTATGAACCTAAAAACCCGGATAAAAACAAACAAAAAACAAATAGAAACTTATATGATTTAATCGTTAACGGTGGAACATATACGTATAGTTCAAATAATGGTAATGACTTATTTACCGCAACTTGGAGTGCTTCAACACAACAGTTTGTGTTTACCGGTTTAACACAAGGTTCACCAAACACTGTTAAAGTTCAAGACTTTATTCAAAATTATTATAATTCACTAGAATTTACCGATGTTAACGATGTGGTAAAACAATCTATGTTATTAACAATTCAAGGAGGTTCAAGTTGTAGTGATTCAAATAAATTTAGTGAATCTTTAGATAAATTTCTAAGATTAATTAATAAGTTATTCAAGATATGTGGTTCAGATGTAAATAAGGATGAATTAAAAAATCAAACACCTGTTGACATGTTCAGTGAAAATGATGAAGACTTAGAATTTTATTTTGATTTTGATGATGTTGAAGGTATTGATTTAGATGATGAGGATTTAAGATATAGACGAGTATTAAGATTTAAAGATTGTTATAATTTTGAAATTCCCGTGGACGATATGCACGTAGAGGATTTTATTTATTTATCAAATAATAAAGGTGCAACGAATGTTGTTGATGAAACACTTGAAAATGTTGCAAGAGATGCGTTTGAACAATCAGACTCATCACTTTCAATTACTGATTTTTTAAATAATCTGTTAAATAATTTCATATTAAACTTACCAAAGGCATTAATAATGTCAATATTATCAGCTAAGGTATTTTTACCACTAGTAATACTTTACAAAATCTTTAAAACAGGATTGATTAATGCTTATATTAATATCAAGGAATTAGTTAAAAAATTCTATAAAGCAATATCAAATATTGTATCCGATTTATTTTGGTTATTCGTTAGGGAGTTTTGGAGATTAGTTAAAATCGATTTAATTGCGTTTGTATCTAAAATTGTACAAAAAATTATAAAAAACAAATACAAAAGATACCTTTTAATTATAACATCATTAATAATGTTATTAAAGAAAGTTTTAGAAAGTGAGATAGATAATTGTTACGATTTATTCAAAACAATATTATCAACAATCGAAACCGCATTATCCGCCAGAACACCTGTTTCTGTACCATCAATACTTTTGTTATTTTCAGAGTCATTACCGGGATACAGTCAGGATAGGGCGTTTATGAATATAATGGGTAGACTTGAAGCATCAGGAGTCCCAACAGGACCTCTTTATGGTGAAAGTAATGATATTGGTAATTTAGTTAAATCAGTAATCGATGGTCACACAGAAGAAGAGGATTCCAATTCTTTTGTAAAAATTGTTTTACAAGGTGGTGTTTTACCTGGTCCACCAGTTGCTGGTGGGGCTGTTATACCACCGGGATTAATATCAGGTGTAGGTAAAAAGTTTTAAAATGGATAAAGATAAATTTGTTAATGTGATTGAAAATATTCAGCATAAATCAAATAAGGATTTATTTGAAACTGAAGAATTTTTATTTAAACAACATGAAGAATTAAAAAACTATATCGTTGATTTAACAATGAAACTCGAAAAAATTGAAGAATTACACGAAAAAGTTGTAAAAGAAATTGAAAATAGGAAGAAATAATGAAGTTAGTTGATTTAGGTGTATGTATTGATAATAATGACCCAAAAGGTTTAGGTAGAATACGCTGTCAAGGTTATGACGATTATGTTGGTAGTAAATCTAAAGTAAAAGAAAACTATCAAAAATGGAGTAAAGACGACCCGTTTTTAGCAATTCCATTTTTACCAAACAACATCAATTTTATCCCTGAAGTAAAACAAACAGTAAAAATTATCAGATATGATAATGAAAAAACAACAGTTAATCAGGAATACATTGCGGGACCTTTCACTACAAGATTTGATTTCAATTCACAAACATATAATGAACAAATTGCCGACACTAGTTATGGTGTTTCGATTGAACCTAAAAATGACATTATAAAGAATGAAGATGGTGAATTACCTGAAAATTCTAAAAATGCATTATCAAAGTACAAAGATTATTCTGTTTCGGGTAAGTATGGTTCAGACGCTTTATTTACCGAAAATGGTGTTGTTTTAAGAGGTGGTAAATTAATATCAAAATCAAAAGCAACAACATCCGAAAGAGATTTAATTTCTAAAGGGTTTCCTTTAATGTCTAAAAAGGTGGCTAAAATCCACTTAAAGAAATTTTCTGAAAAAAAATATTTAGATGATGAAACCGTTGAGGAAATTATTGTTGATAGTAAAAAATTAAAATTTATAATTGAATATGATTTGGATAATTTAACAAATCCAAACTATTGTAATTTTTACATCTACCAAATAACACCCAATTTTTCTGTACCAAAATATGATTCAAACAATTTTACCGAATCCACAGAAATGTTACCGGGTGAAACAAATCTATTAAACGAGAACTCAAACCCATACACATTTAGAATTGATTTAAACTCAATCCCAGAGTTCAGTGGTTCAACACTAAATAATAAAGTACAACAAATTTATTTATCATTAAGAAATAATCTACTTGAGATACATAGAACAGGTTTTGGTGGTTTAGTTTCTTTTAAAATACTAAGTAGTTTAATAGTGAATAATGTGGGTAATTTTAACCCAACAAATTTAATTGAAATTCATCCATTTTATTTCAGACCAACATTTGAATTTAAAAATAGGGTAACATCATCCTCAACCGAAGAAAGTAACAGAAACCTCATTCTTTCAAAAATACAATTAACTTCCACAACTTCATCAGGTGCTGGTTTAGTTTTTAGTAAAGAAAGAATCACACCACAATCAAGAACAGTAAGTAAAAACAATAAAGTCTTAAAAACTGACAATACTGTAAAAGAACAGACATTTGGTAATATGACCGCAGATAAGATATATTTTTTATCTACAGAAACTAATGTAACAGACAAACCAATCGATTTTTCAAACTTAAATTCCTATGAATACAGTCAAGAGGATTACGTTGAAAAAATTGACCCAAATACATATTCATTTGTTAGAGGTGAAATATTGCTAGAATTCGTTGATGCTGTTTACAAAGTGTTAACCACTCACGTACATAACATAAACAAACCATATGTTAAGACTGATTATGACGCACATATTGAAATGGAGCGTCTATATAACAAACTAAGACAAGATTTAATCAACACCTCTATTAAATTGAACTAAATTGATATTTATTATATAAAAGCAAATGTCATATTTTCGTTCATATTTCTTAAAAAATAATACTATAGTAAAAGATAGTACAGTAAACACTGCAAAAAACCCAACCACAGAGTTATTTTACGGTCAAGGTATTTCAAGATTCATCTTTACAGTTGATTTTTCAAACCTAAAAAATAAAGTAGATAATGGTGATTTAGTTGTTAACAATAACACTAAACATTATCTAAAAATGACTAATACCGTAATTGGTGACCCAAAATTAGTTGGTGATGACAAATCGACCGGTAGAGAAAGAGCCACATCATTTGATTTGGTTGTTTTTAAATTGAACCAATCGTGGGACGAAGGTGTTGGATTTGATTATGAATTTGTTGATTATAACGATAATACTGGTAATAAAATATACGATGTTAGACCATCTAACTGGTTTAATAGAACAACATTAAGTGGTTGGACAACCCAAGGAGTATATTCAACAGGTTCAACTATTATCGATACGATACATTTTAACAACGGAAATGAAGACATTAATTTAGATATCACCAATTACGTTAATGGTATTATTCTTTCAGGTGATACGAATTACGGGTTGGGGTTAAAATTTGATAGTCAATATGAATCAATTGATGATATAGAAACCGAACAATCGGTATCATTCTTTTCAAAATACACTCAAACATTTTTTGAGCCGTTTGTTGAAACAGTATTCGAAGATAGAATTGAAGACGATAGGCAAGATTTTATAGGTGAGAGGTTAAATAATTTATATCTGTACGTCACTAAAGGAACTAATTTCTATGATTTAGACAATGACCCTACAGTTGATATTTTAAACTCAAGTAACGTCTCAATTTCAGGTTTAACAGGTCTAACAACTACTAAGATAAGAAAAGGTGTTTACAAAGTAACTTTTGGTATTACTGGTCAATTATGTGATGGTAAAAGATTTTTCTACGATAAATGGAAAAACTTGAGTTTAGATGGAGTTTCAATTAGTGACGTTACACAAAAATTTGTACCTAAACCATTTACTGCTGGTTATACTGTTGGGACAAATCCAATGGAAACACAGTCATACAAAATGCAATTTTCAGGAATTAAACAAAACGAAAAAATCATAAGAGGAGAACTTAAAAAAATTGTATTAAATCTTAGGTCTATAGAACAATCTAAAACAATTCTATTTGATGAAGTATATTATAGAATATTCATTAAAGAAGGTAAAACCAACGTTATAGTATATGATTGGACTAAAACTGATGTGACAAATGAAAATTCATTTTTCTTGGACACATCATATATGATACCAAGAGAGTATTTTATGGAATTTAAAGCAAAAACATACACCGAAGAGATATTTTACGATGACTATGTTAAGTTTGAGATATTATCCGAAAAATAAAAATATTTATCATTATGGACAATTTAGAAGGAATTATAAAACAACAATTAGACACCTTTAAAGGTGGTGAAAAAACTGAAAACTATATGTTTTTCAGTAATTTAAAACAAATACATAGACAATGTCAACTTCTTTTAGAGTTAGACCCTATGGTTATTGAAGATATATTACAAAATGGACATGATTGGGCGGATGACCACGTTGCTGTGGCGAAAGAAAATATTGACCAAGTGTTTGATTTTCTAATGAATACAACTAAAGATTCATTAAACGAAGCAAAATCAAATAAATTATGTTCAAGAGGAGTTTCAGCAGCAAAATCAAAATTTAAAGTTTACCCAAGCGCATACGCAAATGGTTACGCTGTTCAAGTTTGCAAGGGAAAAATAAAAGGATTAGACGGAAAGAAAAAATGTTCCGGTTCATATTGTTCAGGTAAAAAATAATGGATAAAATTGTTAAATGTAAATGTGGTTGGGAATGGAAATTATCTCAAGGAGGTAATGACCCATACGTGTGCCATAAATGTGGATACGACAATACAGACAAATACATTTCAAAAATTCATATTAGTGAAGAAGATTTTCAATACGTAAAAGAATCTATTGAAAGTGGTGAAGTACTTACTGAAGATTTGGGTAGATGGTTTAAAGAAAAATGGGTCGACGTATCGAGAAAAATTGATGGTAAACACCCACCTTGTGGTAGAAAATCTGCAGATGGTGAAAAAGGTAGAAAAGGTTACCCTAAATGTAGACCATTAAAAAAAATATCTAAAGAAACACCAAAGTTAGCATCTTCATATAGTAAAAAAGAAAAAAAATCAATGACCGCACAAAAAAGAAACGCGGAAAAGAAGGACCCAAAACCGGGTAAAGGTAACACACCAACATTTACCAGATTTGATGAAAACGTGAAACCAATTAAAGAGGCTTTCGATGTTTCACCAAATGAATACAACAAAATTCTACAGACAAAAGATTTTATAATGGTTGTACCATTTACTCACAACGCATCGTGTAAGTATGGGGCCAATACTAAATGGTGTACAACAAAAAGAAACGACGATGAGGATTTTTTAGAACACATCGAATCGGGTTTATTAGTTTATATTATAGTTAGAAATCCTGAATATAGAGAAAAATTAAACTCAGGTAAATTTGCAATATACAGACACATGTTTGATGATTTAAACAATGGTGCTGTTTATACTGATTTAAATAATGAACATAACTTAGGTTGGTTTAAAAGTTTAATGATTGAAAATGGTCTTGAGGATGATTTTGAAAAAATCATGGAAACATTTAATACCTATTACAGGAAGAAAGGATATATGGGTATGAGTCAAACTATGAATGAGAATAATATGATTACACTAGATTTTGATGAGATTATTGACTCATATAACCCACCTAGACTAACAACTCTATCCGAATCGAATATTATCATTAGTGAAGGTTTAAACTTCCATATAACCAAAGAAAAACCGTTAATTGAGAACATATATCGTATTTACTCTGATAAGTTCTTTAATCTATTCAATGAGTCTAGAGAATTAATGAAAAGGGGTCTTCTTGAAGTATACGGTGAAGACTACGAATTACTAATGACCGATATTGGTAAAACCGGTATTTACGAAGGTGAGGAGGTTTATTTAGATATTCCATTCATATTAAATGAAGAAGAATACCTTGTTGAAGCGAAGCATAGAGGACGTAACGTAAAATTAAATAAACCATTCAGAACACCGGGTGGTCCTAAGAAATTTGCGGTATATGTTAAAAATAAAAGTGGTAATATAGTAAAAGTTACTTTTGGTGACCCAAATCTTAAAATAAGAAACAATAACCGAGCAGCAGCAAAATCATTCAGAGCTCGTCATAAATGTGACCAAAAGAAGGATAGGACAACAGCAGGATATTGGAGTTGTAATGTTTCAAGATATAGAAAAGCATTAGGTATTAAATCATCTAATCCATGGTAAAAGAACTACCGTTCAATGAACAATTAAAAGATGGTTTCCATGTTAGGACTTTTTCTTCTAATCTAACAGAAATAGATTTAAAGTGGCACTTTGATGAAGAAGACCGTATTGTTGTGTGTGAACACGAAACCGATTGGTTATTTCAAATGGATGATGAACTACCTGTTAAAATAAAAAAAAACACCCCCATTTACATACCTGAAGGTGTTTATCATAGAATTATAAAAGGAAGTAATGATTTAGTGGTTAAAGTTAAGAAACTTAATAATAAATAACCTCAACACCACATTCATTTAATAATTCGATACTTCTTTTTTGGGACTCTTCCCATTTTTCTTTATTGGTTGTTGTACAAACGGTCTTACAATAAACTTTCTTAATACCTGCATTTACAATACCTCTTGCACAATCCATACAAGGTACTCCCGATGTAATATAAATTGATGCATTTTTTAAAGGTGTCCCAACCCTTGCCGCATTGTATATTGCATTTCTTTCGGCATGTTCAAACCAAAAGTATTTTTCAGGTCTTTCTTGACGTTCTTGTTTAGTGTCATCTAACCCTCTTGGAAATGAATTATAACCCGTAGATAACACTTCGTTATCCTCACCTACTATAACTGCACCAATTTGTGTTGATTGGTCTTTAGATTTGATTTTTACGTTTTCCGCAATGTTTAAAAAGTAGTCTGTCCAATTCATATTAGTTTTTGATTAGAAATATAGTAAATTCTATTGTTAGAATAAATGTTTGTTCTATGAGCGTTACCCTTTTCTACCAATTTACCCATTTCTCTACAATTATCGGAATCCCTAATATCAATACCAACCATAAATTTACCGTCATTTTGTTTTTCATATTCTACTGGTCTAATGTATTTACCTTCATCGTCTAAAATTAAATTTTTAACCATAACTTCTTTTGTTGGTTTACATTCAATACCCCTACTTTCAATTAAACTTTTTAAAACATCCAATCTTAATTTTTCATAATCAATTGGTTCGTCCGATTTTAAAGTTTTGTTTATTTCTTTTTTCGTCATCTTTCCCATATTATAGTACTTCTATTACTTTACCAAAAACTTGTTTTGTCCAACCATTAATACCTCCATGATTGTTACCAATCAAACAACCTCGGTCATCATTTTTTGAGATGACTAAATGTGTGTAATAATTACCCCTAACTTTACAATAAACCATATCACCAGGTTGAGTATTAACCCAATCACAAGGTGCTAATTTATGTTCCTGACCCGATTTAATTAACGGTGTCATTGAATTACCCTTCTCACTTGTTACAAATGTTTCACCATTTTGTAATCTCTCTAATTTATAATTTTTCACGTTTCAAATATAAACAAATATTTCTTTTATACAAAAAAAAAGGAGGGACATATGTCCCCCCTTTCTATTATGAGATGTTTAATGATTATCTCAATGTGTCAAGACTGAAAGTCTGTAGACCATTTACGTTAATCACACCAAAGTAACGGTTGTTAACCATTTTCTTAGCGTATCTTGTCATGATACCTTTGATTGGTGTAAAGTTAAATGGATTGTACATTGTAGGTGTCAATTGTAATGGAACGTATGGTGCGTAAATGTAACCAGCGTCTAACAATGATTTACCTTTGTGTCCGATGATGATTTTACCTGCTGGTAAATAAGGGTCACGGAACACTTGGTAACGACCTGCTAATGAACCGATTTTCTCGATACCCATGTTGTATTGGTCTTGCTCAGGGTTAGCGTTTGATACGTGGAAGTACTCCAAGTCATCAAATACTGCTGATACCTCAGAAGATACAACAATCCAGTTAGCACCACCTCTTAAAGTAGTCTTGTGGATTTGAGCTGAGATTTGGTTAATTTTGGTAACCAATGTTTGGTTCCAATCTTTTTGAGTGTAACCAGCGTATGATGAACCGTTGTTACCATATTTCCACTCGTTGTAGTCCCACTTAGCTGTCCAAGCGGCACCTTTACGAAGGTCACGAAGAATTTCACGGTCAATCTCTGCTGCAACTTGCTCAGATAATAAAGCTGTTAATTCAGCTTCAGCATCGATGTTGTGGAACGCCGATACGTCTTGAGCCAATTCAGGAGACCAGCTAGCTCTTAACTTTCTTTCAGTTACAGAAACTGTTACTGATTCTAAGTCGAAAGATACCTCACCGATTTCTTCTTCGAATTCTAATGTGCTATACTCTCTCCAAGATACACTGATGTTAGCAAGTGCTAAGTCATTACTTGAGTAGTCAGCTGCAGTGTAACCTGATGCTGAGTTGTAAGTTTCTACGTCAACACTTAAATAGATAACACCTTCAGCATCACAGATATTGAAGTAGTTACCAGTTCTACCAGCCGCTTTGTTACCGTATTCTACGATACCTTTACCATACTTCTGTGTTACCACGTTGAAGTTTTTAGTACCGTTGTTAGCAGTTGTGTTACCAGCGATAGTTACACCTAATGAAGCTAAGAATTCTTCAGTGTCCATTGGGTGACCGTTAGGACCTGCAAGTTTTCCACCACCTTCAAATGTTGTGAAACCTGAAACAGCGATAATGAAACTAGAAACACTAGCACCTGATAATGCTGCTGCTGATGTTGATGCTACACCACTTGAGAATGTTACAAACGCATGTGGGTTAACTGTAATAGTAGAGAACTCACCTTTTGAGTAGTCAAACAAACCTTGGTCGTTCGCGTCACTATTTTCATAGAAACGGTCGTAAAGGTTATTACCTGTGTAACCAGTGTTAGGGTCAGTTAATGAACTTGGGAAACCGTAAGGTTGGTAGTGTCCATTACCCGCAGTTCTTTCTTGAATTTTAGGTACAAAGTAGAACAATTTACCGATAGGTAAGTTCATTGCTTGTACTGATACGATATCATTCGCTAACAATTTAGAGAATACACGACGGATGATAGGGAATACTACAGTTTCGAATGAACCTGAAGCGTCCGCAACCGCTGCTTCGTTAATTAAGTATGAAGCTTGGTTTTCATACAATTGTGCGATGTTATCTTTTTGGTGACCGTTAAGACCCTCAAGGAATCCTAAGTCATCCCATTTTTTGATGGTATCTTCTTTGATAACGCGAAGGTGTTTTAAACCGATGTTACCAACCATACCTGATTCTAATAATGCTCCCATTTTAGTATTGATTTTTGTTTTTAATTTTTAGTTTATTTTATTTTTGACATCAAATCTTTCATTCTCTTGAATTGTGGATTTTCGTAAGCCTTAGACTCAGATAATACTTTATCAGAAGATGAAGTTGTTGGTGCCGATGTTAATTTCTCAACAACTGATTCAGTTACTGGTTTTTTAGTTTCTAAATCAGATTTAATCGAACTGTATAAGTTCTTAGATTCTTTTAAGGTTGAGATTGAATCAAATCTTTTTAAGATATTCAACTTCTCTTGTTTGGTGGTTGAGTGTTCAGTAAACAAACGAGTGGCGTAAGCTAAGTTGGCGTTAAAGACAGCAACTTCGTTCAACTTTTCTTTGAATAATACAAGAGCTTTCTTGTACTCATCAT
>JACCDW011837586.1_pt1 | contig 13368 bp, 13 predicted proteins | sample 7449781 | NCBI WGS metagenome assembly JACCDW01 (sample SAMN15323449, study PRJNA562643) | freshwater metagenome | isolation source: river surface water | place: USA:Blue River Watershed | collected 2017-08-18 | reverse complement strand
TTACCAGGTGTGAACATATTTGGTATATATGATTTAAAAAATTTCAATTTTTAAGTAAAGAAAAAGGAGAAAAAGGAAAAAATAGGAAAAAAATGAAAGAGGAAAAGAAAAAAGTAAAAAAGTAAAAAAATGAAAGAGGAAAAGAAAAAAGTAAAAAAAGAATTTTATTTTTTATTTAATTTTTATTTAACAAACTTTCGACCCATCTAGCTTTTCTAGCGTTTGTTACATGATTATAAGAAAGATACCCAAATAATACAACTGCAAAAATTCCTACACCTGCTGTAATCATTCTGTTATTATTCATTTCTGAATTTTTTTTAGGATCATCAGAAACCAACGGAGATTGATTACCATATTGCATAGTTTTATAACTTAAATATTTTACATCTCTAATATTATTATATTCTTCACTTGAAGAAATTGCAACATCAATAATTTCTATTATCATTACTACCAATAAAATTAAAGCAACCAATAAATAATAACTCCACCAGTTTAACCAATCAAAATTATTACCGTACTCCGAATAAAATTTCATTTATTATATTTATAAAATTATACAAAAAAAAGGTAAAAATTAATTTTATTGTTCAGGTAATTTAACAGGTTCAGCAGTTACAACTTTAGGTTGTTCTAAAGAATTATTATAAAGTTTAGAAATGTTCCTATTTGAAACAGTTTCATGTCCATACCTATAAAATATGGATGTGATAGTTAAAGCAGGTATAATAACTCCAATAAGTATAGTAAATACAAAAGTTGTACATTTATGATTATGGTAAGATGTTAATACTTTAATTTTATTTTCATCTGTAGAATTTTTTATATAATCATTTTTAAAAGTTGTATCTGTTTCGACTAAAAGTATAATCATAGAAACAATAACAATAACAATACAAATTGCCATAAGTAAAGTTAAATATCCCCATCCAGTGGTAAAAAGAACTTTTGTAAATTTTAATGAGTTACCAGTTTTTTCAGTAACTAAATTTTCAGTGTTTCTACTTACTAAACCTTGACCGTATACATTATCTGTAATTTGTCCATCATAAGGATTACCACCATATCCACCGTTGTAACTATTTCCTATATAAGCTCCAAATTTACTACTCATATAATATATTTATAAAAAGAGATTAAAATTATTTTTAAATTTATTGTGTGTATGTGTAAAGAAAAAAAAAAGACAAAAAAAAATTGTTTTTACTTTTTTATTTTATTTTTATTTCCTCCTTTTTTCCTTCCTTTTTTTTCTCTCTTTAAGTTGAATATCTGAGAACTGCGGAACCATCAGAAATCAACAAGAAGTTGATACATGAAGCAACGACAACAAGTGTACCTTCAGTTGAACCATCAATAACGCTACTAGTGTAATCGCAGTAGAACTCGCGAGCACGTGAAACGTTAAGATGTCCGGAAGGTTGGTAAGTTCCTGGATACAAGCAAAACGGAACCAAACAAGCTCCTTTACGTTCTGGTGTGCTGATGTTCAAACCTCCATAGTTGTATACCAAATAATCACTGTAGAAGTCAGCAGGGAATACAGGGTAAAGTGAAACACCTTGAGCATTAAGTGCAACAGTTGATAAAGTTGGTTCAATCTTTTGTCCAGTTACTTGGAGTCCTTGAGATCTCACCAAACTCCAACCGGTTTGAGCTTCAGCTGCAATATTCGCAAGAGTAACAGCAGCTTGACAAACTAAAGTAGTTTGGTTAGTAACTGTAATTACAGGGAATCGGAGACCTGATGCATTTTGTACCAACACATCACCAACAGCAATAGTAATAGGAGAAGCTGCAGAAAGTGCAACAGCACCGGTAGCAGTTGTATACGCAATTGTTGCAGCTGAAGTACTGATATTTAGTGCTGATGTGTAATCAACATTCTGTCCAGTTGTTCGGTAAGTTGTATCAGTAAGTTTAGAAAACAAATACCATCTATCCAAAGATTGCGCTTTAAGTGCAGCAGTTGACCCAGCATAATAATTTTTAATTTTCATTCCAAGATGAAGGTACTCAACTGGCCATTTAAGTTGATTCAACCAAACGCTTGCATTTGCAACAGATTGAGGGCTGAGTTGTTCGCGATGAACTCGGATAAGTGAGAATCCAATACGTTTAATGTAAATCGCATGTACTTCAGGATTCATAAAGATGTTATTAATGTACAATTCAAAAGTACTAATTGTAACACTTCCACAAGTATCAGCACCCCAAGTAGAACTTCCACGAGGAACACAGTTAACCATATCAGCTTCATCAGCAAGATCGATAGTAATGAATCGTTGACCATATGGAATAGCAACACTTGGAACAGCAAGACGAACATCCATATTAAACCAGAAAAGCAACGGAATAAAAAGTTCAAGTGCTGAAGCAGCTGCTTTAACTGCAACTCCTGTAGGACATTGGTTGGTAGTATCTACTTTTTGTAGAAGTCGGTGATTTACTGAACTTGCTGCAACTCCATTACTAACCCAATTAGGTTGATCGACGTAACCCCATTCAGGGTCGTCTTCACCAACGCAACGTTTCCAAGCAAGAAGTTTACCAGGAGCTACATGAAATTCACGATGGAAATTAGTAGCATGGTAAGAGTATTCATCTAGAGGGTTTCCGTTGACTTCAAATTTAACTTTCTTAAGGAGTCGTTCACCTGGATAACTTGCCCATCTTACCAAAGGTTCATTTGAAGTTCCTGTAGTTCCTGCTGTTACTGTTGTTGGTTGTGTAAGAACAGCATGTACAGCAATGTCATTAAAGAAATCACCAAACTGAGGAATGCTGAATTGAACACTTTGACCAAATTGACTAACTCCAGAATTAGAACGAACTTTATTGTATTCAAAACCAATAGCAGCGAATGGTTTGAAGTGAGCATTAACGAACAACATATGAGTTTTTTCAATATCGCTTAATGTTGGAAGTGCATCAATTGAATTTGGTTGTGCACCCATTGCTAATTTTTGTTTATTGATTGCTAGAAGACGTTGGTTAAGCATGTCAGTTGCAAGTAAAATTTTATCTTGTTTACCATCATTGGTAATAATTAAGAAAATACCACCGTTACTCATTTAAATTTACTAAGGCTTGTAATATACATATACAGGTTTAAAAAGAAAAACATAAAATAAAAAGTTTGATTTTATAGGTAAAATTATAAAAATAGGTTTAATTTAAAAATATAAATAAATACCTAAAATACCCTTTTTTTATATGCTAATTTTCTGTATGTATTATTTATTTATAAAAATTTTATATAGTTCTATATAGATTTTTTGCAGGATTTTTTAAATGTATATTTTTATCTTTTGACACTTTCTCCTTTTTTTCCTTCTTTTTTTTATCTTTTCCAAAAATTGAATTTTTTTATGAAAAATTAAAAAATGGAATACCTCAATAAATTAAAAGAATTATGTAGTAGTAATGAAGAAAGTAACACTGATAAAATTTATAAAGAAAATGATGCCAGTATAATTTTTCAATTTGAAAAAGATATAAAAGAAATATTAAGTGAAAATGAAGGATTAGATAAATTATTTAAAACCATTATTATGTATAAAAATACTTTATCTTGTTATGTTAAATTTCATGAATTGTTAGAAGAGATAAAAAAAATTTTACTGTACAATATTGAAAATGATATTGATTCTAATAAATATAAATTTTACTATAACAAACTTTTTATTAAACAAAATGGGAAACCTAGATTTATTATAAATGATGGTGTTAATCCTAATCTTTTAGATGAAGAAATAAAAAAAGATATTCTTAAAAAATATGAAGTTCCTAAAAAATTTGACTATCTTGATAAATTTAAAAAAAATGATGTGTTAGGATTTTATAATAAAATAAAAAATAAATGGTTCATTGTTGAGATAATTGATGTTATTTTATATCAGGAAGAAAACCTTTATATTTTTAAATATGTTGGATTTGATAAAAAAGATTGTGTTTTACAAAGCAATAATTTATTAGAAAATTTAAATTTAAGAAAACATAAATTTTATAATGAATAAAAAAAATAAATTACTTTTTTTCATCTTCACTCTTCTTTTACAAATAATTAAAACATGTATTCAGGATGACTTTTTTTACCTTTTTTCTTTTTTTTATCTTCACTTTCACTTTTCCTTTCTTTTAATACCATTTCCACAAAAGAATAAAAAATAAAATATATATTAAAAAATGAGTTCAGGAGGACCTTTTATTTTAAGTATTAACACAACTGAAGAAGATGAATTAATTTTTAAACAAAAATCTTTATTACGAGTTATTGCAAATTTAAACGCTGTAAAGGTTAAAAAGATTTTTGAACTAAACCCTGATATAAGTGTTAGTAAATTGTTAAAAGTTTCTTATGAAAACTTACCAACATTTTCCGAAATTGAACAAATCAATTTTTTTAATACAGTTTACAAACCTATTATTGCTATGACTAGTGTATATTCAAAAACGACACCTATACAAGGACAGAAAAAATTAGGAACAACTACAGTTTTTACATTACCAATTTATGGCGAATTTATTGCTGATGCTGCTATACATTGTACATTAACTGGATTATCTGCAGTTAGTGCACTTGATAGGGTTAAATATGTTGACTTTCTTGGACATAAAATGATAAAAAAGATTTCATTGAAATTAAATAATAAAACTGTAAGTTCATATAGTTCAGATAAATACAATATTTTTTATGATTGCAAACTTAAAAATGATCTTCAATCGGGATATAATAAATTGGTTGGTCAAGAAAATCCTGTAATTGCTCAACTAAATCCGGATATTGATTTAGAATATGTACAGTTTATTCCACTTGGATTAGGTGCACAAACTTTTAAACAAACTCAAGATACTGTAGAAATGATGATACCTTTATTATTTTGGTTTAATAATTTAAAAACACCATTACCTAACTATATGTTAACACAAGGAACTACACAAATTGAAGTAGAGTTTGAAAGTTCTGATTTGTTAATAAGTGTTTATAACGGAGGTGGAGGAGGTGGATATAATTTACCTGTTATGAGTACTTGCGATTTGTACTTAAATCATTTGTATGTTGATACTGTTGTTATGGATATGTTTAAAAAATATTTTAAATTTCAATTGATACGTACCGATCAATGGTTTATAGAAGAAATAAAAAATAATTCTGGAAGTTTGTACCTTCAAAAATTCAGAGGGTTGATAGAATGTTTGTATATAGGATTTAGACCTAAAAGTAATTATCTCGATGGAAAGAAATGGTATAAAAATTTATATCTAACTACAAGCAGTGTAAATATTCCTGTTGTTGATGAAGTCTTAACAATTGGGTATAATCAAGCAAATTATTATAATGAATACAGTATGATAAAAAATGTTGGTATTACATTAAACGGAAATGTTATAAATACTTATATGCCAGGTATTCATTATTCAACATATGTACCTTTTATACGAGGTGTTAAAACTCCTAAAGAAGGTTGGTTAAGTTTTTGTTATAATCAAAACCAAGACGTTTACCAACCATCAGGTCATTTAAGTACATTGACAATAAGAGAAATGTATTTAAATTATGAAGGTAATGTTGTAAGTGGTGTTGATGTTATAAGAAGTGATAACCCTGCTAATGTTATAGGTTATGCAGAATGTTTAAACTTTTTAATTGTTGATGATAAAGGAGGAGCAATTTTAAAGTATACTTAAAAGTATAAGGATGTATAATATAAAAAGAGAGAGAAAGAGAGTAAAGGATAATGAATAACCTTATTATAGATGTTAATGATTTAGGACATAATGAGCTACAAAATAAAAAAATTAGAAAAGAAATTTTTACATTGTGTAAAATTATAAACGATGAAATAAAAAATAATTCATCAATAGGTAAAACTAAAGTGTTTGTTGATATACCTACTTTGTATAATATACCAGATATGACAAATAAAGAATCACAAGTTATAATTTTATCAGAAGTTATTAAAATGTTAAAAGAAAAAAATTATTATGTTAAGGTTCATGTTGAAGAAAAAATAACTTTAGAAATAAATTTTTCAAGAAGAAAATTAATACATTCTTCATATGAAGTAAGAAAAAAAATAATAAATGATTGTATGTAAAGGAAGTTTTTAGTTTATTTTTTTTTTCATATACTCTTCCTACTTTTACTTCACTTTTATCTTTCTCTATTCATTCCACACACTCAAACTTTTTTCTCTTTTTTACTTCCTCACTTTTCTCTTTCTCTATTCATTCCCTCAACTTTCTTTTTTTCTCTCTTTTTCTCCATACTAATAATAGTAAATTAAGTAAGCAACCATTTGCATAAATGCGTCTGATATGTCTGCTTTTTTTGTAACTTTATCTATAAAACTTTTTTTGTACTCACACATTTCTAAATAAATTTTAAAATTATATTTGCAATGGTTTTTATTTGCAACATAGTTATTACAGTAAATGTCTTTAAAAATACTATGCTGTCCAGATTCATTAAAAAATATTGTATTTTTTAAATACGGTTTTATAAATTTTACATTACACTCTTTTTTTTCAGGTAAATTAATTTTATGTTTTGTTGGTATTTTTTCGACAAATTTACAACCGTGGTTTAAGGTAATAAAATAAAATTCAATAAATTTTGATATAAACTGCGATTTTTTATTTACTCTCATTTGCTCTTCTATTAGTACTAAATCTGGTTCTGGAACAATTTGTTTAAGATAACTAAAATAATTTCTTAATGAATCAGCAATTAAATATTCATTATGATAATTTATTTTTACATCAGGTACTAAATCTATGTTATTTATGTATAAAATTTTATAAATTGAATTAAATACCAAATTTATTTTTTCAGTTAGATCATTTAATTTTTTTATATTTTCAACACAAATTAATGGTTTAGAAAATAAAATTTGTATCTGTTCTTTAACAAGTTTGTCAATTTGTGTTTTCCATAAATTGTTATATTCGCAAATACATACACCTAAATTTTTATATCCTGAATCAAAACTATATATTATCATTTTTTGTAATACATTTGTTTGTATATAAATACTTACAATATTAAATATTTATATAAACATGGATAATCCTCAAAATATTATAGGTTTAGCTGACATTTATGCCAGTAATACAGATATTGATTTATCAAAAATAGAAGAATATATAACTAATGGAACTGTCGAAAATACAAATTTTGTAGAAGAATTTAGTAAAAATATTTCAAGTCCGAAGAATAAATTTGAAAGTCCGAAGAATAAATTTGAAAGTCCGAAGAATAAATTTGAAAGTCCTAGAAACGATTTTAAGTTTGGAAACGATTTTAAGTTTGGAAATGATTTTAAATTTGATAGTCCAAAAGTAGTAAGACAAAATGATTTTAAATTTGATAGTCCGAAAGTAGTAAGACAAAATGATTTTAAATTTGAAAGTCCAAAAGTAGTAAGACAAAACGATTTTAAGTTTGGAAACGATTTTAAGTTAGAAAGTCCAAAACACCAAAGTCCGAAAATGAAAACATATGAAGAAATGAGAGTAAATAAAATTAATTCTGTCATAAATTCTAATGATGAAGATACTACAATTTTTGAAAAAGAAATGGAAGACGATGATATTATAAGAATGTTAGAACAAATTGACGAATTAAAAAGCAACTTGGAAAGTGAAGGAGTAAATTTAGGAACCATTCAAAAAGTAGATGAAAATAGTAGTAAAAGTGATATTAAACGAACATTAAGAATTTTACAAATTAAAAATGATAAAACTAGATACTGTGATTTAATTGATGAAGTTATTTTAGCAGGTGCATACGGGTTAGAAACTGTATTTAATGGTAAAAATGAAATTCTTGGTAAAAAAATAGATTTAACTGGTTGGCCTGATACTGTAAAAATTAAATTAAAAAGAAGCAGGTATGAAACTGGACAAGTTGTAAGTACAATAATGAAAAAATATAATGTTACAGGTGTATTAAGATTGATGTTAGAAATTATACCAAGTATGTTAATTTATAGCAGACAAAGAAGAATAACAACAAATGAAGTTAATGTTTCAGATAATGATTATAAAAATGCAATTCGTGATTTAAAGTAAACCCTTTGAAATTCTTTTATTTTTTTATAATTTCAAAAATATAAATGTTATACGATAATACATCTGATCAACTTTATGCAGAAAATTTATATATAGATGAGCATAATGAATTTACAACTAGGGAAGAAATACCATTAGATGCTCAAATAAATAATATGTTACTGTCACAAAAACAAACAGAAAAAACCCCAGTTATGGAAACTAATCCATATCCAAAAATGAAAATGATAGATGGATTTACAAGTGAAAAATTTAATGAGATTTTTATTATAAAGTTTCTTATACTAATTTTATTTATATTGGTTTTTTATTTACTACATAAAAACATTTTATTAAAAAAAGAAATGAGTTATTTATTATTGAAAGGCGAAAAGAAAGGAGAGTAATAAAAAGGAGAAGAGTGAAAAAGGCGAAGAGTAAAAAAGGAGAGTAATAAAAAAGATTAAAAAAAAAATGAAGAATAAAAAAAAATACTTTTTTTTGTCCTTAAAATTCTTTACCTGTGTCTATTAGGATTTGATATATGTTTTCATAATTTTGTTCTTGGTCAGCAAGAATTTTTTTATTTTTTACTCTGTCTAAATTTTCATTGTATTTACACCATTCAATTTCAGAATATCTACCACCATATTTAATCATCTCAGTATAGCTTAAAGCTGGTTGTATAAATTTTATAGATTCACCTGTAAAAATTTCATGTACCAAAGTTAACATATTTAGTTTATTAAATTTTTCAGATACATCTTTTGTATATGTGTAAATCCATGCTGATACACATGAACGATGACAAAACACTCCTTTAATAATTATACATAACTTTTTTTGCTTTAATAATTCTTTAACTCTTGATGTTTTAATTTCATCAATAGGTTTTACATATCCTGTAGCTGGAAAATTTTTTATTAATTCCTTTTTAATTTCAGAATTACAAGAACTTTTATTAACTTTTGTTTTTGTTTTGTTTTTTGATTCCTTTACTACAATTGGTTCTAAAATTATTTCAGGGCTTGTATCTAAATAAGGTTCAATACTTAAAGGTTCAAAATAAGGAATACCTTTAAATAATCTTGAACAATACCAACAATGTAAATTTATATTTTTTGGGTGATCTTCCATACATGTAAAAATTACGGGTAATTTATCATAAATTTTTTCAGTTTGTTGGACAATATTACTTAATACTTTTTCTCTACACATCTGGTCAAAATTTGAAGTGGAGTTAATACTTACACCTTCTAAGAAAAATATAATATCTTTTTTCTTCGACATTTTTATATTTTAATTAATTTTAATTTTATAAAAAAAGAAAATTAGTTTAATTAATTTTTTTACTTTTCATCCTCATAAAAACTTTTTATCCTTCACTCTTTTTTCCTCTATTTAAAAATTGATTTTTTTAATATTAAATAAAAAATGATTAACCTAGATTTAGGTTTTGATTTAATTTTTAATATTAAAATCTTAATCTTAATAAACAAAAAAAAATTTGATCCTATTAAAAATATATTTTGGGATGTTAACCCGGCTTATTTTAGTTATTTCTGCTATACAAATAATTTAAATATGATACAAAAATTAATAAAATTAAAGTATCCAGCTGATAAAAATGTTATATCTAATACAATAAATGGAACTATTCCTTATTATTTTAATATTTACATTAATACATTAAATCTTAAATTATTATTAAAAGGTATAAAAAATTTAGTAGAACCAAAACAAATAAAATTTTTAGATTGTCCTATTAAAACAAATTATAAAATACCTGATGAAACCCAACACAAAATAGCATATCTTTTAATTGTTAATGATTATGACCTAGATGAAAATACCTTAATAGAAGCATGTAAATTAAATAATGAAATTTTTGTTGATTTGTTAATAAAAAAATGTAAACCTAATATGTTAAGTTTAAGGTTTGGATGTTTTAACAATAATTTAAAAATAGTTAAAACATTAGTTGAGAATAAAATTGATGATAAATATGAATTTGATAATTGTATTGAACATAGCATAAAAAATAATAATATTGAAATGGTTAAATTTTTGGTAAAAAATAATTTTAAAGTTACTGAAAAATGTGTTTATGATGCATGTGAAATAAATTTAGATATTGTAAAAATATTAAAGTTTTATATTTCAACCAAACAGTTTAATTATATTTATGAAAACTATGACATAAAAATTATTACAACTATAATAGTTTCGAAGGGGTATACTTTTGATTTATGTTTATTTAATAATTTTAGAAATGCAAATTTGATAAAGTTAATAAGTGAATATAAACAAAAGTTTTATAATACAGCTTTTAAAATAGCTTGTAAAATTGGATTTATAGATTTGATAAAGTATTTTATAAAAATCAAATGTAAAATACCATATGGTGCTTTATACTGGGCTTGTAAAAAAGGTGACACAGAACTTATAAATATTTTATTGGATGCAAATTGTTTTATAGGAAAAAATGCATTTAATGCAGCTGTTGAACTAAATGATTATGATATAGTTAGTAGTTTAATTGATAAAAATTGTCCTATGAAAGTTGTAAAATGCAATAACATTCAAATTAAAAAAATGTTAATAAATGCAGGATGCCCAATGAATAAAGGAAGTTTAAAAGAAGTAAATAAAGTATGTGAAGAAAATAAAGGATTAACAGGAATTAAATATTTGGAATTATGCAAAGTAGTATAATAATCACCATGTTCTTTTTTTTTCTTCCTCTTCCCATAACTTTTCTCTTCCTTTTTCATCTCCTTTAAAAATTGATTTTGATATAACATTTATACATTATGCGTATTAAAAAGTACATAAATGACATCTCAAAATATGAATCTGATTTTGTTAATAAATTTGATAATTATGATGTTTCATTACTTGGAACAGAAATACCATTAAAAAATTATTTTACAAAACAAGATATGATTTATGATTTGGTAGAAAATATAAAATTTTATGATGGTAATACAATTGTTACACAATATGAAGATTTAAGAAACATCAAATATTATAAATTATTAGTTCCAGAAAATGAAATTTTAGTAAATAATTTAAAACCATCAACATTAGCAGCACAAGGAAAATTTAGTAATATCAGTTTTAAAGAAGAAAAATTAATAAAACTTTTATCTCCTCCAATAAATAATATTATGAAAATTGGATGTAATTACGGAATTATTACAAATGAAAATTATAAACCTATTGTTAAAGTAAGAAAATCACCAAGAGGAAGAAAACCAAACCCAAAAAAAACAAGTGTAATAAAAAGGAAATCGCAAGGTAATGGTAAGTATTTAAATTCACAAATTACATTTTATATTATGCACAACATTAATAAAAAATTATATCAGATTAAATTATTTAGAAATGGAAAATTTCAAGTTCCTGGTTTACATGAATCAGATATGAAAGATATTATTGATCCTGCAATTACATTAAGAAATTATATAAGAAATCATGAACATTTAGTAACAAAAGATGAAAGTAAAGTTGAACCTGAAAGTGAATCTGAAAGTGAAAGTGAATCTGAATCTGAACCTGAAAGTGAATCTGATTTTGAAATTGAAAATACTGATATTAAATTTAATTACATTACTGATCAACTCGATAATAATAAAAATATAAATATCTTAAATTGTGTAAGTACTATGCGAAATTATACATTTGAATTAGTAAATGAAAATTATTTTGTAAATACCAAAAAATTATTTGAGTTAATAACTATTGAAAAACAAGTAGAAAATACTAGAAACTTTATAAACTATATGTGTAACAAAATAAATAAAATTTCATGTTTTAAAAAATATATTAATAAAAAAAATTGTATTAATATTGCAGAAATGATTTACAATACTGATAATTTCCATTTAGAAATTAAATTCCCAAGAAAACTTTTTAATGCTGATAGTGAAATTGATTTAATTAAAAAAAAAGTTACTAAAGGTGCAATTTCAGGAATTAAAGATAAAATTACATTAACCTTAATGAAAAAACCAAAACTTCATATAAAAAATTCAAATAGTATTTTAAAAGTGCAAATGATTTATATATGGATTAATTATATCATATACAAATTTAAAAATGAAGTTATTGACAATATAAAATTTATAAATTACGAAGTTTCTGATGATTCTGATAGTTATGAATCTATTTATAGTGATGATTAATTTTTTTGACTTTGATTTTTTTTTTATAAAATTTTAACTTTTCTAGCTCCATCTAAAATTATGTAAACTAACACAATTAAAAAAGATTGGAAAATTGTACCTTTTGTTGTTAACTCTCCAGTAGGTTCTACAAAACTACTACTTAGTTTTGAAATAATAAGTTTAATAAATGTATCACTGTTTATAATAAGTATAAAAACAAATAATAATAAAACAACATACCAATTAATTGAACTAAACATATTTTGCCCTATTTCTACAAAATCTGTAGTTGTATCTTCTATACAATCATTACCCATTTTATTATATATATCAAAAATGGTAAAAACTTAAAATAATAAAAAGAAAAAGGTAAAAAAAGAAAAAGGTAAAAAAAGAAAAAGGTAAAAAAAGAAAAACTAAAAAAAAATAATCACCTTTATTTCTCTCTCTCTTTATTTTTCTTTCTCTCTCTCTTTATTTATTTTTCCCCATTGATTGAACTATAACTTATTGTTTCATTTTTGCGTTTTATAAATTTTAGGTAATCGTCATTAATAAAAAATCCGTTGAAAATATAACTTTTATTTTTGTCAATAATGATTTCGCTGATTTTATCTATAATTTCTTCAAAACTTGATTTATCCATTATTAATAAATTTCCTGTGCAGTATTCAGGTTTAAAATAATTATTACATGGCATAAACATTTTTATGTCCATTTTTTCAGGAAGTTTTTTAAATACAATTATATTTTTTGCTAAATCTGTTAATTTAGCTTTTGCTTGTTCTTTAGTATATGTAAAAAATTGGTTTAAAAGTTCTCTGTCAAAATTGTAATAATTTGCTTCGATTTCTTCAATTAAAAGTTTTTTATTATTATGAAGATTAAATTTATGTATACATTTCCTTATTTTTGATAAGTCATATTCATCAAATTTATTTATAAACTTCTTTAAGCCATCTATACTTTTTGAAAAATCAGTATCTTCAATTAACTTAATTAATTTTTTCCTTACTGTTGTGTTATGTTTTGTATTAAATAAATTTATGTATTGATAAAGTGTGAGGTTAAACAAATAATATTTATAATAATCTTTTGATACAATACTATTTAAAAATTTTACTTCCGGGTTTTTTTCTAT
>JACCDW012082516.1_pt1 | contig 13370 bp, 11 predicted proteins | sample 7449781 | NCBI WGS metagenome assembly JACCDW01 (sample SAMN15323449, study PRJNA562643) | freshwater metagenome | isolation source: river surface water | place: USA:Blue River Watershed | collected 2017-08-18 | reverse complement strand
GGGCACCTTGTGCTTGCTCAATGGCTTGGTGATGTTTCACAGCGGCAATGTGACGGCCGCGCTTGGCTTGATGGGTGCCGCGGCGTTGTGCACCGTGGGTTTTGTGATGTGGCAACGTATGCAAACGCAAAACGATGGCAAGCCGCTGATGAACTTGGCATTGTTTGCCCATCGCCCATTTGCCAGGGGCACCAGCGTGGCCTTCATCTACGGCATTGCGATGTTTGGCTCTACCTATTTGTTGCCTTTGTATTTGCAGCTGGCTTTGGGTTTGTCGCCTAGCTATGTGGGCACCTTGCTGCTGCCTTCGGGTTTGTTATTGGCCCTCACGATTGCCATCGTGGGTCGCTACTCCAGCACGCACCCCACTCACTTGATGGTGAGTTTTGGTTTGGTGTTGTTGGCGCTTTCATTCGCGCTGATGCTGAGTGTGAATTTGCAAACCGGCTTGTGGGTGCTGGTGGTGTTCGCGATTTTGGGTCGTGTGGGCTTGGGCTTTTTCCTGCCATCGCTCAACATCGGCGCCATGCGTGGCATGGACGGCAGCTTGATTCCTCAGGGTGCCAGTGTGATCAATTTTTTGCGCATGTTGGGCGGTGCTGCAGGCGTGAGCTTGTGCGGTATTTTGTTGGAGTGGCGACTGGCTGTGCACGGAGACTCACTCACCAACGCCAAAACATCGGCCATGCGCTTGGCCGCTTTTGACGAAGTGTTTTTGATGCTCGCCTTAGTTTGCATGCTAGCACTTTTGGCCGCGTGGCGCATTCGCCAACCCCACCCACACACCCATTGACTTTGAATTGAAACGCCATGTGCCAACTGCTCGGACTTAACTGCAAGAACCCCACAGATGCGACGTTCAGCTTCAGTGGTTTTGCCCAACGCGCAGGTGTGACCGACCACCACGCCGATGGCTGGGGCATTGCGTTTTTTGAAGGTTCCGAGCAAGACCGCGGGTTGCGCCATTTCATCGACCACTTACCCGCCAGCACCTCACCCGTGGCCGAGCTGATTCGCAAGTACCCCATCAAAAGCCGCAATGTCATTTCGCACATCCGCAAGGCCACGCAAGGCGTGGTGTCGCTGGAGAACTGCCACCCCTTTGTGCGTGAGCTGTGGGGACGCTATTGGGTGTTTGCACACAACGGCGATTTAGAAGACTACGCACCGCGTTTGCACGGCAGCTTCAAACCTGTGGGGCACACCGACAGCGAACGCGCGTTTTGCTGGTTGATGCAAGAGATGGCGAAGTCACACGCGAATGTGCCATCGATTGACGAACTCACACTGACCTTGAAAGAGTTGGTACCGCAAATTGCCAAACACGGCACTTTCAACTTCTTGCTGTCGAATGGCCAAGCGCTGTGGGCACATGCCTCCACCAATCTTTGCTACATCGAGCGCAAGCACCCATTTGCAACAGCCACCTTGAGCGACCAAGACATGAGCATCAACTTTGCGGAGCACGCGTCTGCGGATGACCGTGTAGCCGTCGTTGTCACTGCGCCTTTGACAACCAACGAGGTGTGGACGCCATTTGCGCCTGGGGAGTTGAAGGTGTTTGTGGATGGGCAGGTACGCGCTTGATCTCTTGCCTTGTCCTTCTGCCACTCTTTAACTCGCACGCCACGCATCAGCAGCTTGCTCAAGCGCGTCAATGAACATAGCCGCCACATCGAAGCCGGTCTGGTCAAAGATTTCTTGAAAGCACGTGGGGCTGGTGACGTTCACCTCGGTGAGGCAGTCCCCGATCACATCCAAACCGACCAACAACAAACCACGCTTGAAGAGAATGGGCCCAAGGGCTTCGGCGATTTCTTGGTCACGTGCAGAGATGGCTTGCGCCACGCCTTTGCCACCTGCAGCCAAGTTGCCACGCACTTCGCCGCCTTGCGGGATACGCGCCAAGCAATAAGGCACAACCTTGCCGCCGATGACGAGCACGCGCTTGTCTCCTTTGTCAATCGCAGGAATGAACTTTTGCACCATGACGGTTTGTGCGCCATCACGGTTGAGGGTTTCGGTGATGGCGCCAAGGTTCAAGCCATCGTCCTTCACACGGAAGATGCCCATGCCACCCATGCCATCAAGCGGCTTCAAGATGATGTCGCGGTGCTGCGCATGAAAGGCGCGAATTGCATCGGCACTGCGCGTCACCAAGGTAGGGCTGATGAATTGTGCGAATTCCAAAATGGCTAACTTTTCTGGATGGTCACGCAAAGCCGCAGGTTTGTTGAACACTTTGGCACCTTCGCGCTCCGCTTGCTCTAACAGGTGCGTGGCATAAAAGTACTCGCTGTCAAAAGGCGGATCTTTGCGCATGACGATGGCATCTGCGCTTTTGAGTGCGTAGCGCTCGTCCACACTCTGCACGTCAAACCAATGCTCGGCATCACCGGTCAAGCGCACCTGCTGCACGCGCGCCGACACCTGCTGACCGCTTTGCCACACGATGTCTTGCGGCTCGCAGGCCAGCACTTGGTGGCCACGACGCTGGGCTTCGCGCATCATCGCAAACGTGGTGTCCTTGTAAATCTTGAAGGACGACAACGGGTCTGCGACGAAGAGGATGTGCATGGGTTTTAGATTTCGATTTTGCTGCCCAGCTCCACCACGGAGTTGCTAGGCAAGTTCAAGAAGTCGGCAGCGGAGCTGGCATTGAGGTGCATTTGTGCAAACAGTTTTTCACGCCAAGCCGACATGCCGCTGCCCACGGTGGGCACGATGCTGTCACGCGACAAGAAGTAGCTAGTAGTCATGGGGCTGACTTCACAGCCCATGCCGTTGAGATGGCTCAAAGCGCCTGGCACATCAGGATCATCTTTGAAGCCATAGTGAATCACCACCTGCCAACATTCATTGCCAATCGCTGTAATTTCAAGGCGTTCTTTTTCTTCAATCCAAGGCACTTCATGGTTTTGCACATTCACAAACAAGTTTTGCTTGTGCAGTACTTTGTTGTGCTTGAGGTTGTGCAACATGGCGTTAGGCACCGCGCCTTTGCCTGAGGTCAAGAACACTGCCGTGCCCTCCACGCGCGTGGGTGGCGACAAGAAAACGGCCTCTAAGAAGCTCGTCAAATCCAATGCATCTTCTTTGCGTTTCTCGTAAAGAATGCCGCGTCCATCACGCCACGTGAGCATCAGCATCATGATGACGGATGCGATCAACAAGGGGAACCAACCACCGTCAAATAACTTCAACAAGTTGGATGCCCAAAAAGCCAAATCCACCACAAAGAAAAAGCCTGTGGCAGCTAAACACCACCAGAAGGGGTATTTCCAACCGTAGTGAATCACAAAGAAGGTCAACACAGTGGTGATGAGCATGTCTGTACACACCGCAATGCCGTAGGCCGCTGCCAAATTGCTGGACGACTTGAACATCATCACGGCCAACACGATGACGGCAAATAAGCCCCAGTTCACGAACGGGATATAAATTTGCCCTGTGTCTTTGACGCTGGTGTGGAGGACTTGTAAGCGTGGCAGAAATCCCATTTGCACCACTTGTTTGGTCACACTGAATGCGCCAGAAATCAAAGCCTGAGAAGCAATCACCGTCGCCGCTGTCGCCAACCCAACCAAAGGCACGAGCAACCAATCAGGTGCCATATTGAAGAAAGGATTAGCAACCGCCGTAGGGTCACTCAATAGCAATGCACCTTGACCAAAATAGTTCAACGTTAACGCAGGCATCACGACGAAGAACCAGGCGATGCGAATGGGCTTCTTTCCAAAATGCCCCATGTCGGCATACAAAGCCTCGCCACCCGTCACACACAACACCACCGCACCCAAAATCAGGAAAGTGATACTGGGCTCGTTGTACATGAACTGCACAGCAAAGTGCGGGCTGATGGCCCACAAAATTTCTGGATGAGAAGCGATGTGATACACCCCCAAAGCAGAAATAGCGGCAAACCACACGACTGTGATCGGGCCAAAGAATTTACCAATGCCACTGGTGCCTCGCTTTTGCACGGCGAAGAGGCCAAACAAAATGATGATCGTGATTGGAATCACATACTTCTTAAAAGCGGGTGACACTACCTCCAAACCTTCGACCGCGGACAGCACCGAAATGGCGGGCGTGATCACACCGTCACCATAAAACAAACAGGTACCGAAGATACCCACGATCAACATACGTTGGCGCAACACAGGACGGTCTTTCACCGCCATGGAGGCCAAGGCCAACATCGCCACCAACCCCCCTTCGCCGTGGTTGTCCGCACGCAGCACCAAGGCCACATACTTGATAGACACGATGACGGTCAGCGTCCAAAAGAAAATGGACAAGATGCCATAGATGTTGTCAGGCGTGAACTCGACGTGCCCCGAGCCAAACACCTCTTTCATCGCATACAGCACGCTGGTACCGATGTCGCCATAAACGACGCCAATCGCGCCCAAGGTGAGCGCCGCGAGCGACGACTTGCCGTGTTGATCCATGACTAACCTCAGTCGTAAATTTCTGCTTCGGGATCGGTGGCTTCGAGTTCATAGCTCGCAGCCAGCATGGCCAAACGACCAATGACGCCATACATGTAAAAGCGGTTGGGGGTACTCGCACCGGGCTTCATGCCGGGTTGCGGGGTGTGTGCGCTTTGCTCGAATGCCAAGGGCACAAAGCTCGCGCCGGGTGCATTCAAGTTCTCGTCCACGCCACGGTCGGCATGTACACGGTAGAAGCCCCCCACCACATAGCGGTCCATCATGTAGACCACGGGTTCAGCCACCGCGTCGTTCAAGCGCTCGTGCGTGAGCACGCCTTCTTGGATGATGACTTGGTTCACTTCTTGACCGTCTTTGACCACGCTCATTTTGTTGCGCGTCTTGCGATTGACCACATCGAGGTCTTTGACATCGCGCACCGTCATGATGCCCATGCCGTACGTGCCGTTGTCGGCCTTGACGATGACGAATGGCTTTTCGTTGATGCCGTACTCTTTGTATTTGCGCTTGATCTTGGTGAGCAAGGCATCCACATTGGTTTGCAAACACTCCATGCCTGTGCCTTCGGCAAAGTTGACTTCGCCGCACTGGTTGAACATGGGGTTGATCAACCATGGGTCAATGCCCAGCAGCTTGCCAAAACGCTTGGCCACTTCTTCATAGCACTCAAAGTGCTTGCTCTTGCGGCGCACGCTCCAACCTGCATGCAGCGGTGGCAGCAGATGTTGCTCGTGCAAGTCTTCCAAGATGCCAGGAATGCCAGCGCTCAAATCGTTGTTGAGCAAGATGGTGCAAGGGTCGAAGTCTTTGAGCCCCAAGCGGTGCTTGCCACGAATCACTGGCTCCAGCGTGACGCTGTCGCCATTGGGCAACTCAATGGTGGTGTTTTCTTTGATCTCAGGGTTGATCGAGCCCACGCGCACATTCAAACCCGCCATGTGGAAGATGCGCTGCAGCTGCGCCACGTTCGACAAGTAGAAGGTGTTGCGTGTGTGGTTCTCTGGAATCAACAACAGGTTGCGCGCTTCGGGGCAGATCTTTTCAATCGCCGCCATGGCGGCTTGCACCGCGAGGGGCAGCATCTCAGGCGTCAGGTTGTTCCAGCCGCCAGGATAGAGGTTTGTGTCTACCGGCGCGAGCTTGAAACCTGCGTTACGAATATCAACCGAGGTGTAGAACGGCGGCGTGTGCTCCATCCATTCCAAACGAAACCATCGCTCGATGGCGGGCATGGAATCGAGGATGCGTTGTTCAAGCTCGTTGATGGGGCCGTTGAGGGCGGTGATGAGGTGAGGAACCATGGTGTCCTTGGTAGGTGGAGGCTAATTCTAGGCCTTCACCGCAGGCAAATAAGTTGCCTTTATTGAGAGGATTAAGACAGTTAATTACGCATTCTTTAGATTTAATTATTAGTAATAGTTTTATACTTATTTGTTTTTAAATAATTCAAAGGTATTCAAATGAGTTGCTTTTCACGGTTTTCACTGCTCGCCGTCTTTTGTGCTTTTTCACTGTTCATGGCGGGTTGCGCCACAGAAACATCACAGACGGTTGCCCCACAACAAGTCACCGCTGCAAAAACCAGCTACAGCGGCACCAGAAGCACGGTTGCGGTTGGCAAGTTTGACAACCGTTCTAGCTTCATGCGTGGATTGTTCTCGGACGGCGTGGACCGATTGGGCGGTCAAGCCAAAACCATTTTGATCACGCACATGCAACAAGCCAACCGATTCAAAGTGGTTGACCGCGACAACATGGGCGAAATTAGCCAAGAAGCCAAGTTCAAAGGTAAGACACAAAAAATCAGCGGTGCGGATTTTGTGATCACTGGTGATGTGACCGAATTTGGTCGCAAAGAAGTGGGCGACCAACAACTGTTTGGCATTTTGGGACGTGGCAAAACGCAAATTGCCTACTCAAAAGTGAGTCTGAACGTGGTTGATGCAGTGACTTCTGAAGTGATTTTTTCGGTCCAAGGTGCTGGCGAATACGCCCTGTCAAACCGAGAAGTCATCGGCTTTGGCGGCACGGCCAGCTACGACTCCACACTGAACGGCAAAGTGCTCGACTTGGCCATTCGTGAAGCGGTCAATCGCTTGGTCGAAGGCGTTGAATCGGGGCAGTGGAAACCGGCTCAGTAATCAGGGGAATCTATATGCGTATTCAAAACACCCTATGTGCACTGCTGCTTTTTACCCTTGTAGGCTGCGCAGCGCCTAAACAATCGCTTTATCAATGGGGCGACTACGAAAACCAAGTTTATTCACTCTACAACGACCCAGGTAAGTCGCCCATCGAAGCACAGATTGAAAAGCTAGAAGCAGACTATCAAACAGCTCGCAGCACAAACAAAGCCGTGCCACCAGGCTTTCATGCGCATTTGGGCTACTTGTATTTCCAAACCGGCAAAGGCGACCAAGCTGTTCAGTCCTTTCAAACTGAAAAAACTTTGTTTCCAGAGTCAGCGGTTTACATGAATCGCATCTTGGCCAAAGTAAAAAAATAAAGGATTGGCATGTCACGTCATTTGAAACTCTTGGCCCTGCTGGCGACCGTGTTGGTCTTCACAGGTTGTGCGACAAAACAAGCGGATGTGGATTACTCAGCATTTCGTCAGCACCAGCCCAAGTCCATCTTGGTTCTCCCCCCCCTGAACAACACATCCGACCTACGCGCCACCTACAGTGTGATGTCTTCGACCACATTGCCATTGGCCGAGGCGGGTTATTACGTTTTCCCTGTGGCCTTGGTCGATCAAACCTTCAAAGAGAATGGTTTGCAAAACCCAGGCGAAATGCACCAAGCATCGCCCAAAAAGCTGAATGAAATTTTTGGTGCGGATGCAGCGCTTTACATCACCATCACCAACTACGGCGCATCAAGTGCACTCTTGGGCGGTGATGTCGTGGTCACTGCGCAGGCCTCATTAATCGATACGCGCACTGGAACCGCACTATGGGAAGGTAAGGCAAGCGCATCAGATGCCGAAGGTAAGCAAAACCAAAACGGCTTGGTGGGTTTATTGATTCAAGGCATCATCAATCAAGTGGCGAACTCCGTCAGCGACCCTGGGTATCGAATTGGGCGAATGACAAACCAGCGTTTGTTGAGCACAGGAACGCGTGGTTTACTGCCAGGCCCACGCTCTTCTAGATTCGAGCAGGCACAAGGCAAATAAAACTAAAAAGCTCCGAAAATATTTCGGGGCTTTTTAGTTTGAACCAAGACCAAGTTACTGGCGAATCTCGCCTTGCCCCAGCACCACGTATTTCAGCGAGGTCAGGCCTTCGATGCCCACAGGGCCACGCGCATGAAATTTATCGGTGGAAATGCCTATTTCGGCACCCAAACCGTATTCAAAACCATCTGCAAAACGGGTGCTGGCATTGACCATCACGCTGGATGAATCTACCTCGCGCAAAAAGCGTTGGGCGTGCATGTGGTCACGCGTGAGGATGGATTCGGTGTGGTGGCTGGAATAGTGGTTGATGTGCGCAATCGCCGCATCCAAACCCTCTACCACTTTGATGCTGATGATGGGGCCCAAATACTCTTCAAACCAATCTTGCTCGGTCGCATCTTTGAGGTTGGCACCTTTGACTTGCGTGAGGATCGCTTTGGCCACTGGACAGCAACGCATCTCCACGCCTTTGGCAGCATAGATCGCGCCAATCTTGGGCAAAAACTCTGCCGCCACACCACGCGCCACCAGCAAGCTTTCGCTGGCGTTACAAGGGCTGTACTTTTGGGTCTTTGCGTTATCGGCCACTGTCACGGCCATGGCGATGTCGCAAGGATCGTCCACGTAGGTGTGGCAGTTGCCATCCAAATGTTTGATGACGGGCACTTTGGCGTCGCGGCTGATGCGCTCGATCAAACCCTTGCCACCACGCGGAATGATGACATCCACAAACTCAGGCATGGCAATCAAATGGCCCACTGCTTCGCGATCGGTGGTTTGGACCAGTTGCACGGCGTCAATGGGCAAGCCACTTTCGCTCAGGGCTTGTTGCACCAACTTGGCCAAGGCTTTGTTGGACTCAATGGCTTCCGAGCCACCGCGCAAGATACATGCATTGCCGCTCTTGATGGACAACGAGGCCGCTTCAATCGTCACGTTGGGGCGACTTTCGAAAATCATGCCGAACACGCCCAAGGGCACACGCATTTGACCCACGCGAATGCCGCTGGGTTGCTGTTTCATGCCAATGATTTCACCAATCACATCGGGCATGGCGGCAAGCTGTTCGCAGCCTTGTGCGCAAGTTTCCAAGACTTTGGGTGTGAGCTTCAAACGGTCCACCATCGGAGCATCCAGGCCGGCAGCAATCGCGCGTTCGATGTCTTTGGCGTTGTCGATTTGCAAGGCATCGATATTGTCGCGCAGCAATGCAGCCAGCTTGCGCAGCGCGGTGTTTTTCACTGCCGCAGAGGCTTTGGCCATTTGCGCAGACGCGGCTTTGGCTTGTGCGCCCAGCGCGTGCATGTGGTCGGCAACGTTGAGAGTCGTCATGTGTATTTCCTAATTAAGCGTTGCGCGGCATGCAAGCGCGGCACAAACGCATGGCCAAACGGTGCAGGGCCTGCCAGTTGTCAGCAGGCCATTCTGGCGTTTTCAGACCTTTGACAATGCCGTCAACCTGATGGGCCGACTGCAATAATTTTTCAAGCATGCCCACACTCAAGCGCGGCAGCACACGTTCAAACAAACGCTCACGCGGGCCCCAAATGCGCTGTTCGCGCAGCGCCATGGGCAAGGCTTTGCCTGAAGCCACAGCATCTTTGACACGCTTCAGGGCACGGATTTCTTCAGCCAGCGTGTAGTGCACCAACACCTCCGCTTCACCTTCGGCCTTCAAGCCATCGAGCATACGTTGAACGCGCAGGGGCTGGCCGCTGAGCACGGCCTCTGAAAGTTTGAACACGTCGTAACGCGCCACGTTCAACACGGCACGCTCGACTTGCTCAAAGCTCAATTCGCCTTCTGGGTACAAGAGGGCGAGCTTTTGTATTTCTTGATGCGCGGCCAATAAGTTGCCTTCCACACGCTCGGCGAAAAACTGCAAGGTGTGTTGACCCGCTTCGCCAGCAGCGACACGTTGCTGTTGTGCACCCAAGCGCTGCGCAATCCAGGTGGGCAAGGCGTGGCGTTCAACGGGGTCGACCTGCACGCTGATGCCGTTGTTCTCTAAGGCGCTGAACCAAGCCGAACTCTTGGTGGCTTTGTCCAGACGGGGCAATAGCACCACAGTCAACGTGCTGTCATTGCCCACAGCCAGTTCAGCAATTTGCTGCAAGGCTGTGCTACCTTCTTTGCCGGGCTTGCCCGAGGGAATGCGGATTTCAATGAGCTGTTTGTCTGCAAACAAACTCATCGATCCGCCTGCGGCCAACACCTCACCCCAATCAAAATGCGCGCCTGCCACGGTGTACACACTGCGCTCGGTGTAGCCCTGCGCACGGGCGGTGTTGCGCAACGCATCGAGCGCCTCTTGTTGTAGCAGCGGCTCATCCCCGTGAAAGGTGTAGAGGCTACGCAAGCCTTTGCTCGCCTGCGCTTGCAGGTGATTGGCAAATTGAACGCTGGCGACTTGCATGCTCAGAGTTGGCGCACGGCGGCCAAGCGACGTTGAATTTGAAGCACCAAATCGTTTTCCATGTCGCGATAAAGCAAGGCCTCTTCTGACTCTTTTGACAGAGCGCCAGTTTCATTGAAGTTGATGTCACGCGTGAGCATGATTTCTGTATCGGGAATCAACTCTGTGCCATTGCGACTGCGCAGTCGAAAGCGATAGCGATAGCGCAATTGAAATTCACGAATGGCACCTGTTGAGGTGCGTCCCACCACCACCTTTTCACGCAGCTCAAACAGCTGATCAAAGATGACCTGTGCGCGCTCAATTTGACGCGCATCATTGATTACTTCGACTTGACCCGAAGACTCCAAACTGCGCTTGAGCTTGGCACCAAAAGGTGAGACAACAGGGATAGAGCTGTAAAAGGTGTTGAACGCGTAATTGGGCGCTTTGCGCAACTCAAAACCACACCCCATCAACCCCGTGGCGAGCAAGGAGGACATCAGCAATGAGCGGCGCGTAGTCATGATGGAACCTTTAAACAACGATGTTGACCAAACGGCCAGGCACCACGATGACCTTCTTCGGCGCAGCACCATTGGCTTGCTTGATGAAGGCTTCGGTGGCCAACGCAGCCTGCTCGATTTGCTCTTTGCTTGCTGTAGCACTGACTGTGACTGCGCCACGCAGCTTCCCGTTGATTTGCAGCATCAGCTCCAACTCGTCGCGTTGTAAAGCGCTTTCATCCACTTCAGGCCACGCCGCGTCGAGCAAGTTGCCCAAGCGTGCGGCATAGCCCAGCTCGGCCCACAAGTTAGCGGTGATGTGCGGGCAAGCTGGGTAGAGCATGCGCAACAAAACAGACATGCCTTCGCACAGCACAGCGTTGTCGCCATCGCTGCCATCGGCTTTGAAATCTTCCAAAGCATTGAGCAACTTCATGCAGCCCGACACCACGGTGTTGTATTGCATGCGCTCATAGTCGTAGCTGACTTGCTTCAACACCACGTGCATTTCGCGGCGCAGATCAGCGGCCTCTTTGCGGGGCTTGGCGGCGCTCAAGTTGCCAGCCGTAGCGGCCTTGAGTGTGGCTTCGTGCTTGTGCGCAAAGTTCCACACGCGGCGCAAGAAGCGGTAGCTGCCCTCCACCGCCGCGTCGTTCCACTCGAGTGTGGCTTCGGGTGGCGCAGTGAACATGGTGTAGAGACGCGCGGTGTCTGCGCCGTAGCGCTCGATCAGGTCTTGTGGGTCCACGCCGTTGTTCTTCGACTTGGACATGGTGCCCACGCCTTCGTAGTCGATGGCTGTGCCCACTGGCAGTTTGCCGTCGCTGCTGTCGGCTGCGTTTTTGAGCTTGGCACCCACCACTTTGCCAGTGTCGTCCAGCACATGCTCGACATCGTGTGGCCAGAAATAATCTTTGCCACCTTTGGCGGTGCGGCGTGAATAGATATGGTTGAGCACCATGCCTTGCGTGAGCAGCTTAGTGAACGGTTCATCCACTTTGACCAGTCCCATGTCACGCATGACCTTGGTCCAAAAACGCGCATAGAGCAAATGCAGAATCGCATGCTCAATGCCGCCAATGTATTGGTCCATCGGCGCCCAGTACTGAGCGCCCTCGGCCACCATGGCGTCGGTATTGGTTGGGTCACAGTAGCGCATGAAGTACCACGACGAATCCACAAAGGTATCCATCGTGTCGGTCTCGCGGCGGGCGGGTTTGCCGCACACGGGGCAAGTCACACCGGCGTGGAAACCATCGTGCTTGTGCAACGGGTTGCCAGAGCCATCGGGGATGCAGTCTTGCGGCAACACCACGGGCAAATCTTTTTCGGGCACGGGCACAGCGCCGTGTTCGTCGCAATGGATGATTGGGATTGGGGTACCCCAATAGCGCTGGCGGCTGATGCCCCAGTCACGTAAACGCCATGTGGTTTTCTTTTCGCCGAGGCCTTTGGCAGCGAGCAACTCGGCTACTTTGTTGACGGCAGCTTTTTGGTTCAAGCCATCGAGCTCGCCAGAGTTGATGCACACGCAGCTCTGTTTGTCGCCGCACCACTCTTGCCACTCTTTGTCGTTGAAGGTTTGGTCTTTCACCGAAACCACTTGTTTGATCGGCAAGTCGTATTTCAAAGCAAACGCAAAATCGCGCTCGTCGTGCGCAGGCACGCCCATGACCGCGCCATCGCCGTAGGACATGAGCACGTAGTTACCCACCCACACCTCGACCTTGGCGCCGGTCAACGGGTGCGTGACGAACAAGCCTGTGGGCATGCCCTTCTTCTCTTGCGTGGCCAACTCGGCTTCTGTCGTGCCGCCGCTCTTACACTCTTCGAGGAAGGCGGCCATTGAGGGGTTACTCGCCGCAGCGTGCAACGCCAGCGGATGCTCGGCAGCCACAGCACAAAACGTCACGCCCATGATGGTGTCGGCGCGTGTGGTGAACACATACATCTTGCCGTCGCCGATCAAAGCGCCATCAGCACCAGCAATGTCGTGCGTGAACGCAAAGCGCACACCCTCAGACTTGCCAATCCAGTTCTCTTGCATCAAGCGCACTTTGTCGGGCCAGCCGTTCAGTGTGGCTTTGTCGTTGCCCATCTGCACATGCTCGAGCAACTCTTGCGCATAGCTGGTGATGTCGAGGTAGTAGCCTGGGATTTCACGCTTCTCAACCGGCGCACCAGTGCGCCAGCCTTTGCCATCAATCACTTGTTCGTTGGCCAACACGGTTTGGTCGACGGGGTCCCAGTTCACCACCTGGGTTTTGCGGTAAGCGATGCCTTTTTCAAGCATCTTCAAGAACAACCATTGGTTCCACTTGTAATACGTCGCGTCGCAGGTAGCCACTTCGCGTGACCAGTCGATGGCCAAACCCATCGCCTGCATTTGCTTCTTCATGTAGGCGATGTTTTCGTAGGTCCACTTCGCAGGTGGCACGCCGTTCTTGAGCGCTGCGTTTTCAGCGGGCAAACCAAAGGCGTCCCAGCCCATGGGCATCAACACGTTGAAGCCCTTCATGCGCAGGTTGCGCGTGAGCATATCGTTGATGGTGTAGTTGCGCACGTGGCCCATGTGCAGCTTGCCGCTGGGGTAAGGCAGCATGGAGCAGGCGTAGAACTTTTTCTTGGCCTCTTTGTCGGGCGCGCGGTAGGCATCCGCGTCGGTCTAAGCGGCCTGAACGGCACGTTCGACCTCGGTGTGGTTGTATTTGTCTTGCATGGAATCAGTCAGAGAACCCCGGCCACGGGGGAGAGCAACGCCGTTAAAAGCAAAGGCTGGATAGACCTAGATCTTAGGCCTTGGTTGAGGGGTAAATCAGGGCGCCGCTGAT
>JACCDW011982191.1_pt1 | contig 13372 bp, 11 predicted proteins | sample 7449781 | NCBI WGS metagenome assembly JACCDW01 (sample SAMN15323449, study PRJNA562643) | freshwater metagenome | isolation source: river surface water | place: USA:Blue River Watershed | collected 2017-08-18 | reverse complement strand
GCCCAGTCTCCATTTTTAATAGCTGAGATATTGGCTACCACATCTAATTCATCGGCACCGTCTACCATGGCTAAAATAATCTCCGCAATCTTGGCTTCCGTTGCACTATAGCCAAATGGAAAGCCAATAACGGTAGCCACTTTTACATCGGTCCCTGCTACCTGCTCCTTTGCTAATTTTACAAAATTGGGAGGCACACATACTGCAGCAAAATCATATTGTTTTGCTTCGGCACATACTTTTTCAATATCTGAAACCAAACAGGTTGGTTTTAGAATGGTATGATCGATGTATTTATTAAGCGGCATCTTTTCCATGACATGCTTTGTATTTTTTTCCACTTCCACAAGGACAAGGATCATTGCGACCAATTTTTGGACCTACAGTGATAGGTGCCTGCTTTTGTTCACTTGGATCGTGGTATTGTTTTTCACCCACTCCTTCTTCGGTGCGGCCTGCATTTAATTTGCTTAAATCTGTTTTTTGTTGACGTCCTTCTCTTACTCCTTGTTCAATAGGTAAGTGAACATGACACAAGAATTGAACCAACTTATGATTGATTTCAATATCCATTTTACGGAATAATTCAAAGGCTTCCATTTTGTAAATCACCAATGGATCCTTTTGTTCGTAGGTAGCCGTTTGTACAGATTGTTTTAAATCGTCCATTGCTCTCAAATGCTCTTTCCAAGCATCATCAATCAAACTTAAGGAAATTGATTTTTCTGCTTGCGTAGCCAATGCTTGTCCTCCAGTGCTTACATTCTTATCTAAATTAACCAACACATTGTATGCCACTTTACCGTCACCCACTGGTACAATTACATTTTCAATATGATTGCCTTGCTCTAATCTAATTTTCTTAAACACAGGAATACTTTCCTGCATAATGTCTTTTTTCTTATACTCATAATGTGCAATCGCTTCCTGGTATACCGCCTCTACTAAATCATTTTCTTTACCGGCAGCAAATTCTTGAGCAGTCATTTTAGTATCAAATCCTGCATAAACAATCAAGGCTAATTTAAAGTCCTCGAAGCTGCCTGCTGTTTTATGAGACAATACTAAGTTTTCAATCACTTGATAAAACGCATTGTCTATATCCAATGCCAATCGCTCTCCAAACAATGCGTGATTACGTTTTTTGTAAATCACCGTTCTTTGTTTGTTCATTACATCATCATATTCCAACAAACGCTTTCTAATGCCAAAGTTGTTTTCTTCTACTTTCTTTTGTGCACGTTCAATGGATTTGGTGATCATGCTATGTTGAATGACTTCGCCTTCTTTGTAACCAGCAAAGTCCATCACTTTCGCAATTCGCTCACTTCCAAACATGCGCATTAAATCGTCTTCCAAGGAAACAAAGAATTGAGAAGAACCTGGATCCCCTTGACGACCCGCTCTACCTCTTAATTGTCTATCTACACGACGAGAATCGTGACGTTCTGTACCTAAAATGGCTAAGCCACCCACTGCTTTTACTTCAGGGCTTAGTTTAATATCCGTTCCACGACCCGCCATATTCGTAGCAATGGTTACCGCTCCAGTTAATCCTGCTTCCGCAACCACTTGTGCTTCACGCGCATGTTGCTTTGCGTTCAATACATTGTGTGGAATATTTTTTTGACGCAGCATTCTTGACAATAGTTCACTCACTTCCACACTGGTTGTCCCTACTAATACAGGACGTCCTTTTTCTCTTAAGTCTTCAATTGCTTCAATTACTGCCCCAAATTTTTCACGCTTAGTTTTGTATACTAAATCCTGCTCATCAATTCTTACTGCAGGAATATTGGTTGGAATAGATACCACATCTAATTTATAGATGCTCCAAAATTCTGCTGCTTCTGTTTCGGCAGTACCCGTCATACCACCCAATTTATGGTACATTCTAAAAAAGTTCTGCAAAGTAATGGTTGCATAGGTTTGCGTTGCTGCTTCAATCTTCACATTTTCTTTTGCTTCAATAGCTTGGTGCAAGCCGTCAGAATAACGACGACCTTCCATGATACGACCCGTTTGCTCATCTACAATTTTAACTTGACCATCTATCACCACATATTCAACATCATTGTCAAACAAAGTATAGGCTTTCAACAATTGATTCACCGTGTGAATACGATCGGCCTTGACACTGTAGTCTGAAATGATCACTTCCTTTTGTTGTAATTTTTCTTCTGCACTTAAAGAAGTATTCGTGTCAATATTATTTAACGCAACACTAATATCTGGCAATAAGAAAAAGTTAGGATCTTCTCCTGCACCTGTAATCAAATGCAATCCTTTTTCCGTTAACTCAACAGAATTATTTTTTTCATCAATATGGAAATACAAATCTGCATCCACAATTGACATTTCTCTTTGTTGATCGGCTAAGTAATAATTCTCTGACTTTTGCAATTTCACTCGCACCCCTGGCTCACTCAAAAACTTAATTAATGCACTATTTTTTGGCAACCCTCTAAATGCGCTGTACAAAGCTTTTCCGCCGTCCTTTGGATCGTCATTGCCTTCCGCAATTTTCTTTTTAGCTTCAATCAAAAATTGACTCACCACTTTCTTTTGCGCTTCTACCAATTTTTCAATTCTTGGTTTTAACTCAAAAAATTGTTGCTCGCCTGTTTGGTGTCCCACTGGACCAGAAATAATTAATGGGGTACGCGCATCGTCAATTAATACGCTATCCACTTCATCCACCATCGCATAGTGATGCTTGCGTTGCACCATTTCCTCTGGGGTGTGCACCATATTGTCTCTCAAATAATCAAAGCCAAATTCGTTATTGGTTCCGTAAGTAATATCGGCGCGATAAGCATTGCGACGCTCTTCTGAATTAGGCTGGTGTTTATCAATACAATCCACCGTAATACCCAACCACTCAAATAAAGTACCATTCCACTCACTATCCCTTTTCGCCAAATAATCATTCACTGTTACAATATGCACCCCTTCTCCTGCCAAGGCATTCAAATATGCTGGCAAAGTGGATACCAAGGTTTTACCTTCCCCGGTGCTCATCTCAGCAATCTTTCCTTGGTGTAAAACAATACCCCCAATTAACTGCACATCATAGTGCACCATATTCCATGTAACCGGCGTACCTGCCGCTTTCCAAGTAGTTTGAAAAACCGACTGATCTCCTTTAATTTCTACATATTCTTTCTTTACAGATAACTCACGATCCAAATCGGTAGCAGTAGCCACCAATTCCTCATTGTCTGTAAAGCGACGTGCTGCTTCCTTAACCACCGCAAAAGCCTCGGGTAAAATATCCCAAAGTACTTTCTCAATTTCTTGGTCTCGATCCTTCTTAAGGCTGTCTATATTTTGATAAATAGCGTCACGTCCCATTAAATCGCTTAAACCTAAAGCCTCCGCTTTAGCTTGTTCTTCCTCAATTAAAGCATCCAATTGGCTGGTCTGAGCCTTGATTCTTGCCTTTAATTCGGTTGTCTTGGATCTTAATTGATCATTATTCAAGGACTGATAACCCTCAAAATGACCATTGATGACCCCCACTAAATGCTGGATCTTTTTGACGTCTTTTTCGCTTTTGGAACCTCCAAAAAGCTTATTGATAATTTGCAACATATGCCTTCTAAATAATTGTGTTAAGTACCCTATGTCAATATGCGTGCCAAACTTTTGTTGGAAGCCTATTATAAGGGTCTCAAAGGTAAGGATTTGAGGGCAGTTTGGCCATTTTATAGGCTTCCCAATATAAAAATTAACTTGAGGGGCCTGAAAAGTGGAAAATGGGCAAAAATATGATACCTTTGCTCGCCTAAAACACAGGAAATTTTAAAGCTATGGCTGGTCAGTTAAAAGAAGTAAGAAATAGAATAAAAAGTACTCAAAGTACTCAGCAAATCACGAAAGCCATGAAAATGGTAAGTGCTGCCAAATTACGTCGTGCGCAAGACGCCATTACCCAAATGAGACCTTACGCCCGTAAATTGCAAGATATGTTAAGCAACATTATTGGCAGTTTGGAAGGAGATATGAATTTGGCCTTGGCAGAAACTCGTCCAGTAAACAATGTTTTATTGATCGTGATTACTTCTGACCGTGGATTGTGCGGTGGTTATAATGCCAATGTGGTTAAATTAGCGAAAGCAACGATTGAAGAGAAATACCCAACTCAAAATATTAGCATCTGGAATATTGGTAAGAAAGGATATGAAAGTTTATCTAAATCTGGCTTTACCACCAATGCGGACTACAAAGATATTTTCTTAAATCTAACTTTTAGCAATGTACAAGTAGCTGCTAAAGCCGCTATGGACGCTTTTGCGAATAAAGAATTTGATGCGATTGAAATTATCTATAGCGAATTTAAAAACGCTGCGACCCAAGAATTTAAAGCGGAGCCATTTTTACCAATTCCAAAAATTGCGGCAACAGAAAATAAAAAGAAAACTGATTTTATTTTTGAACCACAAAAAGAAGCATTGGTGGCAGAATTGATGCCGAAAATCTTGAACACTCAATTGTTTAAAGCAGTTTTAGATGCCAATGCAAGTGAGCATGGCGCTAGAATGACCGCTATGGATAAGGCGAGTGAGAATGCAAACGAATTATTAAAATCATTGAAAATATCTTACAACCGCGCAAGACAAGCTGCTATTACCACTGAATTAACAGAGATTGTGAGTGGTGCTGCTGCCTTAAACGGATAAGAACTATCTATTATGGAAATTAGTGAAATCATACCTCATATTGAAGCCTTAATTTTTGCAAGTGACAAAGCATTAAGTGCAAATGACATCACGGAACTAATCAATAATGCATTTGGTTTTTTAGAAGAGCGTATTGAATTAGACCAGGTAGAAAGTGCATTAGAAGGCATTCAAGAAAAATATGCCACTGAGTTTTATCCATTCGAGTTAAAACAAAGTGGTGGTGGATGGCAGTTTTTAACCAAGCCTGAGTTTCACAAAACAATTGCTCAATTAAATGGAGATAAATTCTTAAAGCGTCTTTCTAACGCCGCTTTAGAGTCATTAGCCATTATTGCTTATAAACAACCTATTACCAAAGGGGAAGTGGAAGCCATCAGAGGCGTGAACAGCGATTACTCTATCCAAAAACTATTGGAGAAAGAATTAATTATCATTAGCGGTCGTAACGAATTGTTACCTGGCAAGCCATTGGTATACGCTACCTCTAAAACCTTTATGGACTACTTTGGCATTAACTCAACCGAAGATTTACCAAAAATCAAGGAAGTGTTGGCCGATCAAATTGTAGAAGCCACTGTTATCAAGCCTGAGGACTTTACTGACAACAGCGTTTACGAACAGGTTGCGGACGAAGCTGCTGAGGAAAGAGCTGAAGAAGAGACGCCAAATTTACCAACCGAAACTGGTGACTTTGAGACAGAATCTACTGAAGGAGAAGATGCATAAATTTGTATCTTCGTAGCATGAAATCTAGTTTATCCTACGACCAATTAAAGGAAGCTGCTAATGAATATGGGACACCATTATATGTGTACCATGGGGAGAAAATTGTTAGCCAATACCAAAATTTATTAACTCATTTCTCAAGCGGCAATGCTCGATTTTTTTACGCGTGTAAAGCCCTAACGAATATTCATATTTTAGAAGTTGTAAAAAGTGCAGGTTGCAATATAGATTGTAGCTCTATCAATGAAGCTAAATTAGCGTTGCATGTTGGCTTTGCTCCAGAAAATATTTTATATACCAGTAACAGTGTAAGCTTTGAAGAAATTTGCGAAGCAGTGGGTTTGGGCATTCATGTAAACATTGATAGTTTATCCAATTTAGAAAAATTTGGAGCCAAGTATGGGAATGGTTATCCAGTTGGTGTAAGGGTACGACCAAATATCATGGCAGGCGGGAATTTGAAAATTTCGACCGGTCATGATAAAAGCAAATTTGGTATTCCTGTCACCCAATTAGCCGAATTAAAAGCCATACAAGCTAAATACAATATTAATATTGCCACTTTACACATTCATACCGGAAGTGAAATCAAAGACGTTGCCGTATTTATTCAATCTGCAGAGGTGTTTGATACTTTATTAGATCAATTCCCTACCGTTAATGTACTGGACTTTGGGGGCGGATTTAAAGTGCCTTATCAAGCAGATGAAAAAGGAACCGATATTGCCTTGTTAGGTGCCGAAGTAAACAAAGCCATGGAGCGTTTGTCTCAAAAATATGGTCGCCCATTAATAGCCTGGTTTGAGCCCGGGAAATATATGGTAAGCGAATGTGGTTATTTTATTGCCAAAGTAAATGTGATGAAACAATCTGGTGATATCCAATTTGCAGGAATTGATACAGGGTTGAATCATTTGATTCGTCCTATGTTTTACGACTCCTATCACCATATTGACAATATTAGCAATCCAACTGCAACACCACATCCCTATGCAGTTGTAGGCAATATTTGCGAGACCGATACTTTTGCTTGGGATAGGCCCATACCGGAAATTAGAGAAGGCGATTTATTGGTATTTTACAATGCAGGTGCCTATGGATATGAAATGGCAAGTAACTACAATGCAAGATTTAAACCTGCGCAAGTTTTATTTGAAAAAGGCATTTCAAAATTAATTAGCCGCCGTGATCAATTTGAAGACTTATTATCGCTTCAAGTTCCTTTAAATAAATAAAATGATTGAAATTCAACATATCGCTAAAACATTTGGAGACAAAGTAATCCTTGAGGATATCTCTGCCCAATTTAAGCCAGGTATGTGTAATTTAATTATTGGCGCAAGTGGTAGTGGAAAAACGGTACTTACAAAATGTATCGTGGACCTTATTCAAACGGACGAAGGACATATTTATTTTGACGGCATTGAGCTAGATAAAATGTCTAAAGACCAAAGGAAGGAATTGCGTAACAATATTGGAATGCTTTTTCAAGGCAATGCCTTATTTGATTCTATGACAGTTGAGGAAAATGTAAAGTTCCCCTTAGACATGTTTTCTAGATTAAGCGAAGCAGAAAAATTGGAGAAGGTGAATAAGATACTTGCCAGGGTAAATCTAGAAGGTGTAAATGATAAATATCCAGCAGAAATTAGCGGGGGCATGAAAAAAAGAGTGGGTTTGGCCCGCGCCTTGGTTTTAAATCCAAAATACCTTTTTTGCGACGAGCCCAATTCAGGTTTAGACCCACAAACCTCCATGGTGATTGATAAATTAATTCATGAACTCACTGTTGAAAATAATATTACCACCATTGTGGTTACCCACGACATGAATAGTGTAATGGAAATTGGCGACTATATTTTATACCTACACCAAGGACATAAGGAATGGGAAGGCAGTAATAAGGACATCATTTATTGCAAGAATGAATTGTTGAACAATTTTATTTTTGCATCGGAATTCTTACAAGATGCCAAAACACAAAGAATGTTAGAAGACAAGAAATAAATTAAACTCAAAAAATTATGAAATACATCATCCTGTTTTTATTAGGAAGTTTTTTGGTTTCACAACCACTAGTAGCACAAGTAAAACAAGCAGCTGCCGCTCCAACAGTAGATCCTAACGCGCCCTACATGAAGGATAAGCGCATTCCTTCTTTTAGCCTTACTTCCATTGAGGGCAAAGAAATTACCAATAAACAATTGCCCACTTCCTACAAGTATACCTGTATTATCATATTTAGTCCGGACTGTTCCCATTGTGAGCACGAAGCCAGTGAATTGTCCAAAAATGCCGATAAATTCAAGGAGGTACTCTTTATTTGGGATAGTTACCGTGAAATGGATGCTATTAAGAAGTTTGCTGTAAAATATAAGCTGGCAGGCCAGCCCAATGTAATTATTGGCCGTGACCCTGCATTTACCATTCCTACCTTCTTCAGACCTAAAATGACCCCATTTGTGGCCATGTATAAAAATGGCTATTTATTGCGTGTTTGGGAACAGGGGGCTGAAGTAAACGAACTTGTTAAAATTGTCCAAGGCAATTAAGGAATTGCCTAACTTTGCCCCGTAAAAATAAACCCTTACTTAAAATAGACATTATATGAAAATTACCGTTGTTGGAGCAGGTGCAGTAGGCGCAACATGTGCAGACAATATTGCTCGTAAAGAATTGGCTAGCGAATTGGTATTATTAGACATTAAAGAAGGCTTTGCTGAAGGTAAAGCACAAGACATGATGCAAACTGCTGCATTGTTAGGTTTTGATACAAGAATTTCTGGTAGCACCAACGATTATACAAAAACAGCCAACTCAGATGTAGTGGTAATCACTTCAGGTTTACCTCGTAAACCAGGCATGACTCGTGAGGAATTAATTGGAACCAACGCAGGTATCGTTAAGGGGGTTTGCGAAAATATTTTAAAGCATTCGCCAAACGCAATCATTATCGTGATAAGTAACCCAATGGATACAATGACTTATTTAGCATTGCAATCTACTGGCATACCAAAAAATAGAATCATTGGAATGGGTGGAACTTTAGACAGCGCACGTTTCAAATATCAATTAAGCACTACGTTAAACTGTAGCCCAGCAGACTTAAACGCATTAGTAGTAGGTGGTCACGGAGACACTACTATGATCCCTTTAATCAAGCATGCTACATGGAATAGCATTCCAGTAACAAAGTTCTTAAGCGAAGAGCAACAACAAACCATTATCAATGATACCATGGTGGGTGGAGCTACTTTAACTAAGTTGTTAGGCACTTCTGCTTGGTATGCACCAGGTGCTGCAGGAGCTGCTTTGGTTGAAAGCATTGTACGTGATGAGAAGAAATTATTTACATGTTGCGTAAGCTTAAACGGAGAGTACGGTCAAAACGACATTTGTTTAGGTGTACCTGTTGTTATTGGCAAGAACGGATGGGAAAAGATTGTTGAAATGGACTTGTCTGCAGACGAACAAGCTGCCTTTAACAAAAGTGCAGACGCAGTAAGAAACATGAACGATGTATTGAAGACTTTATAATTCAAAAGCTTCTTATAAAATTAAAAGCCTCGCAAATGCGGGGCTTTTTTTATTCCTCGTAATAACCATTCGCCTTTGCAGCAATGACTGCAATGTCTTGTTGACGCATACAATTAAAATGTCCTTTTGGACATTTTTTGGTACCATAATTTGAACAAGGTTGACAAGACAGATTAGGTACTATGGCATTATAATACATAGCATTCTCAGTTATTGGATAATAAGGCTCCACTTGCAAAGCGGGTGAGGTAGCCCCCCAAATAGCAACTGCTTTTTTATGATAAGCACAGGCAATGTATAAAAAACCCGTATCGTGCGAAATAACTGTTTTGGATTGTTGCACGAGAAGCGCAGACTCATGCAAATTGAATTTACCACATGCATTAATTATTTTTTGAGAATCGATGGACGCCACTTGCTCTCCTTCCAATGCATCTTCTTTGCCTCCTATTAATACCACAGGATAATGTAATTGCTTGCATAAGTCCTGCAATTGTTCAATAGGTAATTTTTTAGACGCATAGGAAGCGCCAATCACCAATGCAATGTATCCATTACGATGAGAGGTCGGCAAAGCAGTCTCTGCTAATTGAATAGCGGGTGGCGTGAAATAATCCAACCCCTTACCGTCATTGACCACTCCTAATGGGGCTAGTGTATCCACACTGCGATCGGTAATATGCCGGTCAGGCATAAAATTCCAATGTAGTTTGGTAAGTAAGAATTTTTGCCAGCTTAACTTTTTATAGGTTAATGCAGGAACGCCTAAAGACTGTTTAATCCTAAAGGTTCTAAAGTTCTTATGTAAGTCTATAATATAGTCAAATTGTATGGCTTTTAAACTTTGTATAGTGGCTCCAAGGTCTTTCTCTAAATAATGGAAGCAGTCGATATAGGGATTGGCCTCCGTAACGGCTTTCATAGAGGGCTTGGTCAGAAAATGAATTTCTACCCCTGGGATTTGCATTTTTGCACAACGAATCGCTGGACTCGCAAGTACAATATCCCCAATTGATGAAAAACGAATAAAGAGTAAACGCATAAATTAAAATTCAAAAGCCTTATATATACTTCCTATGGAAGCGGATGGTCAATTTCTAAATAATCCAAGTCTTTATGATAGGTTTCTTCTGTGTAGATAAAGGCAACCATCGTAATGCTCATTACAAGGAAACCAGTAAGTATCGCACTTTGAACAATTGTCCAATGGAATTGCTTTTGTAATATATCTAAGAACAAAAAATTAATTAAAGGCAAGGCACCTCTCACCATATTGGGTATGGTCGTTGCTGCTGTCGCTCTTAAATTCGTTCCAAATTGCTCGGCCGCCATTTGATTAAAGATGGCCCAATAGCCCGTACTAAATCCAAGCAAGCCGCATATCGCATACATACGTTCGTCGTTTTGGTTGTATGCAGAAAAAAACAAAATCATTGCCAGTATATTTAAACTATAAAATACCAACAATGCTTTTTTACGACTTTGAAAATATTGACTCACATAGCCAATCACCAAATCACCAATGGCAATACCAATATATGCAAACATAATAGAGCGGCCAGAGTCAATTAAATTGACACCATATAAACCAGTTGCAAACTTATTACTGTAATTCACCAATACGCCAATCACAAACCAGGTGGGAAGCCCAATGAGTATCGCTTTAATGTATTTTGAAAACCTTTTTTTATTGGTAAAAAACTGAAAGAAATTTCCTTTTTGAATATTGGCCAATTGAGCAGACTCGAACATAAAAGATTCCGCTACGCGAATACGTAATACCAATAGTAATAGGCCTAACACACCCCCTATCTGATAACACAATCTCCAGTCCTTGGTATATTGAAAAGTAAAATAAGCAAACACAGCGCCAGACAATCCAACACCTGCTACCACGCTTGTTCCGATTCCTCTTTTATGCTTCGGCAACATTTCTGAAACCAAGGTAATCCCTGCTCCTAATTCTCCAGCAAGTCCAATCCCGCCAATAAAACGGCAATAAGCATATTGATCCACATTTTGCACAAAGGAAGTGAGGATATTTGCAATTGAATACAATAAGATAGAACCGAATAATACTTTTAGTCTTCCTTTTTTATCTCCAATAACACCCCATAAAATTCCGCCAATAAGTAAACCAGACATTTGCCAATTAATAATATGCGCACTGTCTACAATAATACTTTCTGCAGTGGCCCCTAACTCCATTACACTGGGCTGGCGCACAATGGTAAACAACAATAAATCATATACGTCTACAAAATAACCCAGGGCTGCCACTAAAACAGGCAGGGACAGTAATCCAATTTGGCGATTGGTAGTCATGATACACTATTTAGATTTATGCGTAACTACTTTAATTATAACAGGCACCGTGGTTACAAACACAATCCCAAGTACAATAACCTCTAAGTGCTGCTTTAAATCAAATTGAAAATGATTGAATATCCAAGCCTGTAAAAAATGACCAGCACACAACATACTTGCTACCCATGTGATACTTCCTACAACATTAAAGTAGACAAATTTATTTTTATCCATGCGGACAATGCCCGCTACAATTGGTGCAAATGTGCGTACGATTGGAATGAATCGCGCTATAACTATGGCGCGTCCACCATGTTTCTCATAAAATTCCTGCGCTTGTACTAAATACTTTTTCTTAAAAAACATATTCTCTTTCCAGTCATACATGGCAGGCCCTACATACTTACCAATACCATAGCCTACATAATTACCCAACACACCTGCGACGGATATGAAGGAGAATACAATGAATAAATTTATCCACTCATTTTCTGTTTGAAAAACTTGAGCAGCTAAAGGAGCACTATAAATGCCAGCAACAAACAACAAACTATCCCCTGGCAAAAAGAAACCAAAGAATAAACCCGTCTCTGCAAATACCACCAAGAGCAATAACCACAACCCTCCATTTTCAATATAATATTGAGGTTGCAGTAATTGACTCCAATGAAAGGCATCTAGTAATGTAAACATGCTTAAAATATATATAATTAAACTTCTTGCGCTTCAGTTAATTCTCCCTCCCACTTGCTCACTGCAGTTGTTGCTAAGCTATTGCCTAATACATTGGTTGCAGTTCTAAACATGTCACAAAAATGGTCAATTGGTAAAATCAAGGCAATGCCTTCTGGAGGAATATTAAACATGGCACAGGTTGCAGTCACAACCACTAAAGAAGCACGCGGCACCCCTGCGATACCTTTACTAGTTAACATTAACACCACTAACATTGTTAACTGTGTACCTAGGTCTAAATGAATTCCATAAGCTTGTGCAATGGCCATGCTCGCAAAAGTCATGTACATCATACTGCCATCTAAATTAAATGAATAGCCCAATGGCAAGATGAAAGAAACAATTTTATCCTTGCAACCAAATCGCTCCAATTCTTCAGTCAATTTCGGAAAAACTGCTTCAGAACTTGTAGTACTAAATGCAATCACCAATGGTGTAGAAATATGTTTTAATAAAGAAGGTACTCGCTTTCTTAAAATCAAATAGCCAACCCCTAAGAGGACTACCCATAAAGTACCGATACCAATTAAGAAGTACAACAAATATTTACCATAAAAAACGAATACAGTCAAACCCTTTGTTGCAATTACTGCAGCAATAGCACCAAACACCCCTAATGGTGCGAAATTCATTACGTAACCCACCATTTTTAAAATGATGTGCGCGACCGTATCTAATGCTTTGATAAATCCTTTGGCAGGTTCCCCAATGGCAGCTGCAGCTACTCCAAAGAAAATACTAAAAATAACAATTTGTAAAATTTCATTGGTTGCCATTGCCTCAAACATGCTTTTAGGAAACACATGCTCTACGAAATTGATGATGCTAAAAGATTGTGTTTTGCCCATCAAATCTTTCACCCCTGAACTGTCTCCAACAGTCAAATCCAATCCTGCTCCAGGCTTCAATATATTCACTAATATCAATCCAATTAAAAGACTAATCAAGGACGCAGACAAGAACCATAAAAGCGCTTTTCCGCCCACACGACCTACGGTTTTGATATCGCCTAATTTTGCAATACCTACCACCAAGGTTGAAAATACCAATGGGGCAATAATCATTTGAACCAATCTTAAAAAGATGGTGGTTAATAATTTTACGTTTTTAGCAAAACCATCTATGGTTGCTTGGTCTTTTCCTTCGTGAATGAAATAGCCCAAAATGGCACCTGCCACCATCGCGATGACAATATACAGGGTGAGTTTGTTTGATTTTTTCATAAGCTGTTAGATATGCAATATAAGACATAAGTCACAAAAAAATACGCTAAAAATGCAGCTCAAATTCATATAATTTGCACGTTATTTTGAGAAAAAAGTGCTATTTTTCAACTTATAAAAATAACACTATGAGTTTATTTAGAAAAAAGGACCTTACTG